>OGXQ01000632.1_pt1 | contig 28189 bp, 18 predicted proteins | sample 1576291 | NCBI WGS metagenome assembly OGXQ01 (sample SAMEA3541575, study PRJEB24748) | human gut metagenome | biome: human gut; feature: human-associated habitat; material: faeces | place: China | collected 2012 | reverse complement strand
CTCTATCATCTTCATATGCCATCTTGATTTTTAGGGACATTTACTGAATATCCCTATTTCGGAGCTTTTCGATAAAGATAAACGGCTATAATACTATATACGATATTGGGTAGCCATACGGCAATACGTGGAGATGTCGCTCCGGATACGGCAAAAGTTGACGAAACGGTACTGAAAAGGATATAAGAAAAACTTAAAAGCAGGCCGATACCGATATTGACACCCATTCCTCCTTTGACTTTTCTCGAAGAGAGGGACATTCCGATTACGGTAAGGATAAAAGAGGCTGCCGTCATCGCAAATCGTTTCTCGTATTCAATTTCAAAATCTTTGATATTGGCTACACCACGTTTTTTTTGTCTGTCGATGTATGTTTTCAGTGCACTGGTGGTCATTAATTCACTGTCATATCTGGATATAAGAAAATCTGAAGGTTCTATGGTAATGATAGAATCTAAGCGGCTACCCCGAGTTAGCTCTTCCCGCATTCCATTAAAATTTCGGATCATATAATCTTTTATAATCCAATGGTATGCAGAATCATAAGTAACAGTTTGAGCAGTTAGTCTCGATTTCAAAATTTTTCCTTCGAACTTTTCTAAAGAGAAACGATAACCGGTCTTCGTATTATTATCGTATCGACTCATATAAGCGATTACACCGGGTTCTACTTGTAACTGTATATTGCTGGCATAATCCACTTTTTTGTTTTTTACATATTTGTTTTGAAACTCGATACGGGTGACATTAGCAGGAGGGATTACATAGCTGTTAAGATAAAATGTAACACCTGCGATAATCGCTGCCGAGATCATGTAGGGAATCATCAATCTTCTGAAACTTATACCACTGGATAACATGGCGATAATTTCGGAGTTGTCGGCAAGCTTGGATGTAAAGAAAATAACGGCGATAAAAGTGAATAGCGGACTGAATAAGTTGGCGAAATAGGGGATGAAATTCAAATAATAATCTACGACTATGGCTTTTAACGGAGCGTTGAGGAACGAATCCAGTTTTTCATTTATGTCGAAGACTACCGCAATCGATATGATAAGAGCAATGGCGAAAAAATAAGTCCCCAAAAATTTCTTGATAATATATATGTCGATTTTTTTTAGCATGCGATAATGTTTATAACCGGTGTGTAACCCGTATTATCATCTCGTCTTTCCAAGTTTTAAAAGTACCGTTCAGAATATGTTTTCGGGCTTCTTGAGTAAGCCATACATAAAAAGCGAGGTTGTGCACCGATGCAATTTGCATGGCGAGAATTTCGTTGCTGATAAACAGATGCCTTAGGTAAGCTTTCGAGTATTGATGATCTACATAGGATGTGCCGTCCGGATCGATAGGTGAAAAATCGTCCGCCCATTTTTTATTCCGCATGTTCATGATCCCGTTTGCTGTAAATAACATTCCGTTGCGACCGTTGCGAGTAGGCATTACACAGTCGAACATGTCGACACCGCGTTCTATTCCTTCCAGAATATTTGCAGGAGTTCCTACACCCATGAGATAACGGGGTTTATCGGTCGGCAATATTTCGTTTACGACATCGATCATTTCATACATCTTTTCTGTCGGTTCTCCGACAGCCAGACCTCCGATGGCATTCCCGTCAGCCCCTAACTGAGCTACATGTTTTGCCGCATCTTTACGCAAGTCGGGATATACACATCCTTGTACGATCGGAAAAAATGTTTGTTTGTATCCGTATTTGCCCTCTGTTTCGCAAAAATGTTTCCATCCTCGTTCTAACCAGCGTTGCGTAAGTTGTAAAGATTTCTTTGCATAAGAGTAGTCTGATTGTCCGGGAGGGCACTCATCTAAAGCCATCATAATATCCGAGCCGATAATGCGTTGAATATCTACAACTTTCTCAGGTGTAAAAAGGTGTTTCGAACCATCTATATGAGAACGGAAATGTGCCCCTTCTTCAGTTAACTTCCGGTTTTCTGAAAGAGAAAAAACTTGAAATCCTCCGCTGTCGGTAAGAATAGGTCTGTCCCAACCGTTAAATTTATGCAGCCCTCCGGCTTTCTCCAAAGTATCGAGACCGGGTCTTAAATAAAGATGGTATGTATTTCCTAATATAATTTGGGCTTTTATATCCTCTTTCAGTTCATGCAGATGCACGGCTTTCACCGATGCGACAGTACCTACCGGCATAAATATAGGAGTGTTGATACATCCGTGATCTGTAGTTATTTTCCCCGCTCTGGCACGACTGCAAGGATCGGTATATTGTAATTCGAAGTCCATTCTTTTATTTAAAATTTGTCGCAAATATACTGCTTTTTAAAGATAGAATTGCTATCCGAAGCCGAAGGAATATCGAAAATTCTCTATGAAAAGATAAAATTTATCTTCAAGATAAGAAGTTTTGTCTTTAGATGTTTTTTTACAGGTGTTTTTTGTTTCTTATTGTTCAAGTAGGTTAATGAAAAATGATTTTCTCTTTTTCCCCGGATGATAAAATATATTTGTATAAAAATTACTCAATGTTATTATGATACGGAAGGCGGTACTTGTTTGGTCATATTTTGTCGGACTGATTTTATATCCGTCGTACATGTCTGCGCAAGAACCGCCCGTAGAGACTCCGAAATTACTTTTTGATGGAAAAACATTTACACTTCCGCTTGAAAGCCCGGTATTGCAAAAGCGTCAAATTGCAGACACGCTTTTAGTAGGGATGCCGATAGAGGCGTATATAGAACCGTTGAATCTTAAACTGTCGGAGTATAAGTTTGCCTTACCTAATAATCCTTCTCAGACAATAAAGCGGGCATTACTTATTCATATGGCGAATTATAAGGGAGATGAGGAGCAAAACGCATTAATGTTGAGAGCAAGAAATAATGTAGCTCAAATGTTGAATTTATCAGGAGCTAAACGAACGAAAAGTGTTGGTTTCAGTCTTGATCCGGTCTATTATATCCGGCATCGGAAGGAGATTAAAAGTGCTGAGAGAGCGCGGTTGATCATCCAGGATCTGAATAAATTAGATTCTAAATAACACCTTTTATATAAATAGACTCTTTGAAGAAGTATTAGTTTACTGCTTCTTCTTTATTGTTTGTCGAACAAAGCTGAACTCGAGTTGTTATAGGTGATATAGGTCAAAATGTCAGTTTATGGAACTGTTTAAGTGTAAATACATTTTTTTATCGGTAGGTTGTTCGTAATCTTTAATGTGGTCATTTTGTCATTTTAACCGATTGGTTACCAGTATTTTTGTCCGTAAATTCATTTGGCATCCCTTTTGCGAATAACTTCTTGAATTTAACTAAAAAAGAATGGAAAGGAGAAAAAAGATATGAACTTTAATAATTTTACAATCAAATCGCAAGAAGCTGTTCAGAAAGCAGTCGAGATAACTTCTGCCAATGGACAGCAGGCTATCGAGCCGGTACACTTGCTGAAAGGTGTTGTTGATGTAGGAGAAAGCCTTGTCAATTATATTTTTCAGAAATTAGGCGTTAATGTCAACTTACTGAAAACAGCGGTTGATCGGGAGATTGCCTCTTTACCTAAGGTGAGTGGCGGTGAGCCTTATTTGAGTCGTGAAGCAAATGCGGTATTGCAGAAAGCTTCTGACTACTCTTCTAAAATGGGAGATCAGTTTGTTGCTTTAGAGTCTATTCTAATGGCTCTATTACAGACAAAAAGTTCTGCATCGTCTTTTATGAAAGATGCCGGAATTAACGAAAAAGAATTGGGAGCGGCTATTGATGAATTGAGAAAGGGACAAAGTGTAAAGGATGCTTCTGCTGAAGATACTTATAATGCTTTGAGTAAGTATGCAATTAACTTGAATGAACGTGCCCGTACCGGAAAACTTGATCCTGTTATCGGACGAGATGATGAAATTCGTAGGGTATTGCAGATATTAAGTCGGCGTACGAAAAATAATCCTATATTAATAGGAGAGCCGGGTACTGGTAAAACTGCCATAGCAGAAGGTTTGGCTCACAGAATTGTACGTGGTGATGTTCCTGAAAATCTGAAAAGTAAACAGATATATTCTTTGGACATGGGAGCTTTGGTTGCTGGAGCTAAATATAAAGGCGAGTTTGAAGAACGACTCAAAGCTGTTGTTAATGAGGTGACTCAGGCTGAAGGAGAGATTATTCTTTTTATAGATGAAATACATACTTTAGTCGGTGCGGGAAAAGGTGAGGGGGCAATGGATGCCGCTAATATCTTAAAACCTGCATTGGCAAGAGGAGAACTTCGTTCGATCGGAGCTACTACTTTAGATGAGTATCAGAAATATTTTGAAAAAGATAAGGCTCTTGAACGTCGTTTCCAAATTGTTATGGTCGATGAACCTGATGAATTGAGTACGATTTCGATTTTGAGAGGTTTAAAAGAACGGTATGAAAATCACCACAAAGTGCGTATTAAAGATGATGCGATCATTGCTGCCGTACAACTGTCCGAACGATATATTACAGATCGGTTTTTACCGGATAAGGCAATCGATTTAATGGATGAAGCTGCCGCCAAGCTGCGTCTTGAGGTAGATTCTGTTCCTGAGGCTTTGGATGAGATTTCTCGTCGTATCAAACAGTTGGAAATCGAACGGGAGGCGATCAAAAGAGAAAATGATAAAGATAAGCTGAAGACGTTGAATGAGGAAATTGCCAATTTGAAAGAGGAAGAAACGAAATTTAAAGCTAAGTGGGAATCCGAAAAGGAATTGGTCAATAAAATTCAGCAAAACAAAATCGATATAGAGAACCTTAAGTTCGAGGCCGACCGTGCGGAGAGAGAGGGCGATTATGAAAAAGTCGCTGAAATACGGTATGCAAAGATTACGGCCAAAGAACAAGAAATAAAAGATGTTCAGGAAAAACTGAAGACTTTGCAAGGCGGAGTTGCCATGATCAAGGAAGAGGTGGATGCGGAAGATATTGCCGATGTCGTTTCCAGATGGACGGGAATTCCTGTCAGCAAGATGATGCAGAGTGAAAAAGAAAAACTGCTTCATCTGGAAGAAGAACTTCATAAACGTGTAGTCGGGCAGGAAGAAGCAATACAGGCTGTTTCGGATGCAGTTCGTCGTAGTCGTGCGGGACTGAGTGATCCGCGTCGTCCGATAGGCTCATTTATTTTCTTGGGAACTACGGGTGTCGGAAAAACAGAGTTGGCAAAAGCTTTGGCGGAATATTTGTTTGACGATGAAAATATGATGACCCGTATCGATATGAGTGAGTATCAAGACAAATTCAGTGTGACCCGTCTTATCGGATCGCCTCCCGGATATGTCGGATATGAAGAAGGCGGACAGTTGACCGAAGCGATACGGCGTAAACCGTACTCGGTTGTGTTGTTCGACGAAATAGAAAAGGCTCATCCCGATATTTTCAATATTTTATTGCAAGTGTTGGATGACGGACGTTTGACCGATAATAAGGGTCGTTTGGTGAATTTCAAGAATACGATTATTATCATGACTTCCAATATGGGATCAAGTCTTATTCGGGAGAATTTCGAAAAAATTACACCCGAAAATAAAGATGAAATTACAGAAATGACCAAACGTCAGGTTTTGGATTTGTTGAAGCAATCTATACGTCCTGAGTTCCTGAATCGTATCGACGAAACGATTATGTTTACTCCTCTTAATGAAAAAGAGATCGAACAGATTGTTGCAATGCAACTTAAAGGGATTGAGAAATTGTTGGCTTCGAATGGTGTGAAACTGGATATTACACCGGCAGCTTTGGCCTTTGTCGCTAAAGAAGGTTACGATCCGCAATTCGGTGCTCGTCCCGTAAAACGTATCATTCACCGATATATATTGAATCAATTGTCGAAAGATTTATTGGCTCAGAAAGTAGATAAAAGCAAACCCATAGTCATCGATGCTGATGAAAACGGGTTGGTATTTAGAAATTAATTGATATTTCTATAATAGAGGGGGAATTTTGCTATTGAAAAGTAAAGTTCCCCTTTTTTATTTGTAAGTCTTGAATTTTGAATCAAAATTGATCTTTTTTGAAATATTTCTATTCCTTTTCTTTTCCCCCTTTCATTTACATTTGCATTTTAAAAAATCATAGATTTGTATATCTAATACTGGTTGTATGAGAAATATATTTTTGAGTTTATTGTTTGGAATTGTGTGCAATCTCTTTGTGATAGAGGCAAAGAATAGTTTAGTTAGTGATTTTGTGGTGTCAAGAGAGGAAAAACCAAAGAATACAGTTTATAGATACGAGGTTTGCCATGAAGATAAATTTAATGTAAATGATGAAATTCGAAAAGGTGAAATGCCTCGATCTGGCTTTGAAGTTGGGAAAGGTACTTTCCTATTGAACGGCAAGCCTTTTATCATAAAAGCGGCAGAATTACATTACCCTCGCATACCGAAACCATATTGGGAACAGCGCATCAAGCTTTGTAAAGCTCTTGGTATGAATACGATATGTCTCTATGTGTTTTGGAATTTGCATGAGCCTCGACCGGGAGAGTTTGATTTTACCGGGCAAAATGATTTGGCTGCATTTTGTAGGCTGTGTCAGCAAAATGATATGTATGTCATTTTACGTCCGGGTCCGTATGTCTGTGCCGAGTGGGAGATGGGCGGATTACCTTGGTGGTTACTTAAGAAAAAAGATATACGCCTGAGAGAAGCAGATCCGTATTTTATAGAACGCGTAAATATATTTGAACAGGAAGTTGCACGACAAGTTGGCGGATTGACCATTCAGAATGGAGGACCTATCATTATGGTCCAGGTAGAAAATGAATACGGGTCTTACGGAGAAAGTAAAGAATATGTATCTCTGATACGTGATATTGTACGTACTAATTTTGGAGATGTAACATTATTTCAGTGTGACTGGGCATCAAATTTTACCAAAAATGCTTTGCCGGATTTACTTTGGACTATAAATTTCGGCACGGGTGCTAATATCGATCAGCAATTTGCAGGATTGAAAAAGCTTCGTCCCGATAGCCCGTTGATGTGCAGTGAGTTTTGGAGTGGTTGGTTCGATAAATGGGGTGCTAACCATGAAACCCGACCGGCTTCGGACATGATAGCTGGTATTGACGAGATGCTGTCGAAAGGCATTTCGTTTAGTCTCTATATGACCCACGGGGGAACTAATTGGGGGCATTGGGCAGGAGCAAACTCTCCGGGATTTGCCCCTGATGTTACTTCTTATGATTATGATGCCCCTATTAGCGAATCGGGGCAAACTACACCAAAATATTGGGCGTTACGGAAAACATTGGGAAAATATATGAATGGGGAGAAACAGACGAAAGTGCCGGATATGATCAAATCTGTTAGTATTCCTGCTTTTCAATTTACAGAAGTCGCTCCGTTATTTGCAAATTTACCGATATCCAAAAAAGATAAAAACATTCGCACTATGGAAGAGTATGATCAAGGATTCGGTACGATTCTTTATCGTACGATTTTACCGGAAATAACCTCTTCTGCACAACTTACGGTAAATGAGGCGCACGATTATGCACAGATCTTTGTCAATGGTAAATATATAGGAAAGCTGGATCGCCGTAATGGAGAAAAACAACTTACTTTACCAGCATGTCCGAAAGGAACACAGCTCGATATTCTTGTAGAAGCTATGGGGCGCATTAACTTTGAACGTGCAATTAAAGATTATAAGGGGATCACGGAAAACGTAGAGCTTTCTATAAATATAGATGGGTATCCTTTTATTTGCGATTTAAAGAATTGGGAAGTTTTCAATATTGAAGATTCTTATGAATTTTATAAAAAAATGAAGTTCCACCCGATACGGTCGTTAAAAGATAAATACGGTCAGCGTATTCCGGGCTGTTATCGGGCGACTTTTCAAGTGAAAAAGCCTGGCGATACCTTTTTGAATTTCGAGACGTGGGGTAAGGGACTGGTCTATGTCAACGGTTATGCATTAGGGCGCATTTGGGAAATCGGTCCGCAACAGACGCTTTATGTTCCGGGTTGTTGGTTGAAGAAAGGAGAGAATGAAATCCTCGTTTTTGATATTATCGGTCCTAAAGATGCGAAATCTGAAGGTTTGGATAAGCCGCTTTTGGATCAATTGCTTGTTCAAAAGCCGCTTACGCATCGTAAAAAGGGTGAAAACTTAAATCTTTCGAATGAATCTCCTGTTTTTTCAGGATGTTTTAAATCGGGAAATGGCTGGCAAGAAATAAAATTTGATAAACCTGTTACAGGTCGTTATATTTGTTTAGAAGCATTGAATGCCCAAGATGGGAAAGAACTTGCTTGTATTGCAGAAATGCATGTATTGACTGAAAATGGTGAACGACTTTCTCGTGAACCGTGGATTGTAACTTATGCCGATAGTGAGGATGTGTCGCATGTCAATCGTTCGGCAGATAAAATTTTCGATTTGCAGGAATCTACTTATTGGAGTACTGTTGCGGGGATTGATTATCCTCATTCCGTAGTCATTGACTTAGGAGCAGTTTATACATTAACCGGAATTCAGTATTTGCCTCGTATGGAGAGTGAAGTTCCCGGTGGAATCAGGGATTTTAAAATTTATGTAAAGCCTCATCCTTTTAAATTGTGATCTCATGAATTGGATATGATATTTTAGATAAGTATCAGAATAAATAACTAACCGTACAAGTAAGTTTTAATGTATTTTTTGTTATATTTTTATATAGATTTCAAATTGCTAAAAATATATCACGATAGTTTTATGAGGTAATGAGGTTGTGAAGTGCACTTCAAATTTGAGTTTTTTCTCAAATGTCAGTGGGCAATCTATTCTCATTGGCTGCAAATTGTTTTAAAATTATATGTCCGAATTGTATAATGTTTTATAAGTTTCGAGATAACTTATAAAATTATCAATTTTATAAGGACGTATAGTAAGATCTTTATCTGATTTTACAAATTTGATTTGTCGTTCAGTGTCTCCAAATATGGTTGGAGCAACAAATATGCATTGAGAATTTACTTTGTATTTTTCTATAAATTCTTCGAGGTGACGCTCAATAGGCCATACTTCCATTATGGTCTGAGTGCGACCTTGTGCCATTGTGACTTCCACAAGAACTGCATTTGGGTTTTCGATGCACTCAATATCTCCAATTCCGCCACCTGCTGTTGATGTGGGGAGGCCAGTATCGTCAATCGGATAATTGGGGATTACTTTAACATGAGGCAACTTTGTCTTAATAGCAAGAGCGGTAAGGAATTCGAGGCGTGATGGTGTATCAATGAATTTAAGGGTATTATCTTTTGAAACAGCCCTTTTTGCAAGGTGGGTTAATTCTACTTTAATAGTTTCCCAATTGTAGATTTTTGTCCATTCTGTAAGTTTATTCGCTGCCTCATTTTTATTAGTTTCAATACCTCGGATACTAAACAAATGTTGGTCAACTGAAGACATATAGTTAAAGTAATCACGTTCGGTATTATATTTTTTATAGTTTGAGTACGTTTTAAGGATATAGTTAATCTTTTCATCCTCGTTATGATTAATATCAATGAAGCGTCCACCACCACGGAATGAGATAAGTCCGGTCATACGCATTTTTCTAACAAAGTCGTCAGGATATTCAGAAACGATAGACTTCATTTTGAATTCTTTGAACCCTCCAAGTATTTCATTGATGCAAATATCTGCTATAATTTCTGGTGATGGTGTATAGCCGTACTCAATGCGTAATTGCTTGATGCGGTTATATAGTGCATTCGCATCATTATTTTTCCAAAATAGTAAAAGTGGGATTTCCTTATATGAAATGCCACAGTCATTGAATTTGGAATCTGCATTAAGTAGCCGAATGACCTTGAGTAAAAGGATGAGAGGTATATTATCGTTCAATTCACGAATAAAAGGATTACAACGCTGTTGTTTTGCAAAAGCCTGCATAAATGCAATTTGTTCATTTTGAGGATTTATGATTTTTCTGTTTACTGTTCCGTCTGCTCCATATGTTATAGACACGGTGGAAGCAAGAAAATTACCTGTTTCAGAAAACTCGATAGGTTTTCCAATATTATAATATACAAATCCTAACGCTTTGAGAAGTTTGAATTGTGTATCAAAACGACTTTCCCATCCTCTTTTAAATCCAGCTTCTTTATGACCTTTTATATCGTTATGCAAATTAGGATCGTTACCGTCATAGATGATTTTGGTTTCTTCGTCGGTAAGGGCATATTCCCCAAAATCTCCATTCTTTGTATTTCCCCATTTATCTTTTGCTGATATGGGAATACGTTTTACTGGGCGGTAAAGACCACATTTGAAAGATTCTCTTTCAAATTGTTCAACAACATCGGCAGTTAAAATTTGACCATCAAAACTTTTGAGCAAATGTATAAAATCTTTATATCGTTCGGGATTTCGAACGGTTGTTGTATAAAGTAGCGGTTTATATTCTGCAGATCTTGCCATATTAATAATTGGTTACTAAAACTTCATTAAACGATTTGAGTGTATTGTCATGATAACTAATATAGTTACTTTTTATAGAATGTGTATGATACTTCTTTGCCCATTTAATAAATATATCATTTGTACGCCCTTTATAATGGGTAACATTCGATATCGCGAATTTAATATGTTCCCTTGAAAGAGCATCAAGTAAATCGAGTAATTCACCTTCGGTAGTTTCATCCCAAAGTTTATTATATTCACTGAAAGTAATTAGATATGGAGGGTCAAGATAAATCAAGTCTGATTCTCCAAGCTGAAGTTGTGATATAAAAGTACGGAAATCGAGGTTAAACCAAATCGGTCTCTTTTTGCCGACTTCATTAAAATAGGATTTTAGAGCATTAACTGCATTGGAGTTAAAATCAACATTGCCAACGGGTAAATTGAAATCTCCCTTAGAATTGAATCTTAACATACGATTAAATCCATATATAAGTAATAGATATAGAATGGTTATATCTGTCCTATCAGATTTATTGTAATCAGTTCGTAGTTGTTTATACTTGTCTTTGTTATATTTTGCAAAATAAGTCTTAGGAAATTGTAGTTTTAATTCATTCGGGACAATATCGTATAGATAAGAACAAGACAATCCATATTTATTTATTACATGCCAAAGGTTGTTGAAGAACAAATCTACATTATCCGCTTGCTCTGAAAGATATTTATGCAATGTTATAACATTTGTATCAATATCATTCAATATAAAATCGTTTGCTTTTACATTCATGAAAACAGAGCCCCCTCCCACAAATGGCTCGACAAATTTATCAATCCTATTAGGGAAATGGGTCTTTATTTCAGAGATAAGTTTATACTTGTCACCCACGTAAAAGAGTGGTGAACGCTTTACGTTTTCTTTCATTATCTACTTGTGTAACAAATAAGAGTTCTTTATGGTCTACAAATACTGTTTTGCCAGTATTGAACGCATTATAAGAGTGCTCAAATACCTGCGTTTTACCGCATTTATTTAGCACATCGAGTATTTGTTCCAATTTTATTTTATTTGCAGATGATTTGCTTTTGGATTGATATGTATTATTGTATGATACAACAAAATATTGTGCGTTCAAATTAGCAATTAGATCTTCAAAATACAGTGGTGCTCGGCTTGTACAGAAACCGCTCATATTTTCGGGGGCTGGTTTAAGTGCTACTCCGTACAAAGCTGGTTTTTCCCATTTCACAAGGTTTTCATATATGTGATAAAAACGGCAATATTGACGTGAGTTATATGGTGGGTCAATATAAGCTACATCACAAGAAATATTTCGAGCAAGAGAATTAGAGTCTTCTCTGTAAATTTTGACATTGGGATAGCTTTGTGCATCAATCATTTTGAGTCTGAATGGTCGTTCTGTAATCGGTTTCTTGATATAAGCATCGAAGTGACCTACTGTATTTGCATGCTTGTCAATACTGTATATGAGCGAAGCTATTAAAACGGCGTATTCTTTATATGTTAGATTTGATCGCATTTTTTCTAAGTCTTCGCGAATATATCCAATCAGTTTGGCAAGTTTATACTCAAAGAACTTGCCACCAAAATTAATAGAAAAGTAGTTATCAGGAAGATGTTCAATCTCTATTGCATTGTATGATGCAATAATTTCTGAAACTTTTTCAACACTCCATTTTCCATTACCAAAAAAACCATGATAGATGATGTTGTTTGAAAATAAGAAATCATTTATAATTACATTATTAAAAAGCGGTATGGCTTTTTTTGCAACAGATCCGGAGCCTGCAAAAATATCGCAAAAAGTACCTGAAGTAGGAGTGTATTTCTTAATTATAGACATAATCCAATCTGTGAGGCTGGCTTTGTTTCCAATATATCTGCGACTCTCAAGTCCAATTTTAGGCTCAATAAATATTTCGGGAAATAATGTCAGATATTGAGAACCATAAATGACTTTAGCTTCTGCGACTTTAAGTGTTTCTGACGCGATTTCCGGGTATGGAATAGATTCTATTATACGGTCACTTTCTCTCTGAATAATAAGGCGTTTCTCGTCACATTTATATATTTTAGCAAGAATTTGTATTTGCTCAAGAGTAGGTAATCTCTTACCATTTTCAATTCTGCTGAGTTGAGCAAGGTGTATACCGGAAGATGCATGAACGGATTGGAGGGTGATCCCTCGGTGTTCTCTAATTTCTTTTAATATTTGACATACTCCGTACATATAATATGCATTTTATTTCTATAATTTGACTGTTTTTGGCAAATATAAAATGAATCTATGAGAAGACAAAAGGTTTAAGTTTAATTTTTAAGAGAAGCATTTGAATAAATGAAAACAGATATATAGGTCGGGCTGAAAAACTATCTAAGTGTTAGAAGTCTATATTGGGGTAAAATTATTTAGCTTTGAAAGAAAATCAGAAGATTTTCAGTTACAAAAACAACGCATAACGAAAGTTATTTCAACTCATTTGTTATGCGTTGTTCAAATTTATAATCCTGCTATATGTTTTTATTGTATGTTCAGTTTCCCTCTGAATTGTTTTTCTTCATTTTGTATGTGTATAATATATATACCCGGAGTAAGTCCTGATTTTATATAGTTCGTATCTGTTTTCACAGAATAAACTTTTTTCCCTTCAAGATTATAAATCGATATTTTACTTGTGCCGGAAAATCCTTTTAAGTGAATATTTCCGTTTGTACAATAGACATTACCCTCGTTTTGAGTATATGTTTCTATTCCGGTTTCTGTGCTATTGTAGATTACTTTTAATTCATATATCGACCAATAATTTGTTTTGGTATCTCCGGTTTGTATTATTTTAAAATACCGGGCATCTTGTGTCGGCATATTAATAATCGTCAATGTTCCTCCGCCTACACCGCTTGCAACGGGTTCTCCCCATGTAAGGTCGTCATTAGAAACATACAGCTCATATTTTGCCGGAGAGTCATTCGGGCTTTTCGATGTGTCCAGAATAATCGTATTGAATTTTTGAGGACTCCGCATATCTATTTTAAACCAGTCTCCCGGCTCTTTTTGCGGTCCGCTGGTCCATCGGGTATCATCTTTTCCATCTATAGCGTTTTTTGCATCGCCGTTATTCTTAGATCCCGAAGCTATCCATCCGCTCCTGTCCAACATCTCGACATCGGCTAGTTCGGGCGTATTCGCTAAGTTATTTTTCCAGAGGATACAATTGTCTGTGTTGCTATTGTAAGGATCGACAACAGAAGATTGGATCGAAAGATGTGCTTCGCTGCCATTTGTCAATAATGGATTTTTAGTAGATATATTTGAATTGACGATATTTATAGTTCCTCCTTTCAAATCGGCAAAATGATTCTCTCCGGGAGATTGAAACCATGCGTTATATAAATTTATTGTCCCGTTTTCTGCTAAAATACTTTGTTTGGCGCTACCCCAATAGTCGGAATTGAATAAAGTCGCTTCTCCACCGGTGAAATCACTTGAGAGTTCGAGATATTTTGTGTTTGAAAGATCAGACGAGCCTTTAGCGACTGCTACTACTTGCGTGTTTATGAGTTCAAACCCTTCAGGAGACATTCCTCCAAAATACATACTTCTGCGTGCTCCGTCGATTCCTAATCCGACACTTGTTCCTTGAGGCCCTTTTCCATTATCCTGAGAGAATATTACCCCTCGTTGTCCTCCGAAAGCAAAATCATTGTATAACAGTTCGTTTTTACAATCGCCTAAAACCAACCAGTCGAAATTATCGAAACAATAATTTCCGGCAATATCTCCATATTCTTTTACGGAATTTGGGAAACTGCCGAATTTCGATTCATAACCGTTTGTATAGCAGATCGGATTGTATTGTAGATTGCATATCTTTCCATTTTCCGATCCTCCGCCTACACGAATTCCGGTATTGAATGAATGCCCTGAAATATAGTCGATATAATGATTGTCGCATTTGTATGTAAATAGATCGAATCCTCTGTAAGCAGCGCGAATGGCAATATTGACAATATACACATCTTCTCCTTGTACTTGTACCGTATAAGGATATTTTAATATATTATCGGGCAGGAGAGAGGATTTTTGTTCCGGATAGTTAATGGTAACTCCTCGTAAACCGCTATTTTTTTGCATGGTGATAAATGGAGTTCCATTTTCATCGCCTTTACCGTTATATACTTGTATAATGCTACCTCCGCCTACGGGAGTGGTACTATTATCGATTGCCCCTTTTAGTTCTACTCCCGACGGAATATTTAGGTTGCCGTTAAATCGGTAAGTTCCCGGAGGTAAAAATACGATACCTCCTCCTTCTGCAGCTGCTTGATCTAATAATTTTTGAAGTCCGGAGGTACAATCTGAATTTCCGGAAGGATCTACGCCGTTTTTCATCTCTGCTTTATACAACGTCAATCTTTCCGGTTTTTGTTTTTGTGTATCGTGACTAATCTGAGGAAATTCAGGTAATGGTTTTACCGTAATTGGAGAATGATCGATATACCCTTTAAAAAGAGATTTATTATCGATATTACAAGCTTCTTTAAATCTATTTCCTGTAATAATATATTGAGCATTAGTACCTATGTGTATTTGTGGGGAACTATTATTGAAATCGCAACTGGTGCAAGATAAGATTCCTCCGTTTATATTTATTTCGCCCTCTTTTATTTCACAACTTTGCATCATGACACGTGTAGATGCTTCTTTATCTGTCGTGATTGCATTTTGATTTGTCGAGATGTCGCATCCCATCATGTGAAGCGTTGCTCCGACACCCGGAGAAATGACAAACCCATTATCACAATCATCGATATGTATTTTTGAAAATAAAATTCCGGCATTGGAAATAGCGTCTATTTTTACAGCGTTTTTGCAGTTTTTGAATGATAATTCATAGTTGTGCCCGTTAGGGAACGATCCCGGACTTGCTGTGGAGGGTGCGGCATTGAAACCTGTATGATAACCTTCGATGCTGACATAACAAGTGTAAGACCAGTCATTGCGTCGCATCATGATACCGGTTCCGTTTTCATAAATCCATTGTTCGTGCGGTCCTCCTATTTGTGGAGAACCCTCTAATCCTGAACCGCTCCAGTAAGCCGGAGAAAAATCGACACGGTCTATACGTCCTACATCTGCGATGTTGTCAAATTCTATACCGACCGAAAGGGGTGTTCCGTATATATCGTAAAAAACAGGACAGCCGGCAGTCTGTTCATCGAAAATTTCTATTCCGAAATAACTGTTCACCAAGGTAACGTTTCTGACATTGCAGAAATTGTTTCCGAAAATCCCATTTCGTCCCATTCTTATAGAAACCGGATACGGAACAATATTGTCTGCAGTTTGTTCCGGATACCAGATTGCCATATCCCGAAAACCGGCAGCCGGTTCTAATGTGATCAGAGGAGTTCCGACGGCATCATCTCGTCCGTTGTATGCCATTAGAATAGTCCCTTCTATCGGTTCTCCTTTTACCGGTTTTTTCCATTCTCCCCGAAGTGTGACCCCTTTGGGAATCGTTAGATTACCTTTAATGACATATTTTCCCGAAGGAACAAAAACTGTACCTCCAAAACGGGTTGCTACGTTATTTATAAGTTTTAATTTATTTAATGCTGTTTGAAATGCCTCTGTGTCGTCAGTTATGCCGTCACCTTTAGCCCCCATCTCCTTTACATTAAAAGCATAAACAAATGCATCCGGTGTAGGGTATTGGGGTGTTGCCAATTCCCATGTGATGGTTGTCGGGACGGGTCTCTGACTCCAGACTGTTGTTATACAGCAAAAAAGAAATAAAAATGAAATAATAGGTATTCTTTTTCTCATGGTGTATTTTGTTTTATTAATAATAAACAAAGATATGGGCGATGTATTATGAATTTTCTTATTTTGGAATAAAAAAGGAATTAAATTATGATTAAATAGATCGGATTTAATTGTGGAAAGGTCCAAATGTTTATTTCAAAGAAAAAATAAGGATATTCCCATGTATAACGGAGATATCCTTATTCTTTTTCACGTAATAAATGTTATATTAATATTAAATCGAACAAGTTTTGGTAAAAGATTTATTGAATAATTATTTTCTTACAGAAACTATGATTTTGATTGTTGACGTGAACAACGTATATTCCTTGTTCCATCGGAACTTGCACTTGTTGAGATTCCGATTGGCAAGAGAAAACTTTTTCTCCGTTTATTCGAAATACGTTTATTTCTGATTTTCCGGAAAACCCTTTTAAACAAATATTACCGTTAGCATAAAAAATGTTCGAGTCCTTTTGAGAAGTTGATTTTACGGCATTTTCATAATCATCGTTAATGACATACGCTTCGTGTATCGACCAATAATTAGTTTTCGTATTGCCTGTTTGTACGACTTTGAAATAGCGGGCATTTTGTGTAGGAATACTGATGATCGTCATCATGCTACTACCTTCTCCTGTTGCGATAGGTTCTCTCCAGTCAAGGTCGTCATCAGAGACATACAGTTCATATTTTGCCGGAGTATCATTGGGGCTGCCTGTCGTGTCGAGAATGATGAGATTGAATTTTTGTTTGTTTCGCATATCGACTTTAAACCAGTCTCCCGGTTCTTTTTGAGAACCGCTGGTCCATCGGGTATCCTCTTTCCCATCTATGGCATTATTGGCACTATTACTGTTTTTTGAGCCGGAGGCGATCCAGCCTGTTCTGTCCAGTACACTGGACTGTGGTATCGCCAATGTCGGAGTGTTACTCAAGTTATTTTTCCAGAGTTCACATTTCGAGGTTGTTATTCCTTTCCCATCTAAAACGGAAGATTGGGCTGAAAATCGAGATTCATTATCTGAATTCAATAGCGGGTCTTTCAGTGTAATGTGAGATGCTGTAATATTCAACTTACCTCCGATAATATTGGCAAATCTGTCTTTCCCTGGTTGTACGAAGCTGGCTGCAATCAGATTGACTGTCCCGTTTTCTACTTGTACCCCTTGTAGAGCGCTGCCCCAATAGTCAGAGTTATGTAAAGTTACTCTTCCGGTAAAGTTCGCTGTTGTTTCGATATATCGAGTATTCGGTTCTCCCGTAGATACAATCTGATTATTAATAAAGTCGAATCCTTTACTGTTTAATGCATCGAAACAATATGCTCTTCTTGCTCCATCTATCGCCATTCCTACACTTATACCGTTAGAAGCGTTTTCGGCATTATTGCCGGTAAACAGTAATCCACGTTGAGCACCGAAAGCGAAGTTATTGTATAACCATTCATCTTTACAATTTTCAACCACTAAAAAGTCGAAGTTTTCATAACCATAGGTATATACCATATCTTTATAAGCTTCTATAGAATTGCTGAAGCTACCAAATTTTGTCTGGTAACCGCAAGCATAGACGATGAGATTATATTGTAGATTGCAGATTTTTCCGTTTTCCGATCCTCCACCTACTTTTATTCCGGTTTTTAACGAATGTCCCGAAATATAATCGATATAATGGTTATCGCATTTGTATGTAAATAAATCGAAACCTTGATAAGCAGCTCGAATACCGACATTAACAATATATACATTCTTTCCTTGTACTTGTACGCAATAAGGATAGACGATAGGGTTGGGAAGGTCTGAGGTTTTTTGTTCAGGATAGTCGAATACGACGCCTCTTAATCCGCTATTTTCTTTCATCGTCATAAAAGGTTGGGCGTTTAAATTCCCTTTCCCTGAATATACTTGCAGGATACTCCCGGGACCGACAGGAGCAGAGCTGTTATCCAGAGCTCCTTTTAATTCTACTCCTGAAGGAATATTCAGATTTCCTAATACCTTGTATTTCCCCGGTGGAAGATAAACGATTCCTCCTCCTTCAGCAGCGGCTTTATCTAAAGCTTTTTGTATAGCTTGAGTGTTATCGGTATTTCCGTCAGGATTTGCACCGAATTCAGGATCTGTTGCCAGGTACAAATATTCTCTGTCCGGTTTTTGTTTTTGATTTTCTAACATTGCCACGGGAAATTCCGGAAGTTTTTCCAATGAAACAGGAGTGTGGTCTATAATACATTCCAATAAAGAATGATTCTCTATGTTTACTTTTTCTTTGAACCGATTTCCCGTAATTATGCTTCTGGCATTTCTTCCGAGAACGATTTGTGGTGCGGGATTATAAAAATCGCAGTCGATAAAAGTCAAAATAGCCCCATTGATATTGACATTCCCCTTTTGAATTTGATTTTGAAGAATCATAATACGGGTAGAGCTTTCTGCATCTGTGACAAAAGCGTTTTGAGTTGCATCTATTTCGCAAGTATGAAAATGCAATGCACCTGCAGTACCTTTGTTTACGACTACACCGTTTTCACAGTTTTTTATGATGCTTCGTGTAAATTGTATTCCTGAGTTGGCAATAGCATCGCATTGGATACCCGTTTTACAACCGATAACTTTCAATTGGTAATTTTGTCCGTTGGGTTTAGACCCTTCATTCGTAATCGATGGAGCTGCGTTGAACCCTACTTTATAACCTTCTACAGTGATATTGGTAGTATATGACCAGTCGTTTTTACGCATCATGATACCGGTTCCGTTTTCGTAGATCCATTTATCGAATGATCCGCCTGTTGCTGGAGAGTCGGGAAGCCCCGATCCGCACCAATAAGCCGGAGAAAAATCTACACGGTCTATACGTCCTACGTCTGCGATGTAGTCGATTTCTATACCGACCGATAGAGGACTTCCGTATATGTCATAAAAGACCGGACATCCTCCTCCGTTTACTCGGGAGATTGCAATACCGATATAAGAGTTGACTAATGTAATATTTTTAACATTACAATATTCATTCCCGAAATGTTTGGGCTTACCCATTACGATAGAAGCGGGGTAGGGTACGATATTATCCGGGGTTTGTTCCGGATACCAAATTGCTAAATCCATGACTCCGGCCGCCGGCTCCATTGTAATCAACGGGGTAGCATTCTCATCTCCTCGTCCTGCATATGCCATAAGAATAGTTCCTTCTATCGGTTGCCCTTTTTCCGGTTTTTTCCATTCACCTCGTATTGTCACCCCTTTGGGAATATTAAGATTTCCTTTGATGACATATTTTCCGGCTGGTACGAATAGTATTCCGCCGTTAACTTTCGATGGACCGACATTAGTCAGGCTGTTAAGACCTTTTTGGAAACTTTCGGTATCATCTGTTATACCGTCGCCTTTAGCTCCGAAGTCGGTAACCGAGTATCCCGCTACGAAAGCGTCTTTTGTCGGGTAGGCGGGTTTTATAAGCCGCCAATTTTGGGCGTACAGCGAACTCAGGCCTATGACTGTCATAAGAAAACAGGTGCAAATTTTTTTCTTCATTTCTATTTTATTTTCAAGTTTAGAATCTGTTTGACAATTTATTGAAAGTAGAGCAGATCGTTAAAAAGTATTTTTATGAGATTTAAATGGGTTTTTAAAATTGAGTTTTAACAAAAATAATTTTACATGCTTATTTTATGGCTCGATTTATTATTAATTGAGAATTAATATTTGTTTGAGATAGAAAATTAATTTGTTTTTATTTCCTCTATTTTTAAAATACTCAAAAAAGAGTGTATGAGTTTGGATATGCCGATAAGGTTGCTTACTTTTACCCGATAAACTTTATAAATTTATCTTTATGAGCCAACAAGATGATTTGCAATATGATGAAGATGACGCCGTGAAATTTATTCGGAATTTTCTTCCTGGAGAAGTCGCTTCTAAGTTTTCTGATGATGATATCAACTATGTAATCGATCTGATATATGAATTTTACGAAAGTAAAGGATATATGGATGAGAACAATGATAGTGAGGTCGATATCATAGAAGATGAACTGACCGAGTATGTGATAACGAATGCTCGTAAAAACGGATTTACACGATTTGATGCGGATGATGTTTCTATGGTAGTTCAAGGTGAACTTGAATATTGCGATTCTATAGGAATGTTCGAATGATTGTTTCTTTTATGATTGTATGAAAAGGAATGATATTTATATATCTTTCCGTTTTTTTGTGAGAGTTTGTCTCCAGTACCGTATAACTTGTTTTTAATGAAAACCAAGATTTATATCATATATTTGCTGATTTTATTGCTATCTTGTCCTTTTTATATAGAGGCACAAGATAATCAATCTGTAAAAGAGAAAAACCGTATATCTCGTTGGATAGATTCGGGAAAACGCTTTTTTAAAAAGAGAGAAAAAAAAGATGAGATACACATAAACCTCCATGAACTTACTTTAGAGGAAAACATTAAAATACCTGTTCCGGCAAGTTCGGCTGTCAATAATTTGAAAACCGCTTTGTCTCAAGAAGTCCGTCGTTTGAGCCGGATAAAGCATGCTCAATTATCTACGCCTCGAAGAGGAGAAGTTATAAAGGTTGTTATTCCGATGGACCAGCTTTTTCAACCCAATGATACACTTTTGTGGGATAGAGCAGAATTGATTTTGCGTCCGTTTGTCAAATATGTAGAGAATCCCGATTATTATCATATTTTGTTGGCTGCATATACCGATGATACGGGTAGTGATGCTTATACACGAAGGTTATCCGAATCTCGTGCACGTGCCGTAGCAGAGTGGTTACAAGAGCATGGAGGAGTGTCGGATTACATAGTTCCTTATGGTATGGGAAATTCAAATCCTATAATGCCGAATACATCGGATGCCAATAGAACCGAAAATCGGCGTATGGAAATTTATCTTGTCCCGGGTGAGGCTTTGTTAAAGTTAGCAGGAAAAGGAAAGATTACGTATTAGTTATAAATCTGCATTGCTATATTGATTTTCAATAGTAAAAGCATGAAATAATTCCGCTTTTTTATAATTTTGCATCTCGAAATCAAAATTAGGATTATAAAAATATCATAAATACATGGCAAAAGAACTGAAAGACCTGACAAAACGCAGTGAAAATTATTCTCAATGGTATAATGACTTGGTCGTAAAAGCCGATTTGGCGGAACAGTCGGCAGTAAGAGGTTGTATGGTTATAAAACCTTACGGATATGCAATATGGGAGAAAATGCAACGTCAATTAGATGATATGTTTAAGGAAACCGGACATGTCAATGCCTATTTCCCGCTATTGATCCCTAAGTCTTATTTAAGCCGTGAGGCGGAACATGTCGAAGGTTTTGCTAAAGAATGTGCGGTTGTGACTCATTACCGGTTGAAAAATGCAGAAGACGGTTCGGGCGTTATTGTCGATCCGGCAGCAAAACTGGAAGAAGAGTTGATTATACGACCTACTTCCGAAACTATTATTTGGAGTACCTATAAAAATTGGATACAATCTTATCGTGATCTGCCTATTCTCTGTAATCAATGGGCAAACGTGATGCGCTGGGAGATGCGCACAAGGCTATTCTTGCGTACGGCAGAGTTTCTTTGGCAAGAAGGTCATACGGCCCATGCTACCCGTGAGGAAGCGGAGGCAGAGGCTCAACGCATGTTGAATGTGTATGCCGATTTTGCTGAAAATTATATGGCTATGCCGGTAATCAAGGGAGTTAAGTCGGCAAACGAACGGTTTGCCGGAGCTTTGGATACCTATACTATCGAAGCTTTGATGCAAGATGGTAAAGCTTTGCAATCGGGAACTTCTCATTTTCTCGGACAAAATTTTGCAAAAGCTTTTGATGTGCAGTTTGTTGATAAAAATAATAAACTCGACTATGTTTGGGCGACTTCATGGGGAGTTTCTACTCGTTTGATGGGAGCTTTGATTATGTCTCATTCCGATGATAACGGCTTGGTATTGCCTCCTAAGTTAGCACCGATTCAGGTAGTAATAGTCCCCATTTATAAAAATATGGAGCAACTGGCTGTCATTGATGAGAAAGTTGCCGGTATCGTGGCTAAATTGAAAGAATTGGGAATATCTGTCAAATATGACAATGCCGACAATAAACGTCCCGGATTTAAATTTGCCGATTATGAATTGAAAGGAGTTCCTGTTCGTTTGGTTATGGGAGGACGGGATTTAGAAAACAACACGATGGAGGTAATGCGTCGCGATACATTAGAAAAGGAAACAGTTTCTTGCGATAATATCGAATTGTATGTGAAAAAGTTATTGGATGATATTCAGTCTAATATTTATAAGAAAGCTTTTGATTATCGTGCTAAACATATTGTTGAAGTCGATTCTTACGATGAATTTAAAGAAAAGATCGAGGAGGGCGGATTCATCCTTGCTCATTGGGATGGAACACCAGAAACGGAAGCTCGTATCAAAGAAGAAACTAAAGCGACGATACGTTGCATCCCTTTTGATGGAGATATGACTCCGGGTGTTTGTATGGTAACCGGTAAGCCTTCTGCTCGACGAGTTCTATTTGCCCGTGCATATTAAAAACAGACGGTATATTAGTCAATAAGGAAACTTTGAAAAAGGTTTCCTTATTTTTTTGTCATTGATATAGAAAAACGAAACTTTTATTATTTTTGGTTGTTCTAACACAAAAAATATTATGATTAGTGATTGGGCTTTAGTCTTAGAGGGTGGTGGAATGAGAGGAGTCTTTACTTCCGGAGTTCTGGATTATCTTATGGATAAAAACATCTATTTCCCATATACGATAGGTGTATCGGCAGGAGCTTGTAATGGATTATCGTATGCATCGAAACAACGGGGACGAGCTAAAATCTCGAATATAGATTTATTGGATAAATATCATTATATAAGTCCTAAATTTTTTTGGAGCAATAAAAGTATATTGAATATGGACTTTTTGTTTGATGAGATGCCCAATAAGGTTCTTCCCTATGATTTTGATACCTATTTTGCATCGCCGGATCGTTTTATTATGGTTACTTCAAATTGTGAAACCGGAAAAGCCGAATATTTTGAAGAAAAACGATCTCCGCAAAGATTATTGCAGATATGTAGGGCGTCCAGCAGTCTACCGTTTGTTTCGCCGATTGTATGGATAGACGGTAAACCTATGTTGGATGGAGGAATTTGTGATCCTATACCTTTCCGGAAAGCTTGTGAAGACGGGTATGATCGAATGGTTTTAGTCTTGACACGTAATAAGGGATATAGAAAAGAAGAAAAAGAGGTGAAACTTCCACCATTTTTTTATCATAAATATCCGGCATTGAAAAATCGGCTTTATCACCGTATGCGTGAGTACAATAAAACGATGGATGAAATAGAAATGATGGAAAAAAATAATAAGGCAATCGTTATACGTCCTCAAAAGCCCTTAGTCGTTGATCGGATAGAACGGAATATAAAAAAATTGACAGATCTATACGAAGAAGGATATCATTGTGCCGAAGCTGTTTTTTCGGCTGTTAACTTGTAGGCATTTATTTTTACTTAATATGGTCTTCTATAAGTTTTTTATAGAAAAGGAGTTCTGCGTTTTTGAAGAATGAACGTAAAAAAACAGTTAAAGAAAACCTTATGTTACGATAATATTTTAATTTTGCCGACTGAAAATTTTTAAGGATATGAAAAAAAGTCTTATAGCATTGGCATTCGGTACATTAGGTTTGGGGATCGCCGAGTTTGTAATGATGGGAATCTTGCCGGATGTTGCTAAAAATTTGCATATAAGCATTGCTACGGCAGGACATTTGATTTCTGCGTATGCATTAGGAGTCTGTGTTGGTGCACCTATGCTTATTTTAGCGAGAAAATTTCCTTTGAAACGTATTCTGATGGGTTTGGTGGCAATTGTTATGATAGGAAATATCTGTGCATCTTTAGCTCCGAATTATTGGGTAATGCTTGTCGCTCGTTTTATATCCGGATTACCGCATGGAGCTTATTTCGGTGTCGCATCTATCGTAGCTGAAAAATTGGCGGATAAAGGAAAAGGATCGGAAGCCGTTTCTATTATGATTGCGGGAATGACTATTGCAAATTTGTTTGGAGTTCCCTTGGGGACGTCTTTGAGCGCGTCGATATCTTGGCGGTTGACTTTCCTTTTGGTAGGAGCATGGAGTGTTATTATTATGTATTATATTTGGCGGTGGGTTCCTCAAGTCGAGAACTTGCCGGATACGGGGTTGAAGGGACAATTTCGTTTTCTTAAGTCTCCAGCACCATGGTTATTATTAGGTGCGACTATGCTGGGAAATGGAGGAGTATTTTGTTGGTATAGTTATGTAAACCCTTTGTTGACACATGTTTCCGGATTTTCACCTCATTCGATTACTTTCTTTATGGTTCTTGCCGGGTTTGGTATGGTCGTGGGTAATTTGACGGGAGGAAAAATGTCTGATAAATATACACCGGGAAGGGTAGCGGCTTTTGCACAGGGGAGTATATGCATTGTATTGCTCATGATTTTCTTTTTTGCAAAAGTTCCTTGGTTGTCAGTCCTTTTAATGTGCCTTTGTACAGCCGGTCTGTTTGCGGTTTCAAGCCCGCAACAAGTATTGCTGATTCGTTATTCTAAGGGTGGAGAAATGTTGGGGGCGGCAAGTGTCCAGGTTGCATTCAATTTGGGAAATGCTATTGGTGCTTATTGTGGAGGATTGCCCCTACAAGCCAATATGGGTTACCAATATCCGGCACTGATCGGAGCTCCTTTTGCCTTATGCGGTTTTATTTTGTTGACGATCTTTTTTAGAAAATACGAATCTATGAGAATCCGGTCATAATAAAGATTGTGCATCGATCATTTTTTGTATAAGAAGAGCTGCGTCACGACCATCCGTAAGCCCATGGTGTGCACTGATAGAGATAGGAAGATTATATTTCTTTTTTTCTTGTATTAATTTTCCCGTAGAAATTTTAGGTACAGAATCTCCGGTTCTGATAGAATCTGCATGTTTCATGTCGGAAAAAGCAAACCAAGGTAAAGCTGAATAGCGTATGAGATCTTTTCTTCCTGTATTTTCAGAGAAAGATAATCCAGTGCTATTTTTTACTCTGTTTATCTCTTTCTCAGCGTTTTGCATAAAAATATTGAAGTCTGTACTATATTCGAAAAAAGCGAATCCGAAAGTTCCGTCTTCTCTTCCGATTGTGGGAGAAATATTGATTTTATCGTATTTCACGACATTTTCACCTTCTATTCGCAGTTTAAAAGCATCTATATCATTGATACATTTTAATAGAAAATGTATAGAGTAAAGAAAAAAAGGTTTTTCTAATTCTTTGCTTAGCAAATAGATTTTGGTAAAATCAACGGTTGTAGTAATACCCCAAAAAGGATCATCGAGTTTTGAAAAGAAATAAAAATGTTCTTTTCTATTCCAAGAGTTTATGTCGATAATTTGTTTCATTTTTCCAAATCCGTATTTTTATTGTATATTTTAGACTGGCCCTAATATCATTATTGAATAATGAAATATGAAAATTCAGCAGGTTGATCAGATTCTCCGCAATGAATAAGTCCGGGACGGGCGACTCTGTCCCAGCGATCTAATTGATTATATCCGTTCTTGTCTGTATTTATTATATGCCAATCTTTTTGATTCTTACTCCAGAAAAATGAACAATTGCATCCTTCTGTTATTTTTATTTTTAGATAAGGTTTATTTGTCGGTAAATTCATTTTTCTTATGATATTTTCTTTTCCGTCTTTTACTTCCTTTAAAATTAACTCGTTATTTTGGTATCCCAATATAACTAGATTTTTGTCATCGCCATAAAAAGTAAGGCCTTTCAAACTTTTGTTCGAGTTTGTTACTTGGGTTTCAAATGAATAATTCGGTTTTACGGATCGTACACATAAGGCAGTTCCGTTTTGACTGTTATTTTTTTGAGTACCGCTGAGCAATAGATATCCATTACCTGTTTTTGTATCTATATCTGAATAGAGGTAATTCCAGCACCAGTCATTTTTAAGTTTTTTACTTTTGAAATTGTCACGAAATTCGTTTATGATTTTTTGCTTTGTTCCGGGAAATGGTACGGGTTGTTGAAGTTGAGCTATATCTCCAGACTTGAATCGAAGCCATTGATCTTTATCTATGGTCAGCTCTAATAAAATAGGCTGCCTTCCTGTAAAAAATCCCGCTCCATTTAAATAAGCATGACAAAGATAAAACATGCGTCCATCCGGAGTTGTCGTCACAGTACCGTGTCCACAAGAAAGAATGTCGTTACTTCCTGTAAGAATCGGGTTACCCTCATATTTCTCATAAGGGCCTTTTAGTGTTTTTGAGCGGGCGACATAAACCTGATAATCGCTTTTAGGACCGCAACAGTTATTCGTCGCATACATTAAGTAATAGTAGTCGCCTTTTTTAAACCAATATTGACCTTCCATTAAAGTGTGGTCGTCATCCCGTAGAAGGGTAAAAGGTTCTCCTTCGAGCCGTAATCCGTCTTTAGACATTTTGTTACACAATAATTCTATCGGGCGTTTGTCAAGACCGTAAGCTTTCCAAGTGATATATAAATCTCCGTTATCTTCCATGACAAAAGCGTCGATAGCTTCTTTTCCGAACTTGACTAATAATCCATGATCCGTAAACTCTTTTTCCGGATTATCGGAAGTCGCAACACCTATATACGAAACGCCGTTCTTATCTCGAGCAGTATAATAAACATAAACTTTGTTATTATGGTAAAACAATTCGGGAGCCCAGAACGAAGAGAGTGTCCATTCGGGTTGTTTATTGAATATATGTCCGGTCTGTTTCCAGTTGATCAAATCGTTTGACTTAAACATTGGATAATACGGAGCCCATTCTGAGGATGTCCCTGTCGCATAATAAGTGTTGCCGATTCTGATAATCGTAGGGTCGGCCAGATCGCCCCGAATTACCGGATTATTGTATGTTTCGACTCGCTGTCCTGATGTAAAATGAATACATGATATACAAGCGAATAATAGTAATAATTTTTTCATGTGTGTGTAGTTTGTGTGGTGAATTATTATTTTAGATTATCATCAGTTAGACTTAACCGATGATAAATAAACTTTTAGTGAATTATTTGAAAAATAAAAGGTGACGATTTGCAAACCGTGCGAATTTCAGTGTTTTGAATTGTTATGCTGTCGAATAACTCTTCTAACTACAAAAATAAAACAATCACTTAAAAGAACAAAATCTTGGGCATATTTTGTAATCAAGGATCTGTTATAAGAAGGTTACTTGGTCGTTCTTTATAGCTGTGTTTAACAGCTATAATAGTACTTTTGTTTAACAGAGTGACTTCTATCATCGTAATATTTTTGATGGCATCCTTTATCTTTATCATCATCCAATCATTAGAGTTATCATAAGGTAAATAGAACCACCGGGCTAATCCTATAAAACCAATTCGATATTGTCTATTTTCTTTATCATCTATAATTTGCGTTGGTATCCATTCCATAACACTGAATTGAGGGAGTAGTGTTCCTGTCCTATCTATATAGAACCATTTATCACTCTCCCAATAATGATATTCCCCTTTAGAATTTGGTACTACTTTTTTTTCTCCTTTATTTGTAACTTTCGCTCTTCCATCCTTAAAAGGAAAACCAAAAGCAAATAGAGGTTTAATGATAATTGCCCCTTTTTCATCTATATATCCTATACGCCCCCGCCTATCTACAATGCGGCGCATTCCGTCTTGTATATAGTCTTCACCATTATCAATCTGATAGACTGTATAACATTTATTTGATATACATCCGATAAATAATAATAAGATAAAAAGCCCGATGTAATATTTCATAATAAAATATACTTTATCGTTTTCTTTTGATCAACTATATTGGGTTACAAATATACGTAAAAGAGGCCGTCTCATTTTGTACTGCACCCCAAAAGTTAGACACAAAACTTTTGGGGTGTTTTTTATGA
>OGXQ01000630.1_pt1 | contig 28256 bp, 25 predicted proteins | sample 1576291 | NCBI WGS metagenome assembly OGXQ01 (sample SAMEA3541575, study PRJEB24748) | human gut metagenome | biome: human gut; feature: human-associated habitat; material: faeces | place: China | collected 2012 | reverse complement strand
TGTAGGGAAATATTGATGAAAAAAGGTGCAAAAATAGTTAAAATGTTTGCATTGGGAAAGGCAGTATAGAATATATGATTATAGAGAATTGTACAATAGAAAGTGATAAATACCCCCGGCATTTAAAAAATATTAACGATAAACCATCAATATTATATTATAGTGGTGCAATAGAATGTATTAATAAATATAAAAATATTGCAGTAATTGGAACTAGAAAAGCCTCAGAAAATGGATTGAAAATTGCATATGAAACAGGTGCATTTCTTGCAAAAAATAATATAAATGTTGTGAATGGTCTGGCATTAGGGTGCGATACAGAAGCTTTAAGAGGTGCTTTAGATAATGGGGGTAGATGTATTGTTTTATTGCCGTGTGGTTTAGATAATATACAGCCCAAGTCTAATCGAAGTTTAGCAGATAGGATAGTTCAGAATGGCGGATGTCTTATAAGCGAATATAATGTTGGAACACCACTAAACAAATACCAATATGTAAAAAGAGATAGATTGCAAAGTGGAATATGTCAGGGTGTATTAGTTGTTGAGGCAGAGATGAATAGTGGAACAATGCTTACTGTTAAGTATGCAGATGAACAATTTAAAAGAATAGCTTGTTATAGTCATAGACTTGTTAAGTGTTCATCGGGTAATGAATACTTAGAACAAAGTAAAAATGTAAGTGTTTTATCTAACACACAGCAATTAGAAGAATTTATACAGAATATTAATTCAGAATTAACCTACACCCAGCTGACATTATTCTAATATAAGGGGGATATGTATGATATGCAGTAATTGTGGAGCAGATATAAGCAGTAAGGATATTAAGTGTCCGTATTGTGGTGCTATGCAGTACGAGGCTTCAGAGAAAAAATATATGAATGACTTATACAAGATTAACAGTGATATGGATAATCTTGATAAGAATGTAAGAAGATATGCTTTATTAAGCATAGCCAAAAGTATAGGATATGTATTGATTGGAACGGCTGCTGCTTTAGTAATAGGAGTAGCTATAGGACGTTTTGATTATAAGCAGTATAACGATTCAAGAAAAGAACGTAATGAGATTCATAAAGCTATGGATTGGTACGATGACAATTCTGCTAAACTTGATGAATTGTATACACTTCAAAGATATTCAGAAGCCAGAGATATAATAAGAAATTATGATGGGAATACAAGCCTTATGGCAAGCTGGGAACATTATAATTTTATACAGCTATATGACTGGTATTATGATGCTTTTTCAAAGGTATACGAGAATGTTAAAGGACAGGATAAAGCAGAGGTAATGGAATACCAGTTTAAGAATGGCTATAGGCATGCTCTTGACCTTGTAAATATGAAAGAAAATAAAGGCTCATATGCTAATAGAAATTATATGACTTGTTCTAAAGAGGACAGACAGATAATAGATATGTGGGTAGAGAATGCCAGAGACTACCTGGTTAATTATGCTGGATTATCAGAAGATGATATAAGGCAGCAGATAGATGAATTATATCCAGATGGTTATTATGATTATAAGCTTGGACAATCATATGAAGATAAGTATTATGAAGAATGGAGTAGAAGATGAAATGTAATAATTGTGGTGCGCCGCTTCAGCTTAATCAAAAGTTCTGTCCTAATTGTGGTTCTCCTAATGAGCAGGCTTTAAAGCATGTCAATGATATGGAGAACTATGACAAGAAGTTTAATAGAACCAGAAGCAAAGTAATAAGCAATAGTAAGTGGTTTGTGAAGAATATAACACCAATTGCGGTTGTTATGTTATCTGCAATAGTTCTTGCAACAGCTCTTATAGCTAATAATTCAATGCTGGGATATAGATTGGCGGAGAATTCCAACAAAAAATATAACAAAGAACATAATGATGAAATTCAGATACAGCTTAGAGAGCTGCTTGATAATGAAGATTATGGAACACTTTATGAGCTGTATGAAACAGCAGACCGTATTATTATAACAGATGATTATAAATATGGCTGGAGCAGCTTCTATAGCATTTTATATGATTATCTTGAAATAAGAAGGGCAATATGTGGGATAAAAGAAGCAGAAGGCGATTCATCATCTTATTCGTGGGACGATAGTCTTAACAGAGCTGCAAGATCAATAGTGGATTTAGAGGACACCATAAACAGGCTGGTTTCCTTTGATACGAGCAGAAGTAAAGAAAGTCAGTCTTATGCAGAGAATATACTTGATAAGGCACACTTATTTATCAAAGCTTACTGCGATTTCACAGATGACGATATTGCGAAATTGCCGGATATGAATCAGACAGAGGTGCTTACACTTCTAACAAGGAGGATATACGGATAATGCGAAAGAAAAAGTTTAATCCATTTGTGCTGTTATATATTATATCTGCAATATTGCTCATAATATCCATTGCTCCGATAGCAGATACAGCAGCCGAGATATATAGAGTCAAGGGAAGATATGCCGGATATGAAGAAGAGAGTCTGTTTAATGATTTTATAGAAAAAGATTATGCGGGACTTTCTAAGAAGGTTAATTATAATAAGGGTATTGGTAAAAGTATATCTGAAGATGAGAAGGATTATTATACATTTGTAGAATGTTATAATATTGCAGTTGATTATAATATGTATGTCAGGCTGGGAGATATTAATAAGGCAGATGAACTGAAAGAGCAGTTTGAGGATAATACAAAGCTACTTCAAAGAAAGATATTTAAAGAAGCATTAGAAACAGTAAAAAATACATATATAGTTGTTTCTTGACATTGATTACTGGCTTAGGTATGTTATAATAATTACAAAGAAAGATTGGGAGGCACATATGGTTGTTTTATTAGCAGGTGGAGCTGGATATATAGGTTCACATACAGCAGTTGAATTACTTAATGCAGGACATAATGTTGTTATAGTTGATGATTACAGTAACAGTTGTCCTGAATCTATAAAGAGAGTGGAAGAGATAACTGGAAAAAGTATTGTATCTTATGAGGCTGATGTTAAAGACAAAGAAGCTATGACTAAGATATTTGCTGATAATAAGATTGATTGTGTAATACATTTTGCTGGACTTAAGGCAGTTGGTGAGTCAACAAGACTTCCAGCCAAGTATTACCGTAACAATATTGATACAACACTTACACTTCTTGAGTGTATGAAAGAAGCAGGAGTTAAGAAGATTGTATTCTCATCTTCAGCGACAGTATATGGAGAACAGAAGCCTCCATATGTTGAAACTATGCCAAGAGGTGCATGCTCTAATCCATATGGATGGACTAAGGCTATGATGGAGCAGATTCTTACAGATTGTGCTAATGCAGATTCAGAGCTTACAGTTATACTTCTTCGTTATTTCAATCCAATTGGAGCACATCCATCAGGTAAGATTGGAGAAGACCCACAGGGAATTCCTAATAATCTTATGCCTTATGTATCACAGGTTGCGGCAGGAAGAAGAGAGCAGCTTACAATATTTGGCGGAGATTATGATACACCAGACGGTACTTGTAGAAGAGATTATATACACGTTGTAGATCTTGCCTGCGGACATCTTAAGGCTGTTGAATATGCACAGTCACATAAGGGTGTTGAGATATTTAACTTAGGAACGGGAACTCCTTACAGTGTAATTGAGATAGTTAATGCGTTTGAAAGTTCAACAGGTGTTAAGATTAATTATGTGATTGGTGACAGAAGACCGGGAGATTTACCTGATTCGTGGGCTGATGCCTCTAAAGCGGCTAAGGTTCTAGGCTGGGAAGCTAAGAAGACACTTGAAGATATGTGTAAAGACAGTTGGAACTGGCAGAGCCATAATCCTAACGGATACAGACAGTAGAATATATAGCGGCGTAATATAGTGTTAATATTAATATTGCTATTACAATATCGCGATAGTTATATAATTATTGGATATTGGAGAGTGTTAATATATACTATAGTGCCGGAGTTGATAGAGCATACATATTATAAAGTATAGTATGCTCTATTTTACTATAAAGGCAGGTGAGTGTATGAACTCGATTAATATTTATAATCTCACAAGAGTTAGTGATAATGAGGATTTTGCTGAGTATGAATATATTTTGTCGGGGAGAAAAGATTTTCAGAGGACAAGGATAAGAGAGAAAGAGTCACTTATTATTCTTGTAAGGGAATTGATTAAAGCTGGTGCAAGGTTAGAGGATCTGGATAACTATTTCTATTCATATACGATTGCACATATAAGCAAGGAATTTGATTTATTAAGGATTTCGTCTAACAGAAAATGTATTCTTAATATAGAGCTTAAAAGTGAAGATGTAGGAGAGGACAGAATAAAGCAGCAGCTTGTAAGAAACAGATATTACTTAAGTCCAGTAACTACTAATATATATTCGTATACATTTATTCTAGATACCAATACATTATACAGATTAGAACTATGTGATGATACATATACACTTGTCATGGCTGATTTTACAGAGCTTGTGACTGATATAAGAATGATAAAGAAGTGTATGAAATACAATATTGAAAGTCTGTTCAAGGCTAAAGACTATCTTATATCGCCAGTTAATTCACCAGAAAGATTTGCAAGACACCAGTATTTTCTTACGAATCAGCAGGAGGCTATGAGCAGGAAGTTCCTTAACAGCCTTATTAATAATAGAGAAGTCAGATATTATTCAATAAAGGGTGAAGCTGGAACAGGAAAGACACTTCTTCTGTATGATACAGTGCGCAAGCTTCCCAAAGAACTATCAAAATGTATAATACATTTTGGCAGAAGGACACCTAATATAGATATATTGCAGAATACCATTAGTAATACTACAATAATAACCTCTAAAGAATTTGTTAATGAAGACAATATCAAAGATTATGATTATGTGCTTGTAGATGAAACACAGCGAATGCACGATGACCAGTTTGAGTGGCTTAAGGAATGTAATGCCGGCAGGATTATTATGTTCTATGACTGTGATCAGGTATTATCAAGACATGAACAGTTAAGGGCAATGGACAAAAGGATAGAACAATTATCAGAAGAGAAATATTTTCTTTCAGATAAGATAAGAACCAATCCAGAACTTGCGGAATTTGTGCGTAATTTATTTGACCTTACCAAGCACGGCAGGGGCTATGAGTATGATTGTGTAACAATTGCCTATGCTAACAGTATTAATGAATTTAAAAAGCTTAAAGCATATTACAGGGCAAAGCAGTACATTTACATAGATTATGAGAAGTCATATAAAGATATGAATGAAAGATATAAGACTCAATGGGACACACGGTGGAAACGATGATGATCATCGCCAGATAGCCGTTGATGTACAGCAATGCGATCACACAGGTGATCAATACCAGAATGCTGTAGGCCAGCTCCAAGCGGGTGACATAGTAGCTGTCCACCAGCATCTCGATCTCATTGTTCAGCGTGGTGACATAGTTCTGTCCCTGCTCCTCCCGGAACTTCCGGGGCGGCATATAGACAATATGCGCCATGACCTTCCGCTTGAGACTGAACAGCCTGCTGTTCCGATATTTCCCCGTGCTGAGCTGCCGGGCTGTCTCAAACAGCAGGATGCCCAGGATGCTGGCCACATAGCACAGAAACATCGCAAGTGCGCCGCCTGCCCCCGCATCCACCGCATCAATGGCATTTTGGAGATAGATCGGCTTCAATGAGGTGCAAACAGCCAAAAGTACCGATGAAATGATTACCATAAAAACCATGGTTTCGCCTCCTATTCTGATGAGTTACGGTTCTGGCTCCGGCAGCAAGCCTCGCCTCCCCGCCCTGTCAAAAAATCCGGGTATCTATTATATATATGGTGTATCCCCTCCCTGTCGCCGGCTGCCGTATGGCTCATCCGCTGTACTTCTCCAGCACCCACCGCCGCACGTGTTCCACAAAACGGTAGGTGGAGCGGGAGATGGCCCGCTTGTCCTTGACGCAGATGCCGATGTTCCGATAAAAGGGCTTGGCGAAGGAACAGGCCACCACCGGATATTCGTTCTGCTCCAGCATCAGCTCCTCCATGATGCTGATGCCCAGCCCGCAGGACACCATGGCCAAAATCACCTGATCCTGCTGCACCCGGTACTGCACATTGGGCTGCACTCCCAGCGTGTCCAGCACCTCCTGAATTTCGTAGTCGTCTCCCTCCTCCAGCAGAATGAAGGGATACTGGGCCAGTGCCTCCGGTGGAAACGGCTCCCGCCCCGCCAGCGGATGATCCCACGGCACAATGGCCTTCCACTGGTCCCGCTGCAATAGCCAGCAGTCCAGATTCGGCTCCGTGGGCAGCACCAGAAAGCCGCAGTCCGCCGTGCCGTCCTGGATCCACCGGGCGATCTCCGTGTTGTAGTTGGAGGGCAGCAGCTCAAATTCAATGTTGGGATACTGCTCCCGAAAGCTTTTCAGGATGTAGGGCATCCACTGCACCGACACGCTGGTGAACACCGCCACCCGCACCACGCCGGTCTCCAGCCCCCGCAGATCCTTGGCCCTTTCCTCGATGCTCCGTTGCTGGCGGCAGATCTCCTGAATATAAGGCATCAGCGCCCAACCGTCCGCCGTCAGGGTCACACCCCCCCGGCTGCGGCTCAGCAGCGTTACCCCCAGCTCCTCCTCCAGCCCACTGATGGCGTGGCTGACGCCGGACTGGGTGAAGCTCAGCTGCTGGGCGGCCGCCGTAAAGCTGCCGCACTCCACGGTTTTCAGAAATACCTGATATTTGGTCAAGTCCATTTCCTCGCCCCCTTGCTTTCCAGCATACCATATCCCGCCCCCGTATGCAAACTTTTCTTCATAAGAATGATGAAATTCATTCGCTTTACTTATTTGCAGGAGCATGATATTCTATAGTTACCTTAAGAAAGCAGGTTGGCCAACCGTTTCCAAGGAACCTCGGCTCTAAAACTTTTTGAAGGAGGATCTGGTTATGCTTTTGGACTGGATGTTGGCTGGATTATTCGTTCTTGAAATCGTTGTGGCGCTGGCTGTGCGTGCAGCGATCCGCTGAGCCCACTGACAACGCAGTTACCGGGCCCGCTCTGCCTGCGATGTATCATTCTGTCTCCCCTGCTGATTTACCCCGCACGGCTGAACCTTTATCACCTCTGCCGCCTGCCCATGAAGGGCAGGCGGTATTTTTCCGCATATATGAAAATATCTCATGCTTTTTATGAAAATCATGCGTTTTACATATCTCTTTTTCTGTGTTACACTAAGACCATCTCAGAGGGCTTTCGGTACATATCTCTGCGTGTACCGTAAAGAGGACGATCATACAGCACCGGATCGGAAGTCCTCCGGCTGGATGATCCTGTCTGCCATGTGGTTGCGGCGGACCATGTTCCCCAGCCGTTGAGTGGGTCGAGGACGGCAGATTCTTTCTTTTCCTTCTTCATGCCGTCCGGGTCAAAAAGTGCGTCGCTGCGAATGGTCACGCAGCGACGCACTTTTTGTATGCACTCTTTTGTATATTCTCCTGTCTGTCTGCCGGTGATATACATTTCCGCCGCATATCACCCTCTCATATTCACTCTTGCCTGTATACTTCTCCCTCACCGCATCCAGTTATTTTTTTCCACATATTTCCTACCCCAGCACCGCTGCTTCCATCGTTTCTTCCTGCGCAGGTCCGCCGATCCCCCCGGCTCTCCCCCTCCATACTCCCAACGGCCCCGCTCTTCTTTCGCCAGCTATGTTCCGTCCCTCGTCCCGCTATACTGTTGTCCTCGTCCCGCTATACTTACAGTTGCCCTCTCCCCGTCCCCTCTCAGGTAGGTATGCAGCTTCCGAAAGCCTCCCTTTTGAGCGCTCTTTTCGCCTTTTGTATTGTTTCGCCAACGGCCTGCCTCTGCCCGTGGATTCAGATTGTATACAATGTTTAATGTATGAAAAACTCTCATGTTTCAGATGAAAATGATGCGTTTTACAAATTGCATTTCCTGTGGTAAAGTATAGACAGTAAGAGAAAGGAGTTGTTTGAATATGGCACTGGTTACGAAAATGAATCGCTGCGCCGTCTGCGGCAGCAGCCAGATCTCTCTGATGGCGGATGGTAAGTACTACCACTGCGAGGCCTGCGGGGCCACCTCCAACCACACGATGCCCGCCGCCGATCTGGCCAAGGTCGATCGCATCTCCCTCATGGGCGGCAGCACGGAGGAGATCGAGGCCCTGCGTCATCGGTATCCCCGTCTGGGTCTCACCACCTGGACCAAGGAGAATCGGGTACAGCTGTAACCCTTTATTTCATCCTCTGGAGCGGCATGAGTTACCTCCTCACCGCTAAATGATAAAAACAGGACGCCGATACGGGGCGTCCTGTTTTTCCATTTTCAGCGCTGACTTATCGGGCGCTCGTCCCCGAAGATCAGATCGTCGATATCGGGCTTTCGCTCCATGGGCTCCACTCCTCTCCGTTTCCATACCCTCCATTCTATGTACCGGGGTCGGAGAAAATGTCTCCCGGCATTTTTTGCAGTCTCTCCTGGACAAAAGCCTTGTCCGGCTGTCCCGTTTTCGGACATTTTTTCTGTCCGGATGCCGTCCTGTTTCTGTCCGTTTTTTGTCCAATTTCGCCTGATCGCCGCAAAAATCGGCAAAACAAAATTTTCCATAGGGGAAGGGGTTGCTTTTTTTCATTTTCATGATACAATAACAGTACAAATCTTAATGGAGGTGCTTCCCATGGCTTATCAGATCGGTTCCGGCTGCGTCAGCTGCGGTGCTTGCGCAGACGTATGTCCTGTTGGTGCCATTTCTCAGGGTGACGATCATTACGTGATCGACGCTAACTCCTGCCTGGACTGCGGTACTTGCAGCGATACCTGCCCCAATGGCGCTATCAGCCCTGCTGAATAATTACATAGCAAGGACGAAAAACACCGGAGCATTTGCTCCGGTGTTTTTTTGCCGTCTTGCGCCGGGGGCGCTCCCCGTGGTACAATATCTATGATAATTTTCGGTGGGATACCTGCCGTCATCTCACGGGTGGCGGGAAATATAATGGGGTATCTCTGCCCAGAGAAAAGGAGGGGTACACATGGAACACTGGGACCGGCTGCGGGGCGATCAGGGCTTTTACTGGGATGACGGTCTGTTCCGCCCCTCCACGGATACCTTTCTGTTGGGGAGCTTCCCCGTCCTGCGCCGTGGGGAACGGGCCTGCGACTTAGGAGCCGGGACGGGTCTGCTGGGGGCGCTGCTGCTGACACGGGAGCCGTCCCTCACCGTCACCGGGCTGGAGCTGCGGGAGGACGCCTGCCGTCTGGCCCGGCGCACCGCCCAGCGCAGCGGCTGGCAGGAGCGGCTGCTGTGCCAACAGGGAGACCTGCGGCTGCGGGAGGACCTGCCCCCGATGGGCAGGTTCGACCTTGTGGTGTCCAATCCTCCCTATTTCCCTCCGAAGGCGGGGCGTGTCTCCCCGCAGGAGACACGTGGCATCGCCCGGTCGGAGATAACGTGTACATTGGAGGATGTGTGCCGGGCCGCCGGTTGGCTGCTGCGGTGGGGCGGGCGCTTCTGCGTAGTATTCCCCACCGAACGGCTGGCGGAGCTGCTGGAGATGGCCCGCCGCTTCGGGCTGGAGCCCAAGCGGCTGCGGCTGGTGCAGCACGATGCCGTCGGGGCTCCCGGTCTGGTGCTGCTGGAATGTCGTCGGGGCGGGAAGCCGGGGCTGCGGGCAGAGCCCACGCTGCTGCTCTACGGCCCCGACGGCCGGGAGACGGCGGAGCATCGCCGTGCCTATTTTCGTGAGGAGGAGCAAGCGCTATGAGCGGAACGTTATATCTGGTGGCCACCCCCATCGGCAATCTGGGGGATCTGTCCCCCCGTGGGGTGCAGACCTTGCAGGAGGCAGACTTCATCGCCGCCGAGGACACCCGTGTGTCCATGAAGCTGCTGAACCATTTCGACATCAAAAAGCCGCTGGTCAGCTACCACGAGCACAACCGGGCCGCCGCCGGACAGGCCATTCTGGCCCGGCTGCTGGCCGGGGAGACGTGTGCGCTGGTGACGGATGCCGGGACCCCTGCCATCAGCGATCCCGGTGAGGATCTGGTGCGGCTGTGCGGAGAAAACGGCGTCACGGTACAGGCCATCCCCGGCTGCTGCGCCGCCGTGTGCGCTCTGGCGGTGTCGGGGCTGCCTACCGGGCGGTTCACCTTTGAGGGATTCCTCTCCGCCAATAAGAAGGAGCGGCGGGAGGCACTGACCCGGCTGGCAGCGGAGGAGCGCACCATGGTGTTCCACGAGGCTCCCCACAAGCTGCGGCCCACGCTGGCGGATATGCTGGAGCTGCTGGGAGATCGGCCGGTGGCTCTGTGTCGAGAGCTGACCAAGCTCCACGAGGAGACCATCCGCACCACCCTGTCCGGCGCTGTGGCGCTGTACCGGGAGAAGGAGCCACGGGGGGAATACGTGCTGGTGGTGGCGGGAGCGCCCCGACAGGAAGCCCCGGCCCTGACGCTGGCGGAGGGCGTGGCCATGGTGCAGAGCCTGCGGCAGCAGGGCCAGCGGATGAAGGACGCTGTTCGCCGGGTGGCGGAGGACACAGGCCTCTCCCGCAACGAGCTGTATCAGGCGGCACTGCAGGAGGAGTGAGGCAGGGCCTTTCAGCGGATGCCGGAGGTGCATATGATCGACTATACCATCGACTATATAAAGGCGCACGATTTTTCCACCGGCCACCGGAAGCGGCTGTTACAGGACAGGAAATGCGGCTGCTTTTATTGTCTGAAAATTTTCGCCCCCAAGGAGATCAGCGATTGGATCGAGGACGTGGGCGGTACGGCGATCTGCCCGTATTGCGGCATAGATTCCGTCATCGGGGAGCATAGCGGGTATCCCATCACCAGAGAATTTCTGGAGCAGATGCGCCAATATTGGTTTTGAGAGATCGCAATACCAACATATGGAAAATTTTCTATGCGGTCATACTGTCCTGAAAAGCTGTCCGTGGGAGTCAGCTATTTTCAGGGCGGTGGTTTTCGTGCAGCATTTGGGTGCAGCAAATGGCAAGAAGAGGGAAGAGCCTTTTTAGCTCCTCCCTCTTCCTCATTTATTCTCATCAGTTCATGGAGTCGGCGGTATCGTGGAACAGCTCCCGGACACGCTCCAGCAGGGGGCGGTGCTCCGGCCGGGAGAGATCCTCGTCCCGGCACAGCAGTGCTCTGGCAGCAGACTGGGCCTCCTCCAGCAGCTGCATATCGCAGGCCAGATCCGCAATTTTCAGGGTAGGCAGGCCGTGCTGGCGCTGGCCGAAGAAGTCGCCGGGGCCACGCAGCTGCAGGTCCTCCTGAGAAATTTCAAAGCCGTTATTGGTGCGGGTCATGACCTTCAGTCGCCGCCGGGTCTCCTCACTGGGATGCTCCGACAGCAGGATGCAGTAGCTCTTAGCCTGACCACGGCCCACCCGGCCACGCAGCTGGTGCAGCTGGGACAGGCCGAAGCGCTCGGCGTTCTCCACCACCATACAGGTGGCGTTGGGGACGTCCACGCCCACCTCCACCACGGTGGTGGACACCAGAATATCGCTCTCCCCGGCGGCAAAGGTCTCCATGACCTTCTCCTTTTCCTTAGGCTTCATCTTGCCGTGGAGTACCGACACCCGCAGGTCCGGGAAGGTCTCCTCCTGCAGCTTTTTGGCGTAGGCCGTGACGGCCTTCCGCTCGTCGGGGAGGGTATCACCGTCCCCCACCAGCGGGCAGACGATGAACACCTGATGACCCTCCTGCACCTGCTTGCGCAGGAAGGCGTTGACCCGTGGGCGGTAGCTCTCCCCCAAGGCAAAGGTATCCACCTTCTGCCGTCCCGGCGGCAGCTGGTCGATGACCGACACATCCAGATCGCCGTAGATCACCAGCGCCAGCGTCCGGGGAATGGGGGTGGCCGACAGCACCAGCATATGGGGGGCCTCCGCCTTCTGGCTCAGGGCCGCCCGCTGGTTGACGCCGAAGCGGTGCTGCTCGTCCGTCACCACCAGCCCCAGCCGTCCGTACTGCACGTCCCCCGTCAGCAGGGCGTGGGTACCGATGCACAGGTCGATGGTACCGGCGGCCAGTCCCGCCAGCGTCTCCCGCCGCTCCCTGGCACGGGTAGAGCCTGTGAGCAGGGCGCAGGTCAGGCCCAGCCGGGCCATCAGGGGCGACAGCGTTTCAAAATGCTGCCGGGCCAGGATCTCCGTAGGGGCCATCAGGGCCGACTGCCACCCGTTCTGGGCGGCGAACCAGATGCAGGCCGCCGCCACCATGGTCTTGCCGCTGCCCACGTCCCCCTGACACAGGCGGTTCATGGGGCGGCCGGCGGTCATATCGCCTATGGCATCCTCCACGGCACGGCGCTGGGCGTCCGTCAGTGTGAAGGGCAGGGCGTTATAAAAGAGATCCATGGAGACCTTGCGGCACACCGGGCCGGACACGTCCTCCCGGCGGCTCCGCAGCAGCCGGAGGCCACAGGTCAGCAGGAACAGCTCCTCAAAGGCCAGACGGCGCCGGGCTTGGGTCAGCGCCTCCGGCGAATTGGGAAAATGGACGTTTTCGTAGGCGTAGTTGATGTAGCACAGGCGGTGCTCCCGCCGCACCTCATCCGGCAGCACGTCCGGCAGCAGCTCTCGGCAGGCGTCCAGTCCCTGCCGCACCGCCTGCGCCAGCATCAGCTGGCTGATGCCTGCCGTCAGGGAGTAGATGGGCATGATGCGCCCTGTCAGGTACTGGCGGCCCTCCGGCTCCAGCAGAGGGTTCACCATCTGATGACGGCGCTGGCCCTCCACCTTGCCGTAGAAGATGTAGATCTCACCCCGATGGAGGCTGTTTTTCCGGTACTCCTGATTGAAAAATACCACATCCAGCGTTCCCGTCTCGTCCACGGCACGGGTGCGGACGATGGTGCGGCCGCCGGGGATGCGGTGGGCGGTGGGGTCGGCGGCGATCATGGCCCGGACGCAGACATTCTCCCCCTCCGTCAGGTCACGGATGGGGCGGGTCAGTGTCCGATCCTCGTAGGTGCGGGGAAAGTATCCGATGAGATCACGCAGGGTGGTGATGCCCAGCTTCTCCAGAGCCTTGGCCCGTGTCTCTCCGATACCTTTGATATATCGCACGTTGGTGGATAGCTCCGCCATAGGGCCGCCTCCTTAAAACCATTTTTTCCGTTTGAAAATCCACAGCTCCACCAGCACGCATACCACGCTGACGATACAGATCACCAGATAACCGTGCTCCGCCGTCAACTCCGGCATATTCCGGAAGTTCATGCCGTACCAGCCGGCAATGAGAGACAGGGGCAGGAACACCGTGGTGACAATGGTCAGGATCTTCATGATCTGGTTCTGCCGCATATCCACCTGCGTCTGGTGCATCTCCCGCAGCTGGAGGGAATACTCCTTCTCCTGCTCCGTCATGGTCAGCAGCCGCTGGGCCTTGCCGGAGAGATGCTCCAGCAGCCGCTGGACGTGCTCCTCTGCGTCCGGGATAGCATCGGCCAGCACGGCATAGAGGTCGTCCAGCTGGGCATAGTAGCCCGTCAGCACCGACAGCTCCCGGCGGATGCGGAACAGCTTCTTGTCGAAATCCTCCGCCTGTTGCGCCAGCAGAACTTCCTCCAATGCCGTCAGGCGCTCCTCGTAGTGCTGGAGGCTTTCCATGTCCTCCGCCGTCAGCCGGGCCAGCAGCTCCGACAGCAGCTGAGCCGGGGTCTCCCCCGGAAGGCCCGGCAGCAGACCCTGCAAAAAACCGCCCTTTTCCACCAGCAGCAGCTTCCGCTCTGTCAGATAGTAGCCGAAGAAGTGCTTTTCGCCGGTGGGGGCCATGCGCTGGGGCATGGCGTAGGTCCCGATGACGCCGCTCTGGAGCCGCTCCGCCTTGCAGAATACGCCCCGTCCCGGCAGGATCTGGTACCGGGAGGTCAGCTCCGGATAGCGCTGGCCAAAGGCTTCAAAGGTCAGCAGCTCATATAATTCGCTCATATCATGTACCTTCCCGAATGTGAGATGGGTTCGCCCAAATGGCGCAGAGCCATTTGGGCGATGAGGGTGTATCAATCGCTGTCCAGCTTGAGGACCGCCATGAAGGCCTCGGTGGGAACCTGTACGGTTCCCAGATTCCGCATCTTCTTCTTGCCTGCTCCCCACAAAAGCAAGCTTTTGTGGGGTCCCCGGATCAGATTCAAATGGCCGGAAATGAATTCCGCCCATTTCAAGGTTTTGCCTGCGGCAAAACGCTTGGACGCCGCACTTGCGGCGGGAAGGCAAAAAGAATCAATCGCTGTCCAGCTTGAGGACGGCCATGAAGGCCTCGGTGGGAACCTGTACGGTTCCCAGGTTCCGCATCTTCTTTTTGCCTTCCTTCTGCTTTTCCAGCAGCTTCTTTTTACGGGTGATATCGCCGCCGTAGCACTTGGCCAGCACGTCCTTACGCATGGCCTTCACCGTTTCACGGGCGATGATGCGCCCGCCGATGGCCGCCTGAATAGGCACCTCAAACAGCTGGCGGGGGATATTCTCCTTCAGCTTTTCGCACAGCCGCCGGGCACGGGGATAGGCCTTATCCCGGTGGGCGATGAAGCTCAGGGCGTCCACGCCGTCGCCATTCAGGAGCAGGTCTACCTTCACCAGATCGCTGGTGCGGTAGCCGGATAGTTCATAATCCAGAGAGGCGTAGCCCTTGGTGTTGGCCTTCAGGGTATCGAAAAAGTCGTAGATGATCTCGTTGAGGGGCATCTGGTAGTGCAGCTCCACCAGATGGGTATCCAGATACTGCATATCCTTGAACTCGCCCCGGCGCTCCTGACACATGGGCATGATGTTGCCCACGAACTCATTGGGGGCAATGATGGAGACCTTCACATAGGGCTCCTCGGCGTGCTCGATGGTGCCGGGGTCCGGGTAGTTGTGGGGGTTATCCACCTTCACCATGGTGCCGTCGGACTTATAGACGTGGTAGATGACGCTGGGGAGGGTGGTCACAAGGTCCAGATTGAACTCCCGCTCCAGCCGTTCCTGAATGATCTCCATGTGGAGCATCCCCAAAAAGCCGCAGCGGAAGCCGAAGCCCAGCGCCACGGAGCTCTCCGGCTCGAAGGTCAGGGAGGCGTCGTTGAGCTGAAGCTTCTCCAGCGCATCCCGCAGATCCGGGTACTTGCTGCCATCCTCGGTGTAGATGCCGCAGTAGACCATGGATTGGGCGGGGCGGTAGCCCGGCAGGGGCTGACCGGCGGGGTCCTCCACCCCGGTGATGGTGTCGCCCACCTGCGTATCCTTGACGTTTTTGATGCTGGCGGTGAAGTAGCCCACCTCACCGGCCTGCAGGGCATCGGTAGGCTCATTGCCCAGCGGCTTCAGGTAGCCGCACTCCAGAATGGTATACTCGGCGCCGGTGGCCATCATGCGGATGGTCTGGCCCTTGCGGAGGGTCCCCTGCTTCACCCGGAAGTACACCACCACGCCCACATAGGGGTCATACTGGCTGTCGAATACCAGCGCCTGCAGGGGGGCCTTGGGGTCGCCGCTGGGGGCCGGGATATTTTGCACGATATCCTCCAGCACCGCCTGAATGTTGATCCCCTGCTTGGCGGAGATCTCCGGGGCGTCCATGGCCGGCAGGCCGATGATGTCCTCCACCTCCTGCTTGGCCTTCATGGGGTCGGCGGCGGGCAGGTCGATCTTGTTGAACACCGGAAGGATCTCCAGATCGTGCTCCATGGCCAGATAGGTATTGGCCAGCGTCTGTGCCTCCACGCCCTGCGTGGCGTCCACCACCAGCACGGCGCCCTCACAGGCCGCCAGAGACCGGGACACCTCGTAGTTGAAGTCCACATGGCCCGGCGTGTCGATGAGGTTCAGGGCGTAGGTCTCCCCGTCCTGCGCCGTGTAAAACAGGTGGACGGCACGGGACTTGATGGTGATGCCACGCTCCCGCTCCAAGTCCATGTTATCGAGGATCTGGTTCTCCATCTCCCGTGCCGGTACGGCGTTGCACAGCTCCAGCAGGCGGTCTGCCAGCGTGGATTTGCCGTGGTCGATGTGGGCAATGATGGAAAAGTTTCTGATATGGGATTGGTCAAACATATGGAAAAGGCCTCCTTAGGTCGTTGGTTTCTTAGTGCTGATAGGACTTGCAGCGCTCGTCCACGCTGTGGAACACCTGCGCTGCGCTCTGGCCCACGCCGGGCTGGCCCGTCAGGCTCTCCGGCGTCAGCTCCGGCAGCCCCTCCTGAGCGGCCAGCGCTTGCCGGTAGCGCAGGGCGCATAGCTGCATATCCGCCGCCACCAGTCCGCCGTCAAAGACCGAGGGGGCCACGGCGAACAGATCCTCGTTGCCGCCGCCCTGCCGGTATAGCTGCCGCAGCAGCTGATACAGGGCGTCGCCCAGATAGTCCCCGGCGGCGGTGATGGCCTCCCGGTCCCCGGTCTTGCCCAGCAGCTCAAAGAGGACCCCGGTGGTGTTCACCACCAGCTTTTTTTGCAGAGTCGCCAGAATACTGCCCCGGAGGCTGCCCTTCTCGCCGCTGGAGTCGTACACGTCCTCCGCCTCGATGATGGAGCCGTCCCGGTTCAGAGTGCGGCCCAGCAGGAAATCCGCCGACACGTGGTAGTAGGCGCAGGCCTTCACCACAAAGGCAAGGCCCGGCTCCCGGATGCCGTTTTCATAGTGGCTCAGCAGGGCCTGGCTGATGCCCAGCTCCCCGGCCGCCTTCCGCTGGGAGACGCCCTTCTCCTGCCGCAGCAGGCTCAATGTGCGGGAAAAATCAGTCGCCATTCTCTCTCACCCGTTCTCTTTCTGTTTATACGTTCAGTAAATTATATCTTCTTTATTACCCGATGTAAATAAAAATCTCGCCGGGGCGGCAAACTTTTGCGGAGTTTACCGCCCCATCCCATTCACAAATTGTTTACAGAATAAACATCAAAAAAGGTCAAATACCCTATTGACATTTCCTACCGGCGTGGTATACTATGGACAAAGGTCAAGGAAAGGCAATATCAAATCAGGAGGGGAACGATATGGGAATCACAGATATGATCGCCGGGTTCATTCAGGAGGCGCTGGACGATGCAGGCGGTGTTTTGGAGATGCAGCGGGGGGATCTGGCCCAGCGATTTGGGTGCGTACCCAGCCAAATCAACTACGTCATGTCCACCCGGTTCTCTCCGGAGCACGGCTACATCGTGGAATCCCGGCGGGGCGGCGGCGGCTACATCCGCATCACCCGTGTCCATGTGGACCGGCAGACGCTGATGATGCACGTCATCAACTCCATCGGGTCGGAGATCGATCCGGCCAGTGCCAGAGCCATCCTCTCCAATCTGGTGCAGTCGGAGGCCATCCCCGCCCAGACGGGAAAGCTGCTGGCGAGCCTTTTGTCGGACACCGCTCTGCGATCCGTTCCCAAGGATCAGCGCAGCGTCCTGCGGGCCGACCTGCTGAAGCAGGCCCTCATCCATCTGGTATAGCGTCGGATCGGTACAGTTGACCGGTTTGATTTTTCGATAAGGAGGAAATCATTATGAAATGTCAGAATTGCGGAAGAAATGAAGCGACTTACTACTATAAGAGCAGCATCAACGGACGGGTCACGGAGACGCACCTGTGCGCCGACTGCGCCCGGAAGCTGGGCTATGTGCAGCGGATGCAGCCGGACAGCTTCTTCGGCGACGACTTCTTTTCCCATCCCTTCCGGCTCTTCGAGCCGCTGCTGGGCGGGTTTGGCAATCGCCTGCTGACGGAGTTCCCGGAGCCGGTGGATGTGACCCGGCAGGCCCAACAGGCCGTGGCGGAAGCCCCGGAGGATGCGCTGGTGGACAAGGCGGAGCAGGAGCGCTTCTCCCTGCAGCGTCAGCGCAACGCCCTGCAGACGCAGCTGTGTCACGCCGTAGAGGCCGAGGACTTCGAGTCCGCCGCCAAGCTGCGGGATCAGCTGAAGGCACTGCCTCAGCAATAATGCCCCGGCAATAATTTTGATAGATCACCACACCTTTTGAAAGGAAGTGTTTCTTTATGATGGAAAATAAATTCACCCCTCGTGCAGAGGAGGCTCTGCGTCTGGCCCAGGAGGCCGCTGAGGATATGGGACATGGCTATGTAGGCTCCGAGCATCTGCTGCTGGGCCTGCTGCGGGAGGAGGAGGGCATTGCCCACCGTGTGCTGGAGGAAAACGGGCTCACCGACGAGATGGTCTGCGACATCCTGCACCGCAGCGTAGGCACCGGCGTCTCCGGCGCCGCACCCTCTCAGGGGCTGACGCCCCGTGCCAAGAGCGCCGTGGAGTTGGCCGTTTCCGAGGCCGCCCGCACCGGCGCCGGCTACATCGGCACCGAGCATCTGCTGATGGGGCTGCTGCGGGAGGGCAACAACATGGCCCTGCGCATCCTCCGCACCGTGGGCATCGACCCCAAGAAGCTGTACAGCGCCGTGGTGAAGAAGCTCAATGAGGCGCCCCGCACCGCCGCCGTGTCCGGCAGCGCTTCCGCCCCCGCACAGGAGGGCGGCAAGAAGGGCGCTCTGGAGGAGTATACCCGTGACCTGACGGAGGCGGCCCGCAGCGGCAAGCTGGACCCCGTCATCGGCCGGGAGAAGGAGATCCAGCGGGTCATCCAGATCCTGTCCCGCCGCACCAAGAATAACCCCGTGCTCATCGGTGAGTCCGGCGTAGGCAAGACCGCCATCGCAGAGGGTCTGGCCCAGCGCATCGCCGCTGCCGACGTGCCGGAGGAGCTGCTGGACAAGCGGGTCCTGTCGCTGGATCTGTCCGGCATGGTGGCCGGCACCAAGTACCGGGGCGAGTTTGAAGAGCGCATCAAGAACGCCATCGACGAGGTGAAGAAGGCTGGCAACGTCATCCTTTTCATCGACGAGTTGCACACCATCGTGGGTGCCGGCTCCGCCGAGGGTGCCGTGGACGCCGCCAACATTCTCAAGCCCGCTCTGTCCCGCGGCGAGATCCGTGTGGTGGGTGCCACCACCCTCAACGAGTACCGCAAGTACATCGAGAAGGACGCCGCTCTGGAGCGCCGGTTCCAGCCCGTCACCGTGGGAGAGCCCTCCCCGGAGGCTACGCTGGAGATCCTGAAGGGACTGCGGGATAAGTACGAGGCTCACCACCGTCTGACCATCACCGATGGGGCGCTGGAGGCCGCCGTGGCGCTGTCCCGCCGGTACATCAACGACCGGTTCCTGCCGGATAAGGCCATCGATCTGATGGACGAGGCCGCCAGTCAGGTGCGTATGGCCGCCGAATCCGCCTCCCCCGATCTGAAGGATCTGGAGGAGAAGATCGCCGCCCTGCACCGGGAGAAGGAGGAGGCTGTCGCCGCTCAGGACTTCGAGAAGGCCGCTCAGCTGCGGGATATCGAGAAGAATTATCAGGAGCAGGTGGAGATCGAGCGGGATAAGTGGCATAAGCAGATGTCCACCAACCGTGGCACCGTCACCGAGGACGACATCGCCAAGGTGGTAGCCGGTTGGACCGGTATCCCCGTCACCCGTCTCACCGAGGACGAGAGCCAGCGCCTGCTGAAGCTGGAGGAGACTCTGCATCAGCGGGTGGTGGGGCAGGACGAGGCTGTGGCCGCCGTGGCCAAGGCCATCCGCCGCAGCCGTGTGGGTCTGAAGGACCCCAAGCGGCCCATCGGTTCCTTCCTGTTCCTCGGCCCCACCGGCGTGGGCAAGACGGAGCTGTGCAAGACGCTGGCCGAGTCCATGTTCGGGGATGAGAACGCCATGATCCGGATCGATATGTCCGAATACATGGAGAAGCACACGGTGTCCCGGCTGGTGGGCTCGCCTCCCGGCTATGTGGGTCACGAGGAGGGCGGTCAGCTCACCGAAAAGGTGCGCCGTCACCCCTACTCCGTGGTGCTGTTCGATGAGATCGAGAAGGCCCACCCCGATGTGTGGAACATTCTGCTGCAGATCCTGGAGGACGGTATCGTCACCGACTCTCAGGGCCGCCGGGTGGACTTCAAGAACACCATCATCGTCATGACCTCCAACGTGGGCGCCAAGAACATCACCGCCGCCGAGAAGCCGCTGGGCTTTGACGGCAGCGATCCCGACGCCCAGAAGGACGAGGCCCAGAGCTTCGCCCGTATCCGGGAGGCCGTTATGACGGAGCTGCGCCAGACCTTCCGGCCGGAGTTCCTGAACCGTATCGACGAGATCATCGTGTTCCGCCAGCTGACGGAGGAGAACATCCGCAGCATCGCCCGCCGGATGCTGGACATCATCGGCGGCCGTATGGCCCAGCAGGGCATCACCCTGCAGGCCGACGACGACGCCGTGGCCGCACTGGCCAAGGACGGCTTTGACGCCCGCTACGGCGCCCGTCCCCTGCGCCGCACCCTCCAGACGGAGGTGGAGGATGCAGTGGCCGAGCAGATGCTGGAGGGGAAGCTCCAGTCCGGCGACACCGCCCATGTGTGCCTGAAGGACGGCAAGGTGGTCATCGAGAAGTAAAAACCGCAAGGCCCGGAGGTCTTGCAGTCAGGCCAAGGGGCCGCAGGCAGATGCCTGCGGCCCTTTTTTCATACAGGCACCGGCACTTACCGGCTGTGGCGGCGGAGGCAGGTGAGATGCAAAGAGGGGAGCAAGCGAAGGCTTGCTCCCCTCTTGATTTTTCTCTCTTACTGGGGCATGGTCTGCACCACGCCACGGGCGCAATCCACCGACACCCGGACGCCGTCCTCCAGACGGCGGGTGGCATCGCCCGCTCCCACCAGCACGGGCTTGCTCAGCAGCAGGCCCACCGTGGCGGCGTGGCACTCGGCGCTGCCCTCCTCGCAGATGATGGCGGCGGCATCCCGCAGATACGGCAGCAGTTCATTGGTGGTATATGGCACCACCAGCACGTCGCCGGCGTGGAACTTCTCCGCCACCTCCTCCACGCTGCGGCACACGCACAGCGGGCCGGAGGCCGTCCGGCCGCCTATGCCCACTGCATTCACCAGTGACCCGCCCACCTGCTGGATACGGATCATGTTGGTGGTGCCGGAGATGCCCACCGGCACGCCGGCGGTGATGACCACCAGATCGCCGTGGCGGATGAGGCCCGCCTTCTCCGCCGACTGCACCGCCAGCTCCACCAGCTCGTCGGTGCTCTCGGCACGGGGCATGGTGATGGGCTCCACGCCCCAGTAAAGGGCCATCTGCCGCTGCACCTGCTCCTCCAGCAGCAGGGCCACCACCGTGGTCTCCGGACGGAAGGAGCTGACCATCTGGGCGGTGATGCCCGCCTGACTTACCGTCAGGATGGCATCGGCGCCAATGTCCTTGGCGGTGGTGCAGGCGGCATGAGCCGTGGCGGCGGTGATGTTCATGCGGTTGCGGCACCGCAGCCCCAGCAGCTTGGCATCGTCGATGTGGGATTCGGTTTTCCGGGCGATGGCATCCATGGTTCGCACCGCCTCCACCGGGTACCGGCCCGCAGCCGTCTCGCCGGAGAGCATGATGGCACTGGTGCCGTCGTAGATGGCGTTGGCCACGTCGGTGATCTCGGCACGGGTGGGCCGGGGGTTCTCGATCATGGAGTCCAGCATCTGGGTGGCGGTAATCACCGGCTTCCCGGCGGCCACGCACTGGGCGATCATATTCTTCTGGATGGCGAGGATCTCCGTGAAGTCGATCTCCACGCCCATGTCGCCCCGTGCCACCATAATGCCGTCCGCCGCCGCCAGGATCTCCGTCAGGTTATTGATGCCCTCCTGATTCTCGATCTTGGCGATGATGCGGATGCGGGACTTGCGGCCCTCCAGCAGCTTGCGGAGCTCCCGCACGTCGGCGGCGGAGCGGACAAAGCTGGCGGCGATGAAGTCAAAGCCCTCCTCCATGCCGAAGAGGATATCCTCACGATCCTGCTGGCTCATATAGGGCATGGACAGGGACACGCCGGGGACGTTGACCCCCTTGTGATCCTTCATGACGCCGCCGTTTTCCACCCGGCAGCGGATGGCGGAGGCGGTGGTGGAGAGCACCGTCAGCCGAACCAGACCGTCATCTAACAGAATGGTGTCCCCCGCCTTGACGTCCTGCGGCAGCTCGGCGTAGGTGACAGCGCAGCGGGTGGCGTCGCCCTCCACGTCCTCCACCGTCAGGGTGAACTCCTGCCCCTCCTGCAAGGTCACGGAGCCGCCGGCAAAGTTCTTCAGCCGCACCTCCGGGCCTTTGGTATCCAGCATGGCCGCCACCGGCAGATTCAGCTCCCGCCGCAGAGCCTTCACCTGCTCCAGCCGGGCCTTGTGCTCCGGGTGGGTGCCGTGGGAGAAGTTGAAGCGGGCCACGTTCATGCCCGCCAGCATCATCTCCCGCAGCACGCCCTCGCCGTCGGTGGCGGGACCCAGTGTGCAGACGATTTTTGTCTTTCTCATGATATATCCTCCTCTCCGGGGCCGTGGCTCCGGTTTCTCTTCGGGCCTATTCTACCAAACTTTCCCGTCGGGAACAAGGCTGCCGGGTTGGGACAGCGCATACTTTAAGGAAACTTTTCGGCATTTTTAGCTCTCTTGACGATATCTACATGAAAATTTATTCCGCATTTTGTGAATAAAAGCATTGACATATGGTCGTCTGCTGTGCTAAAGTACAGACAAGATTTTTGAAAGGAGCAAAATCGGGTATGAAGTTCGCCGCATCTGCAAATCTGTATTTTGGATATTCCTACTTTTACTTTTATTTTGCAAAAGTAAAAGCGATTTGTGATGCCCAGCAGCGAAAAAGTGCTTGATACCGATTTTCTACTTTTGAAAACAAACCGTATCGAGAGACGCCGTTCGGATCACATGTCCGGGCGGCGATTTTATTTTCCGTCCGGGCCGGAGGAATCTCCCACATCCAGATTCAGGAGGAATTTGTCATGAAAAAGAAACGTTCTCTTTGCGCCGCCCTGCTGGCGGGACTGATGGTGACGGCGGTATGCCTCACCGGCTGCGGTCAGAAGGCTGCCGGCAACGGCAGCTCCGGCGTCGACTCCGACAAGGTCTATCAGGTGGGCGTGTGTCAGCTGACCCAGCACGATGCGCTGGACGCCGCTACACAGGGCTTCGTGGATGCCCTGAATACCATTCTCGGAAGTGAGCACGTCAACATCGACGTGCAGGTGGCCTCCGGCGACAGCACCACCTGCACCCCCATCGTCAACTCCTTCGTCAACAAGAAGGTAGACCTCATCATGGCCAACGCCACCCCGGCCCTGCAGGCGGCCTATAACGCCACCACCTCCATTCCCATTCTCGGCACCTCCGTTACGGAGTACGGCGTGGCGCTGGGACTCTCCGACTTCAGCGGCACCGTGGGCGGCAACATCAGCGGCACCTCCGATCTGGCGCCCCTGACGGAGCAGGCGGACATGATCCTGGATCTGGTGCCGCAGGTCAAGACTGTGGGACTGCTATACTGCTCCGCCGAGCCCAACTCCGAATATCAGGTGAAGGTGGTGGAGGACTACCTCTCCAATAAGGGCATCACCTGCACCCGCTACTCCTTCAGCGACAGCAATGACGTGGCCGCCGTCACCACCAAGGCCGCCGCCGACAGCGACGTCATCTACATCCCCACCGACAACACCGCCGCCTCCTGCACCGAGACCATCGGCAGCATCGTCCGCTCCGCCAAGACCCCCGTTGTGGCCGGTGAGCAGGGTATCTGCGCCGGCTGCGGCATTGCCACCCTCTCCATCAGCTACTACGATCTAGGCTACAAGACCGGCGAAATGGCCGCTCAGATCCTCAAGGGCGAGGCGGATATCTCCCAGATGCCCATTGAATACGCCAATGCCTCCAAGCTCTACAACGCCGATATGTGCCAGGAGCTGGGCATCACCGTACCGGAGGGCTACACCGCTCTGGAGGGCTGAAGCACTCCCTGAGAAAACAGGAATCGGAAAAGGAAGGAAATATAAATATGATCGATCTGCTGAGCTCCCTGCCGGGCGCCGTGGCCCAGGGCCTCATCTGGGGCATAATGGCGGTGGGCGTTTATATCACCTATAAGCTGCTGGACATCGCCGATCTGACGGTGGACGGCTCCATCTGTACCGGTGCGGCGGTCTGCACCATGATGCTGCTGAGTGGCCGCAGTCTGTGGCTGGCGGTGCTGTGCGCCGTGGCGGCAGGCCTGCTGGCCGGGGTCGTGACGGGCCTGCTGCATATCTGGCTGGGCATCCCCCCCATTCTGGCAGGCATCCTGACCCAGATGACCCTGTGGTCCGTAAACCTGAAGATCATGGGCAAGGCCAATCAGGGCCTGTCCGTCCGGGACAACCACGTCCTTCTCAGCCAGATGGACGTCCCCGGTGCGCTGGTGGTGCTGGCCATTGCCGCCGTGCTGGTGGTGGCGGTGCTGTACCTGTTCTTCGGCACGGAGCTGGGCTGCGGCATCCGGGCCACCGGCTGCAACCCCGTCATGAGCCGGGCGCAGGGCATCAACACCGATCTCAGCAAGGTCATCGGGCTGTCCCTCTCCAACGGGCTGGTGGCCCTGTCCGGGGCGCTGCTGTGCCAGTATCAGGGCTACGCCGACATCAACATGGGCCGGGGCGCCGTGGTCATCGGTCTGGCGGCAGTGGTCATCGGGGAGGCGGTGGTCAAGCACATCTCCCCCAACTTCGCCGTCCGGCTCACCGGTGTGCTGGTGGGCGCCGTTATCTACTATCTGGTGTATCAGGTCATCATCTTCGTGGGCTTCGACACCGATCTGCTGAAAATGTTCTCGGCGCTGGTGGTGGCCGCCTTTTTGGGCGTGCCGTATGTGAAGAAGCAGTTGGCCCGGAAGCACCATGTCAAAGGAGGGATCCGTCATGCTTGAAATGCGCCATGTGACCAAGATCTTCAATCCCGGTACCGTGGATGAGAAGATCGCCCTCAACGATCTGTCCTTCACCCTCAACGACGGGGACTTCGTCACCGTCATCGGCGGCAACGGCGCCGGGAAGAGCACCATGCAGAACGCCATCTGCGGCACATGGCTGCCGGATGCGGGGGAGATCCTTCTGGATGGGATCGACCTCTCCTCCCTGTCGGAGCATCAGCGGGCCAAGTATCTGGGCCGGGTGTATCAGGATCCCATGACCGGCACCGCCGCCGGGATGCAGATCGAGGAAAATCTGGCACTGGCGGCCCGCCGGGGCCTGCGGCGCACTCTGCGGCCCGGCATCCGCAAGTCGGAGCGGGAGGAGTACCGGCAGCGGCTCCAGGAGCTGGGACTGGGGCTGGACACCCGTCTTTCGGCCAAGGTAGGCACCCTCTCCGGCGGCCAGCGGCAGGCGCTGACGCTGCTGATGGCCACCCTCCGTAAGCCGAAGCTGCTGCTGCTGGACGAGCATACGGCGGCGTTGGACCCCAAAACCGCCGCCAAGGTCATGGAACTGACGGAGCGGATGGTGACGGAGGAGAAGCTCTCCGCCCTGATGATCACCCACAATATGCGGGACGCCATCCGCTACGGAAACCGCCTTATCATGCTCCACGCCGGGCGCATCATTCTGGATATCTCCGGTCAGGAGAAGAAGGAGCTCACCGTGCCGGAGCTGCTGGAGATGTTCGCCCGTGCCAGCGGCGACGAGTTCTCCGGCGACCGGGCCATTCTGGCATAAAGCCGCTTTCCTTACCCTCTACTTCTTCCGGCACTGCCGGGAGACTTCCTTCCTTTATTACCCAGCAAGGCCCCGCCGAAACCGGCGGGGCCTTGCTGGGTATTCTCGTATATGTATATGGAATGTATGTGTAGAATATAGAAAGGGCGAGGGCGTGGTTTTACCACGTCCTCGCCCGGCGTGCTTGCTCTCAGGTGCGCTTTTGCAGCTTTGTCAGCATCCGTTCAAACTCCTCCGGCCGGGGGCAGGTGAGCTCCACGGGCCGGCCGGTACGGGGATGGAGAAAGCGCAGGCCCGTGGCGTGGAGACACTGGCCCGTCAGACCCGGCACGGGCTTCTTATTGCCGTACACGGTGTCCCCCAGAATGGGATGGCCGATATAAGCCAAATGGACCCGGATCTGGTGGGTACGGCCCGTCTCCAGCCGGCAGCGCAGGTGGGTGACGCCGGGATACCGGGCCAACACCTCCCAATGGGTGATGGCGGGACGTCCGCCGGCCACCACCGCCATCTTCTTGCGGTCGCTGCGGCTGCGGCCGATAGGTGCGTTTACGGTGCCGCTGTCCTGCCGGAAGTTCCCCACCGCCAAACACTCATAGGTACGGGCCAGCGTATGATCCGCCAGCTGGGCCGCCAGTGCCAGATGGGCGGCATCGTTTTTGGCGGCGATGATCAGACCGCTGGTGTCCCGGTCGATGCGGTGTACGATGCCGGGGCGCTTCTCGCCGCCGATGCCGGAGAGGGAGTCCCCGCAGTGGTGCAGCAGGGCGTTGACCAGCGTGCCGTCCGGATGGCCCGGCGCCGGATGCACCACCATGCCCACGGGCTTATTCACCACGATGACGTCCTCGTCCTCGTAGACCACGTCCAGTGGGATATCCTGCGGGACGGCCTCCGGCTCCTCTGCCTCCGGCAGCGTCACGCACAGCTCCTCCCCGCTGGCGATGCGGTAGCTTTTACCGGGGACGGCGCCATCACAGGTGACGCAGCCCTCCGCCAGCAGCCTTGCGGCGGCGGAGCGGGTCAGGCCCTCCACCCGCCGGGACAGGAAGCTGTCCAGTCGGGTGCCGATGTCCTCCTCAAGAGGGGTCAGACGGATCGTGTGCATGGTCAGACTCCTTCTTTTTCTTGTCGTACTTGTCGTAGAGGAACAGGTAGTATATCCCGCCCAGAATGGCTCCCACCACCACGCAGCAGTCCGCCAGATTGAACACCGGGTAGCTGAACAGCTGCAGATCGAACATATCCACCACGTAGCCGTGGACGATGCGGTCGATGATGTTGCCGATGCCCCCTGACAGGATCAGGGTGCAGGCGGTGACGCCCGTCCAGTGGCGCACCACCTTTTTGAGGAGCAGCAGCGCCACCACCGCCAGCAGCAGCACGCCGAACGCCTGCCCAAGCTGCTCGCAGACCACGGCGAAGATAAAGTCGTTGTAATAGGCGGGGATTTTCTCCGGCGTGCCCTGCCCCAGCCCCACGCCGAACAGCCCGCCCGAGCCGAGCGCAATCAGCGATTGCGAGAGCTGATAGCCCTCGTCGCTCATCTTGGCGAACGGGTCGCGGAAGGAGAGCAGCCGCTCCCTTCGATACGGCGCGCTCCACGCATAAAACGCGCCGACAGCCAGCCCGCCGATGCCCAGCAGCGCGATATGCCGCCTTCGAATCCCCGCCGCAAAGAGCATCACCAGCGCGCAGATCAGGATGCTGCCGCCGGTGGAGAGATTCGGCTGTTCCAGAATCAGCAGAAACATCACGCCCGGCACGACCAGCAGCGGAATGATCCCCGTAAGCAGGCGGTCAATCGCCTCGCCGCGCCGATCCAGCGCCCCGGCCATGAAGCCGACCATCGCGTATTTCGCAAACTCCGAGGGCTGCACGCTCAGCCCGAAGATATTCAGCCACCGCCGCGAGCCGTTGATGCTCACGCCGATTCCCGGAATAATCACCAGAATCAGCGTCAAAGCGCTTGCCGCCAATAAAAGCAGCGTCACTTTGGGACGCCGGAAAACGCGATACGGCACACGTGAGAGCGTCACGCAGGCCGCAGCGCCCAGCGCCACGCCGATCAGCTGCTTTTTCACCGCGGCAAGCGCGTCGCCTGTCGCTGCCTTTTGATAATAGGTGGCGCTGAACAGCGTGACCAGCCCCATCAGGAGCAGCAGCACCATCAGCGTAACCACCGTCTTGTCGCAGGTTCGTCTGACTGGATTCGGCATGGCTCTTTCCCTCCCGACTGCATGTTTTTCGTCTCTTTTGCAGCCGGTCACGATCTCACTTCATCGCCATGACCTTTTCCTTGAAGATTTGACCCCGGTTTTCGTAATCGGTAAACATGTCAAAGCTCGCGCAGGCCGGGGAAAGCAGCACGTTGCCGCCCTTCTTCGCCAGCTTCCGGCACGTCGCCAGACACAGATCGAAATCGTACCCCGTCATCGTGTAAGCCGAGTAGCCCGCGCGGTCGAGCGCGTCCTTAATCTGGTTCGCCGTGTCGCCGATGAGCACGCAATGCTCGATCAGCGGCGCTTCCACGATGCTCTTGCGAGCAGCAGATGCTCCGCAAGATGTACCGGGAATTCGCCGAGAACGAGGTCAAGCCTCTGGCTGAGGAGATCGATGAGGAAGAGCGCTTCCCCATGGAGACCGTCGAGAAGATGGCGAAGCTGGGCATGATGGGCATTTACT
>OGXQ01000627.1_pt1 | contig 28298 bp, 19 predicted proteins | sample 1576291 | NCBI WGS metagenome assembly OGXQ01 (sample SAMEA3541575, study PRJEB24748) | human gut metagenome | biome: human gut; feature: human-associated habitat; material: faeces | place: China | collected 2012 | reverse complement strand
TAATTTTTCTTGAAGAATCCAATTGTAGAAACGACTGCCCGGTTTCCTCCGGTCATGTCATTCAAGTGTTCGTCTCCTACAACCATTCCGGTAGAACCTCCGCCATCAAGATTAATAGCTCCTACACAGCCTAATCCTTTCATTATTTGTGCCAGTTCTGTTAAAGTAGCTCCACCACTGGCGGTAATACGTCCGTCACATATGAATATGACCACTTTTCCATCTTCACGATAACCGATTGCTGTACGGTCCGGGGTTACATTCGCTCCGAAAATGTCATACGGAATGATTTCATAGTTACTGAGATAGTAATCTGTGCCCTTTGATGTCTCTGTAAAATCGAATGGGATTTTTTTGTCTTTCAGTAATACAGGACCTGCACTTAAAGCATATTTAGGACTCCAGCTAATTGCGGTAGTCGGATTTTCATTAGTGACAATTCCATATTTATTTTCTCCTTTGACAGATGGCAAAGGACGGTCGAAATAGAAAACATTGCTGGAGGCATCCGTTCCTGTCCAAACAACATTCGGCTTGCCTGAAGCATCTACGCCGAATGTTCCTCTTGTCACATTATACATACTGTTGTATTCTGTATCGCCAGTTTTTAGTGACCCCCGAACGGCTGAAACAGAGCCCGATTTAATGGAATTGATAACAGCTATTCCTGTATGGTTTCCATTATAGAAGTATCCTCCATTGACCAATAAATAACAGTCTCCATTGAATGACGCAGATTGCGTGTCGATGGTTGCGGGAGAAGATGGTATGTGGACACGTACTTCTACCTTACCGGTAGAGAGATCACCAATGGCGTACCATGCATGGAAATTACTACCATTTAAGTTACTGGTGGTTTCGTACAGTTCGATTTCTGCCGGTAATGTAGACTTGGTCAGTTTATTCCATGTCAATTGGATCGCTTGTGGCTCTGTTTCCAAGGAAACAGTCGACTCTGCACTGTAATAAGTACCGGTAGAGGTTGTCAGGAAGGCACGTACTTTATAGGATTTGCCATAGTCGAGTAAGGTATTCGGAATCACTTGAAATACTTTTCCGTCTTCAGCAACTTCCGGTCCGTTTTGCTTTTGATCATTGATAGTGGGTGTGTTTTCGGTACTCCAGCATAAACCATATTTTACGTTGGTTTGTCCAGCTATGTTTGTCACTTGATAAGAGGAACTGATACAAGTTGAGTTTGCTTTGATACTTCCTATGATTGCGATGCTTGGCTCGTCACCGAGGGCTACCAACCGATAGAGCTCGTAAATGGCACGTGAAGTATTCGTAGCCGAGAATGCTCTTACTCCGAAATAGTATATGTTTCCTTCTTCCAGACCATTTTCGATTGTATATTCTGTGACATTTGCGGATACCTTGGCTATTTCTATATTTTCACTGGTATCTGCTTTTCTTAATAAGATGCTGAATCCGGTTTCATTATTACTATTGTCTTTCCAACGTAGTAATACTTTGGTTTTTCCCATTCTTTCTATGGTTATGTCTGAAGGTGCTTGTACGCTTGCAGACTGTTCGTCGCCGTCATTGTCACTTGAGCAGGCTCCGAAGGCACATGTTAATAATATTGCTATAAATATAATCTGTTTCATTTTACTGTACTATTTATTGTTTGATTACAAAGACTGTTTATTTGCTGATTCTGATCGCATCAAGTGCTTTGACGGTTATTTGTTTTTTATTAGGCAGTGTAACCTTGTGTTCTTGTTCACTCATATTTACTATAAGGTATACGTGTTCGCCTGATACACTAGCCCATTCTGCCGCTAATACTACCGAAGTTATTTCATAGTTGGGTATCTCTTGCGTTGGGTTATCACCAGTTGGAATTATTTCCTGTATAAAACGGCCTCCCAAGAATAAATCATGTTGTTGACGGCGGAAATCTGTCAGATTTTTCAGAAATTTAGCTTCCCTTTTAGCGTCCGGGCGCATCAACAGACTGGGCTCTACCCATCCTAACTGAGAACCCCATAACAGACTACGCATACTCATGAAATTCAAAGAACCGTCTGTGATACGCCAAGGGATGTAGGTGTATCCGCTATAGATGCAACGGTCAGAATAAATGAGCGGGAACAACGGAACCATTTTTGTATAGCTGTTGTGCGGAGAATTGACAACTAACATCATGTCAAACAGGTCAATATAGCACTCTGCATTTTCTTCTGTTGTCATGGCTTGGTTCTCTTTGTATAGATTTGTGCGCATTTCGGTGAGTAAACTGCGGTAGGCAAAAGGCCACCAATCACCACCGCCAGGTGCATGTCCGTGGTTGGTTGCATAGCAGGGTTCGCTGTTGGCGCAACCTATCTGATCCATATATACACCGTTCGTTTTTAGTTCAGTTAATATCTGTTTGTTGACTCCTTTCAGCACATCTCTCCAAATATAAGAAGCTGGGCAGGTTACAGTATTTAATACCTTTGAGCTATATACTTCTGTATATAATGTACCATCAGCTTTGCGACAAGAGGCATCTTTACCATTAAGCGTTTTATAGCTGTCTGTTGCTGGATCCCATAGACGACCGTTAATATATGGAGTAATAAATCCTCCAAGTTCCTGTGTTTCTTTAATCATTTCTTTGAATCCTGCTTTTTCGGGAAAGTATTCCGGATATTTAGTATCGAAACGATGATTGTGCCAATAATACCAATGCAATCCGACTCCTTTTCCATAGTATTTCATCGCTTTACGTACTGCTTCCATTGTTTCAGCATTTACTTCTCCCGGCCGTAGCCACATATCAGCGTTTTTGATCCATTCTGCTATAGGACGTTCTGAAATAGTTTTTGCACCCCACAGTGTTTCGAAAGTAAATGGACGATACCATTGTACTGCAGCGTCCTGCCATCCCTTTTGGGTAAATCCCATCACTGTTTCCCAAGGAATGCAGAACTTCTTGTTTTGAGTCCAGGCATAGGATGTTGTCACATTCTGAATAAATACAAGACTTTTTCCTTCACTTTTCATTCTGAATACTTTGCCAGATCCCCCTTTGTCTTGTGCGGCAAAGTAGACTGTGCCTCCTTTATGATGCATCAGCACTAATTGCATTGTGCCTGTACACGAAGGATAACGTGATTGCAGTTGTCCTTCATTGCCGATTGTGTATTCGGTCCCGAATCCGACAGGAAGAATTCCTTTTGCTCCTTCCGGTCTGTTTACAGCAATACGGGGAAATTCAGATTCTGTAATCACCCATCCTTCCGGCATTTCTGCTTCAATGCGCCATTCCGGTAGTTCGGCATCTTTACCTAATGTGACTAATATGCGTACCGGACACGTCGGTCCTGCATCTATAACCATTTGCCAGGTGAATATTAATGTTGAGGCATCTTGAGTTTTTTGTATCTCGCCTCCTTTATATTCGCCCCATCGGGGCATTAAGGTCGGGTTCTCTCCGTTGGGACCCCGATAGATTAGTTGCCACGGATGTGTTGTACTTCCATCTACAGGCAATATGTTCATGCCATCCATGCGGAATTCCTTGAATAAGAATTCTTTTCCGTTGGCAAACACTAATTCAACATTCTTGTTTTTTAATACAAAGTTTCCATTTTCATTTTTAGCAGTCACTGAGGCTGATAAAGTTCCAAAACATTGTAAATAGCATAATATGCTAATAATACCGGTTATCATATTTCTCATATACAAAAGATTAGGATGAATAATTTCTATTTAATAATTTCGATGCTTTTTCTGAATAATTTTATTACTTCCTCTTGTGGAAGAGCGGTTTCCAATATGAGACGCCCTGCTGCGGGGAGGATACTTTTGCTTCCTGCTGACCGGATAGGTATTCTTTTACCACTCTCATTCATCAAAGACAGCTTGTTTTTTTCTATATCAAGAGTGAGTTGCCCTGTACCGTTCATATGCCAATAAATGATACAAGTCCTTCCTGCTTTCTGGAAAATGAATGCCCGGATTGGCTTTTCGTCATCCTTGGTTATTTGACGATAGGGGTATAACTGATAATTTCCTTTTTTATCTTTCATCAGAAGATATTCTTGTTCGGGATTTTTGAGTAATTCTTTCTGTTTGTCTGTCAGGACACCTTGAAGTTTTACTTCTTCCCACATTTTGATAACTCTCAGGTTATCTTCCGTACGAGGATGATTCTGTAACTCTTTTAAATTGCCAACTAATGATATGGGAGAATTCCATGCGACAGCTTTGCTGCAAATATATTCATACATGTCTGGTTGCATGCCTATTGTCTTGTCGTTGGGAGCCAAGTAATTCACCCATCCGAAATTGACAGAAGTAAAATCTTTGGCTATCTGCTCTGCACATCGAAGTGTATACTTCTTCATTGCCGGACGGATACGTTCCGGAGGGAATATATCGAAAGCATTCCCACGACTTAAAATATGCCATCCATAATGTGATTTCAATGCTCCTTCTGCAAATAATGGAGTTGGTTTCATTTCGTTGTATACTATCATCTGAGAGCGGGAGACATTATACCAATAAGGCATCGGTACATCTTCCGCACCATCAAAATAGACAAAACGAAAGCCTGCTTCGTGGTAGATTTTTCCTAAACGTTCGGCAATCTCTTTTTGGATTCCTGTATTTTGGTTGACACGGATAAACAGGGGCCACTCATCTACATCCAATAGTCTGAAATGTTGTCCTTTGTCATGTGAGGCTGCTTTTGAGTTAAATACTCCCCGTACACATCCCGTAAATTGATATGGTGGTTCGGTGGTATAGTTCTCATAAGTGACAAGCTCGTTGTCAATTTGCAGGAGACGTCGTCCTTTCTCCATACGTACACCTTCCGGATTACCTTCTATAGTGATGATAGTACTTGAATCATCTAATGGTTCCGAGAGAATAAATTCGCGTACATGGTTGGTGCGGGAGTCCGGTATGCCGTTGTTGATATATGGGTCATTCACTGCTACTTTGGAATAATGAATATGAATGCCGGGTATCATGCCTGCTGCTTTGATTTTATTAGTGATTTCCTGTAAATCTTTCATTCCATTCGGATATTCTTTTCTCCATTCATAATGTCCGCAAGCTTTGGCGAAATCAACATAATAGACGACAATGGATTTGAAACCACCTTTTTGAGCATATGCAATATGTTCATCTATATTTTTAGTCGTGACATCACGTAGCTCATAATAGGAGTACTGATATTCTTTACGTTGGCGACTTTCTACTCCTAAAGGCATATGATAGTCACGTTCTACTTTATCAATACAGGTTAGCAGTTTTTCTTTTGAAGTAGTAATCAGTGCTGCACCGGAATTGAAAAGTTTCACTTGAAAATCAAGTCCTGCATACATCGTAGTATATTCCTTGTTTGCAAAAGCATCGATATAGGTGGTCGGATGGGTGCCTAGCAGGCATATGGCTGTCTGTTCATCCCATGATACATTCAGCCACTCACCAAAGTTCTCACGTTTACGTACTGGTAATTGTAATAATGAGATTTCATCTATTTCAGTTTTGCGTTTTACCCCAAAATCTTCGATACGATAATCAATTTGCTTCAGAGTGAAACCTATATAATAATCTGTGATATTTAACTCTATGATGGCAATGTCATAGGTATCCTGAAATTCTATACGTAATTCATTTCCGTTACGTTCAATTTTATTGGCTGGGAAGGTGCGTGGCTTTGCAGGAAACATTAGGAAGTTTTCATTATCGTAAGGACGGTATTGGGTAATAGCGCATAAAGGTACATCTGCATTTGTTATCAGACATTCCTCTCCCGTAGCTTTGTGTATCAGGCTGCGTGCTTTTCCGTCATTGCTAATAATTAGACGCATTTCCGCGTTCTCTATGACCACATCATTGTTTTCTTTCTGTTCATTAGGCATAGCTATACAAAATTGTGGCAACAATGTCGACACAAGCCAGACTAATAAAACCGGATATGTATAATATATTCTTTTCATCATTTATTTTATGTTTTTATTACCACTTATCTGTGCGAAATGGTCTGACCGGCAGATTGCGTGTATTAATCAGATTTCCTTTCAGGAAATTCCGAAAACAGTAACGAACGGCAACGGGAGATTTGACTGTTGGGGATTTGACAATTACTGTATGATCCTTCTGATTTAAAGAGGCCTCTGCCGGATAAAAGACTTTATCTGAACCTGCAATCTCAAATCCGGAGATATTCATCCAGGGGCTTAATCCTTTTTCTGCATGGGAAAAGGAGATTTCAATTGTCTCTCCGTTGATTTTCATGCTTTTATAAGATGGATATTCGGATTCTATTCCCTGATATCCGTATGTCTTATTCAAGGACATATATGCGAGGCGTTCTCCAATCCCTTTTTTATTGTGAGGATGCACTTGAGGAGCTTCGTATGTCTCTACTAAGTCGTTTGTTCCGATCATACCACTATTGGGAATGAGTGAAAGCGCCTTTTGTTGAGCTTCCCGCAATAATGCTCCTATGTAGCCATCTTCTTTATATTCACAGGCAAATGGGACTGTCTCAACATAGTAGAAAGGCAGGTCTCCTTGTTTCCATATTGATCGCCAATGTTTTACCATCGTAGCTAGGCGTTCGGCGTATGTTCTGCTACTTCTTACATTACTTTCTCCTTGATACCAGATAAAACCTTTTATTGTATATTTGTGACAGGGGTATAAAATTCCATTATACATTAACATCGATTGTAAATAGACTGGTGTCTTGTCACTTCCTATTAAAGTCAGGTCTTCATCCTTGTAGGTTTGTAGTATTTCCTTAGGTAGCCAACCTTCTACTCTTGAGCCTCCCCATGCACAGGTGATAACTCCTATAGGAATCTGCAAGGTCCGTTGTAAAGTTAATGCATAATGATAGGCGGCTGCACTAAACTTCGGAGCATTTTCCGTAGTTGGTTGCTGCCAGCTTCCTTCTGCATACTCCTGCGGAGATAGTTTTACTGTCGGCTTTATGGTTACCATTCGTATTCCCGGATGATTGGGAGCATCTGCTATGACATTATTGGAGTCGCTTATGGGACAATAATCAAATCCGTTCAAAGGCATTACCATATTTGATTGTCCGGCACATAACCAGACTTCTCCGATCAGGAGGTGCTGCAAAGTGACAGATTGCTCTCCATCCGTCAGTGTTAATGTATATTCTTCGAAACTGGCAGCAGGCGTTGTGATCTGTAATTCCCAACACCCCTTTTCGTCAGCATGGGTTTTGACTTCCTTATTTGCCCATGAAGGAGTTACTACAACAGTAGAATTTGGAGTCGCTTTTCCCCAGATTCGTACATTGCTTTTTTGCTGTAAGACCATATTGTCACTAAGTAGTGGAGGCAATTTGACTTTTGCCTCCATATTGATGCTCCACAGTACAATTATTAAAAAGTAGATAAGAATCTTCATGTAGCATTTCTTTTTTTAGTCACGGAAATCCATTTGTATTTTTTCTTTCTTTTTGATGACAGGACCAGCCGGTTCCGGATGGTGCTGAGGATTACGATAATCAAAGTAATAAATATTCAGCTTATCAAATAAGGTGAATGCATCTTCCATACGTGACAGGAACTTGTCGTAGTCTTTGACTGTCGGTGCGGACCAAGCTGATTCTGCCAGTGCGCAGAGGCGGGGAAAGATCATGAAATCTACCCGATCTTTAGTATGCATTAGTTCCGTCCATGTATTGGCCTGTATGCCTTTGACATGTGAGAGGTCAGAGGCTGACACTCCCCATTCGGCAAACCATTTGTCGGGGAAAGCATATACATCTTCTATTGGGCAGAATCCGTCCCAGATTCGTCCCCATTTGTGGTCTTTATATTGTACGAAGTCAAAATAAAGCGGTTTGCGCGGACACATGATAGTCGAATATCCTTTGGTCAGTGATTTGCGCAGGTAATCGGGTTTATCATGCCTCCACCACATAATGATAGTATTATCTTGCTTTACATTCAAGTCGAGAAGTTCATCCCAACCGACTAAAGTTTTACCTAGTGAGTTTACTACATCTGTCATTCTATGCATAAAGTAGCGTTCTGCTTCCTTTACAGTTTGTAACCCTTCGCGTTTCAATAGTGCTTGTACATGTGGGTCTGTTTCCCATGCCTTGATTCCGTAAGCTACTTCGTCGCCTCCGATATGTAAATATGGAGAAGGGAATAAGGCAGCTATTTCTTTTAGTATATTAGTCAGATAAGTATAAGTTTCTTCTTTGCCAACGTTAAAAGTGAATTCCGGATGTTCTTCCGTTCCTCCGCCTGAGTATTCCGGGTAAGCTTTATTGGCTGCTGTGGCATGTCCGGGCATGTCTATTTCGGGTATAATTTCAATATGACGTTCTTTGGCATATGCTATGATATCACGGATCTGCTCTTGTGTATAATATTGTGCCGGTGTATCCGGATCACTATGGCAACCTTCTCCTCCTATAGTTGCCAGTTTAGGGTATTGTTTAATTTCGATTCTCCATCCTTGTGCGTCTGTCAGATGCCAATGGAAGCGATTCATCTTATAATATGCCATCAGGTCAAGGATTTGTTTTACCCTTTTTTCGCCGGAAAAGTGACGTGCTTCATCAAGCATATATCCTCTCCATTCATAACGCGGGGCGTCTTCTATCGTTCCACATCTTAGATCTCCGTTGGTTAACTGCTGTAATAGCGTTTGAATACCATAGAAAACTCCAGCTGGACTTCCTCCTTTGATTAGGACCTGTTTGGGGGCGATAATCAGCTGATAGCCCTCTTTGTTTTGCAGTCTATTGTCTAATGATAAGTTGATTCCTTTCGCAGCTTTTTTGCCGGGGATTACTTTCATTTTATAGTTTAAATCAGCGAGTTTCTTTTCAAGGAATGCTGCTTCTTTATATAAACTGGCATCCAGATAGTGGATTTTCTGACCCGATTTGAGTTTACACGTTTCTGCTTGCATGGTGACTTCAGCAGGATAGGGGATAACCCGTACCTGTTCTTGTGCTTGCAGGCTCATGAACAAACTTAGATAGACTATTGCCAAGGTTGTAAGTAATAGTTTCATGTTTCTTGGTTTTATTAGTTATTTAATAATAATTATAGGATTTTCTCCATGTAAATCCTCTATGGATACTGTCGCAGTGATGGTACGGGTCTCATTAGGGAACAATGAAATGAAGTTATCACTCCAAAATACCGGATTTACGACTTCTTTTGTTTTTTCTCTTTGTATCATTAAGTGGTTGAAAAAGGATAATTTATCAGAGTCATTCGTTAAAGTAAGCGTGATCTGATACTCTTTTTCTTGTTTTTGAAGTTTTAAATCTTGCTTTAATGTAACTTTAGGCATATTTACCAGCCAATAGAAATTTTGATGTTGCGAGTAACGCCAATATAAGTTTTCAGAAATAAGATTTCTGTTTAAGTCTTCTAATTCCAGCTTTATATAATATATGGCAGAAAGGTCACCTCGTTGAGGTACGGTTTCTAATTCTTTATATTGGTCGGCGCCCACGGATATGGTATCTGTGTATGCCCAGCATTCTTTCATCGAATAGTCTATGATTCTGGCTTTGGCTATAACAGATTTAAGTTCTTGATGAGTAGCGTTTATCACAGAAATCCGGTTCGTATTTGCATTCATTTGAATATGAATGGGTTCCATTGCTTTCTTTGAGAAATAGTAAGAAGCATTGGGTGACAGATACCAATCATAAATTTGCCAGCAGACATCGGGCCAACAAGAGTTTAGTTTCCAGATCATTATCCCTGTTGTGATATCCCACATCCGGTGGTTGGCTGCCTCAAACATGGCACGATACCCTTCTGAACTTACTAGCTGGCCTTTATATGCATAATCCTCGCTACTGACTGGGTCGCTATAGAAGGTTCGGATTGCATTGTCGTATGCACGATAGCAGAAGTTATTGGTGTCCCATGCTCCGTGTTCCGCCCATATACTGTCTAATGGATAAATCGGATTTCTCCGGTCAAGTGGCTTATCAATGGTAGGTATAAACTTTTTCAAACTTTCGTATACAGGTACGGAAGGCATGCCTAATTCGTTTCTGAACATTTGCAGATAAACCTCTTCTACTTTGTCGAAGTAGTAATCGGAGGGTGCCCAGTTATAGTCGGGAGCGCCATCATCGGTAGTACCGGTTGGTAAGTCCGGTTTTAAATAAGGAGTTAGTTTGTCTACGTCCCAACTGATACTGGTAGTCGGTATGTAGGGGCGTGTCGTGTCGAGGCTTAATACGGCTTCTTTGGTCGGATGATACAATTCTTCATCTACCAACACTTCATTAACTCCGAACCATGCAATGATACAGGGATGATTACGGTATCTTTTGACCATGTCTTTCACGCAAGCGATAGCTAAGTCATTGTTGAGAGGATTATGCTGGTTGTCACGTCCCGGGAACATTCGGTAGCATTGATAAAATACATGCCAGTTCATCAGTCCGTATTTATCCCAGCTATCTAGCCAATCTTCGGAAGGGGAAGGCATATCTTCACTGCCGATCAAAGTAATGTTGGCATTTGCCATTAATCGTGCCTGGTCATAAATTCGTTTGGGTGAGTCGTCGAGAAGTACATCCGGTTGTATCCATCCCCCTTTACAGAAGATGCGTTTGCCATTGATAAAGAATACACGACCATATTCTTCCCCGTTTTTCATTAATTCCGAAGTTACTTCGCGAATTCCGAAGTTTACCTTCTCCCGATCGGACGATTTCCCATTATTCATGTCGAATGATAAATCGAGACTGTGCATATATTGCTCTCCATATCCGTTTGGGTACCATAAGTATGGGTTCTGTATAGATAAGACGGAAAACTTCTGGGGAGATAATATTATTTCTTTACTTTCATTGGGGAGCATTGTGACAGGCAGAGTTACGATTATCGGTTTCATGCTTCCAGCCAGTTTACGTGTGTAACTCGGATAAACTAATTCGTTGATAAGGCGAATTGTTGCTTTAACTTTACCGCTTATCATCTTATCCGAATGATTGTGTACAGTCGCTTTGATTGTAATGTCAGCAACTGTTGTATCTTTTTGGGGTAGAGTAGTGATAATATATGGGTCTTCAATAGTGACCTGGCTGGTTGCTTCCAGGGTGACGGACTGATAAATACCCATATTCCGGTCACGCACTACAGGGGCGCAATCCCAACCACCTGTGAATTTTAATGTTTCATCTTTGAACAAATCGGAAGCCGTACCACGGTTAGGCCCAAAGGCTATAAATTGTGTTCCGGGGTTAGGAGTTCCGGGATGGTCCACTTGATATATTTTTATAGCAATACAGTTCTGTGTGGGCTGGATATAATCGGTTATATCGAATTTGAAGCGGCGGAACATGCCTACTACATCTTCTTTTTTCCCTATTTGATGTCCATTAATCCATACGTCTGCACGATAGTTAATTCCATTGAGGTTCAGCCATATTTTTTTGTTTTTATATTGCTTAGGCAAAGTGAAGGTCGTGCGCTGGGTATCGATGGGCTCCATCCGGAGCGCCTTCTTGGGCGCCGGGCAGACATCCACACAGTTGCTGCAACCCGTACAGTCGAGCGGGGAGACCTGTATGCGGAACTTATATTCCTTGGTATTCCCCTGACCCTGAATCAACGCCATGCCAGCAGGAGCGGCGGCGGCTTCCTCTGCGGTCAGCAGGAACGGACGGATGGCGGCATGGGGGCATACGTACGAGCATTGGTTGCACTGGATACAGTTCTCGGACTGCCATGCGGGAACGCTCACCGCGATACCGCGTTTTTCGTAAGCGGCCGTGCCGTTGTCCCACGTACCGTCCTCACGCCCCTTGAACGTGCTCACGGGCAGGTCGTCGCCCTTGAGGCCGTTAATCGGTTCCACTACACGGTGTACGAATTCGGGAGCGGACGATGCCGCACGCGCAGGCTTCTCCGTACTCAGCGAGGCCCACTCGGCGGGTACCTCCACCTTGTGCACCATTTCGCCGCCCTTGTCCACGGCGGCGTAGTTCATGTTCACGATATCCTCGCCCTTCTTCCCGTAACTCTTGTAGATGAACTTCTTCATCTGCTCGACGGCCACCTCGTAGGGGATGACGTTGGCGATTTTGAAGAAGGCCGCCTGCATAATCGTGTTGGTACGGTTGCCAAGACCGAGTTCCGCGGCTATCTTCGTCGCATTGATGATGTAGAAATTGATATGGTTCTTGGCCAGGTACGCCTTCATGTGGTCGGGCAGCGACTCCTTTATCGCATCGACGTCCTGCAGGCTGTTGAGCAGGAACGAACCGCCCTTCTTGAGCCCCTTGAGCACGTCGTATTTGTCCACGTACGACGGCACATGGCAGGCCACGAAATCGGGCGTGGTCACCAGATAGGGCGAAGTGATGGGGCAATCGCCGAAACGCAGGTGCGAGGAAGTGTAGCCGCCGGACTTCTTGGAGTCATAGCTGAAATAGGCCTGGCAATACTTGTCGGTCGTCTCGCCGATTATCTTGATGGAGTTCTTGTTGGCCCCCACCGTACCGTCGGCGCCCAGTCCGAAGAAAAGCGCCTCGAACGTCCCCGGCTTGGCGAGCGAAATCTCTTCGCCTACGGGCAGCGACGTGAAGGTCACGTCGTCCACGATACCCACCGTAAAGCGGTCTTTCGGCTGTGCGGCGCCCAGATTGGCGAACACGGCCAGCATCTGTGCGGGCGTGGTATCTTTCGAGGAAAGGCCGTAACGTCCGCCGATGATAACGGGGGCATCCGTCCGGCCGTAGAAAACATCCCTTACGTCGAGGTAGAGCGGCTCTGCGGCGCCGTACTCCTTCGTGCGGTCGAGCACGCAGATTTTCCGGACGGTCGAAGGAATGACATCGAGCATGTATTTCGCCGAGAACGGACGATAGAGGTGCACGGTCACGACACCCACCTTCTCGCCCTGCGAACGGAGATAATCCACCGTCTCCTTCAGCGTTTCGGTCACGGACCCCATCGCGATGACAATTCGGTCGGCATCCGGCGCACCGTAGTAGGTGAACGGCTTGTAGTCGCGGCCCGTAATGGCGTTGATTTGCTGCATCGCCTCGTTCACCATATCGGGCACGGCATCGTAGAAACGATTGGCCGCCTCGCGGGCCTGGAAGTAGATGTCGGGATTCTGTGCGGTACCGCGCGTTACAGGGTGTTCCGGACGAAGGGCACGGGCACGGAATCCGGCCAGCGCATCCCTGTCGAGAAGAGCGGCGAGATCATCCTGCTCCATAAGCTCGATTTTCTGTATCTCGTGCGACGTACGGAATCCGTCGAAGAAGTGCAGAAACGGCACGCGCGACTTGATGGCTACCAGATGCGCCACGCCGGCGAGGTCCATTACCTCCTGAACGCTGCTGGTGGCGAGCATGGCGAAGCCCGTCTGGCGAGTGGCCATCACGTCCTGATGGTCGCCGAATATGGAAAGGGCATGTGCGGCGATGGCTCGCGCCGAGACATGGAATACGCCCGGAAGAAGTTCTCCGGAAATCTTGTACATATTGGGAATCATCAGCAGGAGACCCTGCGATGCGGTGAAGGTCGTACTGAGCGCACCGGCCTGGAGCGAACCGTGGAGCGCACCCGCAGCACCCGCTTCGGACTGCATCTCCACGACCTTCACGGTCTCTCCGAAGATATTCTTTCTTCCCCCTGCGGCCCATTCGTCCACATACTCGGCCATGGTGGATGAAGGTGTGATAGGATAGATGGCAGCCACCTCGCTGAACATATAAGCGATATGCGCGGCCGCATAGTTCCCGTCACAGGTAATAAACTTTTTCTCTTTCATGTTTGCCTTGAATTGATTTGTTTCAGGTTCCGGATTTTATTCGTTTGAATCATTTCGAATTGCACCTCATCGGCCCGTCGCCGGGCCGATGCAAAGATATAGCAAAAAAACGGGATTTTTAATAACAATCATACCTATATTCAACGGGAAGCCGGTCAATATCACCTTGCAGCGTCACTCGCCGCAGTGGTAAAAGATGAAGCCCACATAGAGCCTCGGCCCCTGCGGAAAGTCGGGCTGCGGACGCCCTGCATTCACCAGCCAATCGGCTTTCACCATTAGGCCGATACGGGCCGTCAGCGCAAATTCCGTCCCGACGAAGGGAGCCAGCGCCGTAAAACCGTATTTGCGGAACGACATCCCCTCCTCGGTCACGAAATCGTTCCCGGCCGGATGCGTGAACGTCGTATTGCGCACGACACCGCCGCCCACCGTCACGCCGGCAAAGGGGTGGAACCGACCGGCATGCCACTGCCAGTCGACGAGCAGACCGCCCCAGCCGATACCGAACCGGCTGCCCGTCCTGCCGTAATCGAGATAGGTACCGTACCCTTCCGTACCCACACGGAGATGCTCTCCGAAATGGAAGCGGATGCTGCCGCCGATACCGAACGGCACTCCCCGCACCCTCTGCACGGGCAGCGGACGGCCGGCAGGAGTAGTCAGCCGGACACTGCCGCCGCCTACCCAACCGGTATGCAGCGCCATTCCTCCCGAAAAGCCTCTGAAAGCCAGCGGACCGCCGGGCGGTGCGGCAACTCCCTCCCCTCCTGTCAGAAGGACCGGAAGCACGAATAGCACCAGCCTGATACAGCCGGCCCTGCGCAACGAAGAAAAAAGTTTCATAGGTTGCTAAGGTACGCAAGTTATGCGAGAGGAGCAAATACCGCCTAAGCTCCCAGCAGACCGGCCGTTATCTGCCACCTCATTATCAGCAGGTACCCCCCTTTGGCCGGCGTTCCCTGCAACAAAAAGCCCAATGCAAGCACCGAGGCTCCCGCCCACTTCACCGCCTCTGCGGCAAGCCTCCCTGCGAAAGCGGTACGCGATGCGGTCCGTGTCCTGCGGCGCTCGCTCCGCCCGATGTTCCGGCACAGTTTCACGAAATAGCCTCGCGTGAGCCGCTCCGGCTCCACGAGATGATATATCACGGCATCGGGAAGATAAACGATGCGTTCCCCTCCCGCCCGGAGCCGCCCGTAAAACTCTTTCTCCTCACCGGCGAGCAATACCCCGCCGGTGCGGCCGAGCGACGTATCGTAACCACCGTAACGTCCGACGACCGCCCTTCTGTAACCGTGGTTGCCGCCCCCGAAGAACTTTCCCTCCGGAAACTCCCGCATCCGGTCACCGAGGTCGAGCGTTCCGGCAATCGTCCGTTCGGTGTACTTCGACATCCAGCGAGGGGGAACCGACTCGAATCCCGGCAGTATCCGTCCACCGGCCGCTCCCACCTCCGGATGCGATTCGAAAAGGCTGTAATAGCGTTCGAGGAACTCGGGCACCACCCGCTCGTCATCGTCGATGACCACGATGTATTCGCCCCGGCTCTCGGCAATGCCCCGGTTCCGGGCGGCAGAAACTCCCTGCTCCGTTTCGAGCACCATCCGGGCATCGAGCTGCGGATGTGCGGCAACGTAATCGGCGAACCGCGCGGCGGTATCGTCCGTACTGTTGTTGTTCACGACGACGACCTCCCACTGCTCCTGCGGCAGCGTCTGCATCAGGAGCGAATCGAGCGTCGTACAGAGTTTCGCACCCCGGTTGTAGGTGGCAATGACAAGCGACAGTCTCTTTTCCGGCATCATATAGCATTGTTTGCATGACAAATGTACGCAAATAATCGTCCCGACGCGCCTCCGGGCCCGAGCGACATAAAATTCGCACCGTACCTGCCATTATCCGCAAAAAACTGCTTATCTTTAACATCATATCCAGCAACGATTACCGCATGAACAGAAAATACCTTTTCGCAGCCATTATGAGTGCCGTATTCCTCTGCGCATTTGCAGCGGCAGGATTCCGTGTACTGCGACAGAACCCCCGCTACGCACAGAAACGAGCCTGCAGGGAGGTCGAAACGATGCAGCAGGACAAGGTGCTGCGTGACGGCGACCTCATCTTCCAGACCTCCTTGTCCGGCCAAAGCAGAGCCATCCAGGAGGCCACCGGCTCGAAATATTCGCACTGCGGCATCATCTACCGCGACGGTTGCGACTACTTCGTTTACGAAGCCGTACAGTCCGTGAAATCCACGCCGCTCGCACAGTGGATAGCCCGAGGGAAAGGAGGCCACTACGTCGTAAAGAGGCTGGCCGGCGCGGACAGCCTGCTCACCGAACGAAACATCGCGGCGATGCGCCGGGAAGCCGCACGGTTTGCAGGCAGGGATTACGACCTGACCTTCGGATGGTCGGACGACCGGCTATACTGTTCCGAACTCATCTGGAAAATATACGACCGGACGCTGGGCATCCGACTGGGCAACCTGCAGCGACTGGGAGATTTCGACCTCTCCGCACCGGCCGTCCGGGAGAAACTCGCCGAACGCTACGGCGCCGCGCCGCCCCTCGACGAACCGGTCATCTCCCCCGCTGCCATCTTCGATTCCCCCCTCCTCGTCCGCGTCACCGGCCGGTGACATGCCGCGAATAACGGCAACCTCCTGCCGCACAGCAAACGACAGACACCGTAAAACGGCCATCGTTCCCATCCGACAAGAACACAAACATTTTCAAACGGAGAAAAAGATAATCTTTCGGGCATTATCCTTCCAAAGGACACGGAGACTCACCGCCGACGACAGCGGAACGACATCGTATCCGCAACCGTCGGCGCAGTTCCGACCGACCGGCGCGCACGACATCCTCCACGACACACAAGGTTCATCGCCAAGATTCGCTCCGCATGTCGCCTCTTCATCAGACAATGCCGCCACCATCAGCACCGACAAAATACACTCCCGCACGGTCTTCCATTATCGCCCTTTACCGACAAAAAAACGAGAGAAACCTTATGGATTTCTCTCGTTAAGTAGCGGGGGGAGGACTCGAACCTCCGACCTTTGGGTTATGAGCCCAACGAGCTGCCAACTGCTCCACCCCGCGATATATCGTACTGCCTCGACGGCTTTGAATCGCTTATTCGGGAATCCGCGGACCCTATTTCCGGCGGCTTTCCTTTTTTGACGGTGCAAAGATAAAAAGAAAATACGGTTTCCGCAAATCCACCATGACTTTTCCAGGTGCCAAAGCCCGCACCATTCGACACAACACTATGACATTCACCCCAATAACTCCCGAAATATCCCGCACATTTCCGTATCTGCCGGGCCGGTCTCCCTACAGGCAAGGTATCACCGACACCTCCGGGCCTGACAGATGCCCCGAACGGTTCGGCCTCCGGTCACAAGACATACCCCGGAGGGCAGTCGCCGCAAACACGGACATGCATTACCGTCCACGAATATCGAATCGGCAACAGCCTATAAACCCGAAGCCGTTCCAACTCCCGTTCCGGCACAGCCGCCCACGACCGCAGAAGGGCTTCCGACCGGAATCTCCGTCGCGGGACGCAGATGTTCGGCCACAATTTGCGAAATATCGGCCACCCGCACCGACGCACTGCGCACGATGGCCTTCTTGCAGAGAGGACATGCCGTCACGATTGTATCCGCCCCGGTGGCCTCCAGTTCGGACGTCATCGACCGCCCTATCGTGGCCTGCTGACCGTCGTTTATCACCGTATTGGCCAGGCTACTCCCGCAGCAGAGCGCTTCGGCATGGTTATGCACCGGTTCGGCCAACCGGCCGGCCATGCGCAGCAACTCCCGCGGCTCTTCGTAAATACCGCTTCCGCGCCCCAGTTCGCACGGGTCGTGGTAGGTGAAAGTGGTCGCAGTCATCCCTACTCCGAGTCTGCCCTCCCGCACGAGCCGGAGCATGTATTCCGTGTGGTGCAGCACCTCGATGCCTTCCAGACCGTAATCCTCGCGGAACACCTTCAGGCATATCGGACACGAAGTCACCAGCGTGGTAATACCGTGCCTGCGGAAAAGTTCCTTGTTGTGCTCCATAATCCGTTCGGCGGCGGTCACTTCGCCCGACAGTTTCAGGGGGCGCCCGCAGCACGAACCGCCGTCACGGTCGGCCCACCATACCTCCTCGCCCGCCGCGGCGAATATTTTCTCCATGGCCCGGAGCGTCGCCGGAGTGAGCAGCGTCATACAACCGGCGAAATATCCCACTTTCCCCGTACCCGACGAGCGGTCCACCCCTTTCAGATAATCGTAACGCATCAGCGCAGGCGAATCCACCCGCTTCTGCCGGCTGTTGAGCCGCAGGATGTTGAGCTCTATCCCTACCGGACAGCGCGCCTCGCACAGACCGCACATCAGGCAGTTGTCCGCCACCTCGTCCGTCAGTTTCCCATACCGCCTGTCGCGCAGGAAATAGACCGACTGTACGTTGTCGATACCCAGGTCCCGCTGGAGCTGGCACGGGTCGAGGCAGATGCCGCACCGTGAGCAGGCCTGTATCTGGAAATTATCGAAACTCTTCTCTTTCGGGCCGCTGCGGAGCCGGTACCGGCGCAAAAAAATGAGCGGCACCTCGGTGAAGATGTGCATGTAGCGCGAGAAAGGCATGGCTATAAAGAATGCGGCCAGCGCGAAGGAGTAGGCCCACCAAGCCGCCGCATTGAGGTCGGCGACGGCAGTAGCACTCATCCCGGAGGCTATCAGGTCGCCCAGCGTACCGGTCAGGAAACCGCCGTTGTGTTTGATAGCCGCCGTCAAACTCTCGGCCGTAAGCCGCAACGGAAATATCAGCCACAGCGAAGTCAGTGCCACACGGTCCACGAACACATGACGCGTAGTCCGCTTCATTCCCATGGTCCGCGAACGCATCCGCTTGAACCACGCAAGCAGGACGCCGGAGAGGACCACCAGCAGCAACAGGTCCATGACAAAAGCGAACGGGTTCCAGCCCGTCTCTCCCTCCGGCCCGAAGTAGCGGAAGAAGACATGGGCATGTAGCGGTGTCCCTGCGCCAAGCACCGCCGCAGCCTCCACCCATCCCACCACAATAAGCAGGAACCAGCCGAAAGCGAGGCTCATATGCATGTAGCCGAGCAGCGGATTCACCCGGAATATCTTCCTGTGCAGCAGCGATTCGCAAACGACTTCCCAGAAGGCGCGTAAAGTCGCAGCCGTGAATATTCCCCTGCCGATAGCCCGTTTGTCGTCACTGGGCAGCAGCCACAGCCACCGGCCCCACTTCCACAGGATGACCGCAAACATGAAGACCGTCCCCACGAGGAACGGAATAACGAAATGGTCGTAATACGTCATCATACCTGCCTCCCGCTAATAATCGCCCAGTTCGCGTTTGATTTTCATCACCACGGCCCGCGTATTGATGCCGCGAGGACACACTAGCCGGCATTTGCCGCAGAGCATGCACTTGTCCATTTGTTCGTAAGCCTCGCGGTATTCGCCGCGGCGCACGAGCGTGTGTACCTTGCGGAAGTTGAACGACGTCAGATTACCCGCCGTACAGGTCGCGGTACACGACCCGCACGCAATGCAGGTCTGCAGCTCCGGCATGTCGTGCAGGATTTTCTCCGCCGGCACGAGGTCGTTCGTGTCGAGGTTCACCGCTCTGGGCTGCGATATGGAAAAACCGAACTGTGGCATCCGTCTTATAATTTAAGGTATCCGGCCACGCGCTCCGCCACGGCGGCTCCTTCGTTCAGACTCTCGCCGATGTTCTTCGGGGCGGTGACCGTACCGGCGTAGAAAATATCGGCCCGCTGCGAAAGCACGTTCCCGGAGAAGGGGTCGAGCGGCTGCATGAAACCGTTTTCGGCTACGCGAAGTTCCCCGCTGCGTGCATAAGCACCGTTACGCGCTCCGCCCTTCATCCCCACAATGAGCACGAGCATGTCCACGGTCATCTTGAGCGGCCGCCCCACGAGCGTATCCTCCGCCTTCACCTGAACCCGGCCGTCTATCGTCTGGCTGGCCTCCGAAATGCGCCCCCGGACGAAATTGATGTTGTATTCGAGCTGCGCCCGGCGGTACAGCTCCTCATAGCCCGGCCCGAACATGCGAATATCCATATAGAAATTGTACACCTCCGCAGAGGGGAACAGCTCTTTCATTTCGATGGCCTGTTTCACACCCGTGATGCAGCACACCCGCGAGCAGTGGTGTGCCCCCACCTTTTCGTCGCGCGAACCCACGCAGTGCAGAAAGGCGATACGGCGCGGCGCCTGGCCCTGTGCCGTCGCCACACGTCCCTCGTTGAGCATACGCTCGATATCGACCGTGGTGAAGACGTTGTCGTAGATGCCGTAGCCGTACTCCTCTTTCAGCCTCGCATCGAACAGTTCGAATCCGGAACAAATCACCGTCGCATCTCCCGTAATGCGGCGTCCGCCGCCCACCGTGACACCGCCGGGTACGAGTTCCTCAACCTCCGTTCCCGTCATCACCCGAATACCCGCCTCCTCCACACGACGGAGCAGCGGTCCGAGCACATCTTCCGCAGGGGTGAACGTGGGGAAGAGCCGGTGCCACCCGGTCAGCTTGCCGCCCAACCGCTCCTCCTTCTCGATTATCACAGGCTCCGCCCCGCGCTCCCTGAGCGACAGGGCAGCCTGCATGCCGGCAACTCCCCCACCGACGATGATGACCTCTTTTCCCATATAAGGTATTCCTTGTTTTACCGTTTCAATCAACTGCGGAGACGGTCAATCCGCCCCCAGATTTACCATGGCAGGCTCCGGCCTGCCGATATATTTACCGTTGGGCAGCAGGTATTTCGCAGCCGGGTCGTACTCGACACCCATCTTGTTAAGCAACGGTTCCACGTCCACCTGATGCATCTGCAATCCCAGCTCCCACGGGTCGTACCCCAGCACGAGCCCCGCCAGCTCCTCGTAGGTCAGCACAGGAATCCCCTTGCCTTCCTCGCCATAGGTCGTCCCCTCGATTTCGGCGATGGTGTACTGCCACCGGTCGAGGAACATGGCGCATCCGGGACAGTTGGCCACGATAAAGTCGGGCTTGTAGGGTGCCATGGACTCGAACTTCTTCTGCGAATTGGCCACCGAATAACCGCGGTTGGCCTGCACGATGTAATTGCGGAATCCAAAACCGCAGCAGTGGCGCCGCTCCGGATAATCCACCACCTGTCCGCCCCACGCCTCAATCATGCCGGCAAGCACATAAGGAAACTCCACGCCGCCGATACCCTCTTTCGGGAATATCTTGGCATAATGGCATCCGATGTGCTCCACCCCGCGCAGGGGTTCGCCCGTCCGCCGGTTCACGAGCAGGTATGCGGCCCGCTGCCGGATGGCCTCGCGGTGGTGGAAGATGATGTCCGAAGCATGCGACACGTTTTTCGGCTTGCGGAACTCGCGTCCGGTCGCCCGAAACAAATGTTCGCGGACCTTCGCCTCCAGCTCGGGAAACTCCTGCCACGTTTCGAGAATCTCCGTGTAGATACCGAAGGAGGTGATGCACGATACGGCGAGGTTTTCGTACCCCGCCTCGGACGCCAGTGCGAACTGCCGCGCCACGACGGTCATGATGGTTTCGAGCGGCACGATATCGGAATGATAGCCGATACCCGTACACGAAGTATGCACCGGGTCATCGAACAGGTCGCGTCCCAGCTCCTGGCGCAGTATTCGGACGAACGCCTTCTCGGAACCGGGAAAGAAATTCTGCCGGATGCAACTGCGCAGATAATAGTAGCGGTCGTCCGCCACCTCCTTCTGGTACTCCTGCCAACTGTTCCTTTTCATCTCTGTCGTACGTTTAACGACGGCCGCCCCCGTCAGTGATGGCAGTTGCTGTTCGTCGTATATGTATATTTAAGGTATTCCTCGTCGGCGCCGTCGAACCCCAGCTCGCGCGCCTTCTTCTCCGAATACCGCTCGATGCTGTCGAAAAACTCCATGCCGCCCGTCTCCTCGAAGATGCGCCGCAGCTCCTCCAATGACCGTTCGTCGATACGCCGCATAGCCCCCGGCCCCTCCTGCATGTAGGTGGGATTGAAGCGCCCGAACACTTCGCGGTCGTTGTCGTACACCCACTTCCACACGGGTCCCTGCTCCGGATGCATGTCAGGATTCACCAGACGCGGCGTGATGCAGTACCCCGTTCTCAGGATGTTTTCGCCGATGAGCCGTTTCAGCGCGAACTGCTGCCGTCCCTTCTCCGACTCGGTGAAGAACCCGAGCTTTTGGGAAAGGTTGCGCAGTGCCTGCACCACATACCCCGGCGTATTGCCCCGCGGACAACGCGGACGGCACGACATGCACTCCCCGCAGTACCAGATGGTCTCGCTGCGCAGGAGCGCCTCGATGGCCTCGTCGTCCTGCGTCTGCACGGTACTGACAATCTGCCTCGGATCATAATTGTAAAATTCGGCCGCAGGACATACCGCAGTACACACCCCGCAGTTCATGCATGCCTTCATCCCTTCGTGCATGCGCACGTCCTCCATGAGCATATCGTAATATTTCCCCATAAATCCGGCAACGATTTCCCCGCCGGCCCGCAACGGACCGCGCAGCCAATATCCGATGACAAAATTACCCCTGTAACAACAATTCCTAAACAGCGATAAAACCTATTTGAAAATAAGTACAAATACCCATAAACAGCCCGGACGGAATGATTCCGTCCGGGCTGTTGTTCATGTTACATTCTCAATCTCCAAAGATATACCGGTCCAAACAGCTCACTCCTCCCGCACCCAGTCGGTATATTCGAAAGGATAGGGAAAATCCTTGCCTCGCTCGTGGTATTCGCGGAAAACCTCGGTCCAGCCGCTGCGGTTCCAATCGGGAAAACGGGTGTCGCCCTCGTAGTCCCGCATCACGGTCGTCAGATAGATGCGGTCGGCCAGCGGAAGCGCCTGGGCATAGATTTGCCCGCCGCCGGTAACGAACACCTCCTCCTGCGCCGGGAAAAGGGCCAGCGCCTCTTCCAGCGAACCGGCCACCGTACAACCGGGTATCTCGATGTGCTGCCGCGTCACGACCACATTCGTTCGGTTGGGCAGCGGGCGCCCCAACGACTCGAAAGTCTTGCGGCCCATGACGACGGGATGCCCCGTCGTCAGCGCCTTGAAGCGTTTCAGGTCCTCGGAGATATGCCACAGCAGCGTGTTGCCGCCGCCTATCACGCCGTTCCGGGCAACGGCCACGATTATCGAAATCATACGGCTATCGGTGCTTTTATCGAGGGATACGGGTCGTATCCTTCGAGCGTGAAATCCTCATATCGGAAACCGAAAATCGAATCGACTGCCGGATTGAGCTTCATGACGGGCAGCGGCCGGGGTGTGCGCCGCAGTTGTTCGGCAGCCTGTTCGGTATGGTTCAGGTAGATGTGCGCATCGCCCAGCGTATGGATGAAATCGCCCGGACGCAGCCCGGTCACCTGCGCCATCATCATGGTCAGGAGCGCATACGAGGCGATGTTGAAAGGTACGCCGAGAAAGACATCCGCGCTGCGCTGATAAAGCTGGCACGAAAGGCGCCCCTCCGCGACATAGAACTGAAACAGGGCGTGGCAGGGCGGAAGCGCCATGCGGTCGATATCCGCCACGTTCCAGGCACTCACGATGTGGCGCCGCGAATCGGGATTGGTACGGATGGACTCAACCACGGCCGCTATCTGGTCGATGTGCCGTCCGTCGGGCGCGGGCCAGCTCCGCCATTGATAGCCGTAGATGGGGCCCAGGTCGCCTTCGGGCGAAGCCCATTCGTCCCAGATGGTCACCTTGTTTTCATGCAGGTATTTGATATTGGTATCCCCCGCGAGGAACCACAGCAGTTCGTGAATGATGGAGCGCAGATGGAGCTTCTTGGTAGTGAGCAGTGGGAAACCCTCAGCCAGGTCGAAACGCATCTGGTAGCCGAAGATACTCTTCGTCCCCGTCCCCGTCCGGTCGCCCTTCACAGCTCCCTCCTTCATGATTTTATCGAGCAGTTCGAGATACTGGCGCATCGTTTTTCTTCCAAAGGTAACGCTTTTTTCCGTTCCCGCAGAACATCCGCAAAAAGAACACCTCTTCTCCGCAGTGCGGCCGACATGGGCAAACGATACAACCTCGCCCGGCCGACGCAACACAACCATCCGTCCCGTTCGCCGACTTTCGATATAAACCGGACGCAATGTATAATATTACACAAACTTAACATAATTAACTGGGGGGGGGTATTTCAAACTTTATGTAAATTTAACTGTTTTTAATATTGTTTTTTGTGCTATATAAAACTATATTTGTAAGCGTACCCGGGAGTACAACAGGCAACGCAAAGACGACACTCCCGAACCGAAAACGAAACAGACAACCATACGGGAAACGGCCGGCCCGACACGAAACAAGGCCGCTATGTCTAACTTAAACACAAACCCTATTCATGAAAAAGCTACTTGTATTGGCCGCAGCAGCGGCAATTGCAGCAGGCTGCAACGTCGAGGAGCAACAGCTCCAGTATGTACGGGTGAACACCGCCCTGTGCACCTTCCATGCACAGGACAACGCTCCCCTCACCATCGAGGTCGAAGCCTCGGGAGAATGGGACGTCGTTCCGCAGGCGACCTGGCTCAAAGTCGGAGAAAAAACCCGGACGTCGTTCGTGCTGACTGTAGAAAACAACGAATCTTACACCGACCCGCGTGAAAGCAGCATCGAACTGACCTCCGGTGAAGCCGTACAGGAAATAAAGGTTATCCAACTGCAGCGCGACAACGACGCGCCGGTTTACCAAATGTACGCCGCCTACGACATGGGAGCCGCCATGTCGCCCAACGGCCGCTACTGCGTGGGCACACGCCACGTTCTGCAGCCCGACAATACGTACTTCATGTATCCGACCTTTCATAATCTGGATACGGGCGAGATTACCGAAATCGGGCCGCTCCTCTACGGCTCCCCCCTCAGCCTCGAAAAACCGATTGCCGTCACCGACCAGGGCACCGCATTCATCTACGGCCCCGACAACCATACGGTGGCCATCACGGCGGACGGCGACTACTTCATCCCCGAAACACCCGCAGGCTACAGTTCTCCGAACATATCGGCCGTATCGGAAGACGGCCGGACCTGGGTAGGCTACTGCTGGGGCGAACCGATGAAATGCAGCCCCGTCATCTGGCGCGACGGCGTACCCGAACTGCTCGAGATGCCCGAGCTGGATTACCGGGGCGTCAAAGTACCCAATCAGGTGATGGCCCGCGGCATGTCGCTCGACGGGTCGGTGATTTACGGTACCCAGTGGGAATTTACCGATACCGGCATGATTTACTGGAAAGACGGAAAGCTCCAGAACGTGGGCAAGGACATTTTCAAACTCACTCCCGTGAACGCCTCGGACGGTGCCGGCGGAACATACGAAACCAACCTGATAGAAGCCGGCATGTACTGTTTTGCCGAAAACCAGAACATCAGCCCGAACGGCAAATGGATAGCCGGCAAATACCGGGAAGAAAGCATGGACGAAAACGGACTGATAACAAAAGGAACGATTTATCCCGCCTTTTACAATACCGAAACCGAAACGACCACGGTGATGCGTGACTATCCTGACTGCACTGCAGTCGGAGCCACTGACGACGGCATCGGTCTCATAGCCGAAGGCACCTCCATGCAGACAAGCGGTTTCCTTGTGGAAATCGAGACGGGCATCCACCTGGGCAACTGCCTCGACTACATTCAGGAGCGATGGGGTATCACGGTCACTACCGGCTATATCTCCTATATCCCGGCCCCGGGCGACCGCATGCTGGGTACAATGATGACAACATCGGCAACGGGAGTCTCGTTCACCCAGTTCAGCGTATCTCCCCGTCCCGTAAAATAAGCAACCGACAAAAAACAGAATAATGAAAAAGGCCATAATACTCGCAGCCGCCGCGCTTATCGCAGTTGCATGCGACAAAACCGAAAATACACAAAAGGAGTACAAACTCGAAGCGAAACCCGTCTCACTCGTCTTTGAAGCCACGGGAAACGAACCTGCGACAGTGGAAATCACTGCGGTAAACGTCGAGTGGGACACGACCGTGGACGAAACCGCAACGGCTTGGCTCACAGCCGTAAAGGACGGAGACAGCACCCTGAAGGTCACCGCTGCCGACAATACCGAAGAGGCAGAACGCACGGCGACCCTGCGGATTGCGGACAAGAACGGCAATGCGCAGCCGGTCAGCATCTCCGTCCGTCAGGCCGGAGTGACGGCTCCTCCTTCGGCAGGCAGCATCACCGTAGACAAGTCCGAACTCTCTTTCGGCTGGGAGGGCGGCACTTCGCAGACGTTCACCGTGACCGTCACGGGCGAAGACTTCACCTGGAAAGCTTCCGCCGACATCACTTCCGCAGGCTGGCTTCATGCCGAGACCGACGGCAATACGGTAACTGTCACGGCAGACGAAAACACCTCCGATGAGCCGCGCTCGGGCAAAATCAACGTCCGTCCGAGCGACGAAACGGTGGAAAGCGTTTCCGTAGCCGTTACGCAGGAAGGGTGCGACAGGCAGCCTTCGCTCACGGTAGACAAAACCGAACTCCATTTCAAAGCCATCGACAAGGAACCGCAGGTCATCTCGGTGCAGACCGTCCGGATACCCGAATGGAACATCCAGATAGGCCAGCCGGCCGAAACGCCCATGCTCAACGTGACGACGGATAAAGAAAAGGGTACCATCACGGTCGAAGCGATACGCAACATCTCCACTGCGCCGCGCACAGGAACCATTACGGTTCAAACGGGAGGCATCGTGGCCGACATCGTGATAAACGTGACGCAGGACGGCAGTGACTCGGATGCCACCAGTACGCTGACCGACGACGTGGAACTGACCGCAGAAAACCTCGCCGTCAGCAAAATTGCCGTATCGTCCGACCAACTGGAAGAAATGACCCAGACATCATGGCATCTGGAAATCCACGACGAAACCTGCTACCGCAATCCGAATACGGGCTGGCTCACGGGTACAGGCACATTCCTGACGCTCGAACTCGTCAATGCCCGGCCGACCGACTATTCCTTCCTGCCCGACGGCACCTATACGGTAGACGGCGAACCTACTACCGACCCCGAAACCGGTTTACAGCAATACCGGATACCGGCAGTCGTGGCAGGCAAGTACACACGTCCGGGATTCTACGGGGCAAGTTCTTTCGTCCGGTACGAAGAGGGGACGGAAACGGAAGGCACCGGAATTTACGGCGGAACGGTAACCGTTTCGCGCGAAGGCGATGTTTACACGCTGGTCTTCGACCTGAAGGACGATGCAGAAAATACCATTTCCGGAACATATACGGGAACAATCACCGAATACGTCGTGCAGTAAGCAAACACACGGTCGCCGCACGGTACGAAGCGGAATAGATTCCTTTCACAGACGGACCTCCGGCGCAGGAATTGCGCCGGAGGCTTTTCATTTCTCCGGCGCACAGACCGGACAGGCGGACAGAAAAGGCAGATGCCCGTACCGGTGGAAGACGGACAGAGCAAACTGCACGGTCGCAAAAGACACCCCGAAAACGGCCCGACCGAAAAAACGGCAGAAAGGTCCTGCACGCGATGCTAATATATCAAGGTCCCGAAACCGTATGGAGGTTTGGAATCTTCCCGGCAGCGGCCGGCAGTGTCCCTACTTTTTCGAACCGCAACCGTCAGCGTCCGGGGCCTACGACTACGGCCGTCAGGGTATCGGGCGCAAGGTACCGCAGGGCAAGTTCCCATACCCGTTCAGATGTCGTCTCCCGCACCTGCCGGACGAATTCACCGAGATAACCGTTTCCGAAACCGTTCTGAATATTCTCGATGGTCACGTCGGCGATGCCGAAAGGCCCGTCAAGAATACGCATTACCTCGCCGACCATGATATTTTTCACCAGCGCGAGCTCCTCCACAGGGACGGGTTCGCATCGGAGCCGCTCTATCTCGGCGAATATCTGTGCGAGCGCATCTTCGGTGAACTGCGCCCCCACCTCCGTGGCCGCTGCGAAATAGCCGCTGCGGTCGAAATTGACCATCGCCGCATAGGCTCCGTAGGTATATCCGCGCTCTTCGCGCAGGTTGTGCACGAGCCGGGAACCGAAATAACCGCCCAGCACCGCGGCGACCACCTGCATACCGATGAAATCGGGATGACTGCGCGGAAAGAGCACGCGTCCCACGCGGACGGCCGACTGCACGGCCCCGGGGAAAGGCATTTCGGCACGGCTGATGCTCCGGGGAGCCGGGAAGTCGGCACGCTCGCCCGCCTCTCCCGGACGCAGCCCGGCCAGAAACTCCTCCACAGCCCGCAGGCGAATGTCGTCCACATCGCCGCTCATCACCGCGAAACACCCCGCCGCGGTATAGCGTTCCTCATAAAAGGCACTTTACTTGTCTCTCTTATTTATTCAGTACATCCAGGAGTCTGTCCAAATCTTCATGATTATAAAATTCAATTTCGATCTTACCGGATCCCTCTCCCTTAGATGTAACGGTTACTT
>OGXQ01000620.1_pt1 | contig 28427 bp, 26 predicted proteins | sample 1576291 | NCBI WGS metagenome assembly OGXQ01 (sample SAMEA3541575, study PRJEB24748) | human gut metagenome | biome: human gut; feature: human-associated habitat; material: faeces | place: China | collected 2012 | reverse complement strand
ATCCGCAATGGATGCCCCGCTCTTACAGAACCGGCTCCTCCGGGAAGCGGACGTCACTTGTCTTCGCACTCGAATTCGTATCCGAGCCGCTTGCCCGTATGCAGCTTGGAAAGCTCGTTACGGGAGTTGAACTGCTCCACCGTCACCAGCTTCGACACGCTGTAAGGCGGCACGTAGAGGTCGAAATCGAGCGCAAACGAGATGGCCGCTTCCAATACCTCGACCAGCGCTTCCCGGTCTATCTGCCGCGTTCCGAACCGGTCGCAACGCTGGGAACATTTCCCTTTGCCCTCCACGAAATACTGCATCTGATGGTTGATGAAAATACGCCCTATCAGGTAGCCTTCGTCCTCTCCCCGATTGTACTTGAAAGAGTCGGCCAGGAAATTATAGATGTTTATCACCCCGCAGTAGGCATTGTCGGCACGCTGCGCCAAATAGGGATTCTTCCATATCTCATGTCCGTCGTGAAACCGGAACACGTCGGTCTGCATGGCGAATATGAGGATGTCTTCGGCGACCTGTATCTGGGCCTCGAACTTGCCCCGGTCACGGTATTCGATACGTATGCGTTTGTCTATCTTTTCGTCCAGCTCCTCGTCCAGCTCGGCCGAGAGCTCCAGCAGCGCCTCTTTCAGCTCGTTGAACACGACGAACGTGTTGTCTGAAACCCGTTGTTTTACAGACGCCTTGTGCGTCAGCTTGTCTATTATCTCTCCCCGTAATTGACCGTCGGAATCCATCTGATTGAATCTGTGTTTTATATGTATGCTATTCGAATTTATTCCCTCAACTTTTACGCGGCCTGTCGATATAGACCTCGTCCCCGGCAGCCGGCCGGCCGGCGGGCAGGTGTTTCCGGTTGAAACGCTTCAGACGCCGCTCCGGAATACCGAGCGCCTGCGCGATGTCGGCATAGGAATCTCCGCTGCGGGCAACCACATAACGCACCCCTTCGCGGGCGAAGATACCGCGCCCGCCCACCGAATGCACCGCAACGGCATAGTTGTCTATGTCTATCGGCTCCTGCGGATAGTAGGCATCCACCATCCCGGACATGGACGGCACCATCGGTACCGCCTCGACACCCGCCAGATAGGCGGGATACTCCCCGTCATCGAGCAGATACAGTTCGTAATCCTCGATACATTTTATCAGCGAAGCGGCATAGTGCGGCGCCGTCGCATATCCGCACTCCTTCAGTCCGTAGGCCCACCCCTTATAATCCTTCGGGTCGAGCCGGAACAATTTCTCGTACCGCGGGCTGTTCTTCAGGAACTCGGAGTGGTCGCGGTAGGAATCCTCGATGGAACCGTAACGCCGGAAACACTCCTGCAGGGCATCGTCGTCGTACCGGACGGTATCGCCTATCCAGTTATTCTTGCACTTGATGCCGAAATGGTTGTTGGAACGGCGCGACAGGTCGCTGTTGCCGTAGCGCGACTCGATGATTCCCTGCGCTATCTTGATACTCGCCGGTATGCCGTACTCTTTCTGCTGCTGAATAGCCAGCGGCGCATAGGTGGCGATATACTCTTCCCGCGTCATCTCCCTCTGGGCCAACGCATCCGCCGCCGCGCCCAGAACTGCGGCGAACAATGCCAAACGCACGAACAACTTCATAGCCATCGAATATTCCGTTAAACGGTCGCAAACACCGTACAAATATAGTAAATATATTCGATGAAAACCGAAAGTGCATGTCGGCCTAAAGGCCGATGCACGCTTGCGAAACAATTCGTTTGAAGCAAATCGACGAAAAAGCGAGCCGCCCCTCCCAAAAGGGCCGGACAGCGGCCTGGCGACCGCTTTCACCGGGGAATCATGGGAATACATTCCAGCCCCGCAGTGCCGTGCGCACGGGAAGAGCAGAAGGTATTGGGAATTCGGCGGAAAAACCTTAGCTTTGTATCCTGTCGGCTTCACAGACGGCAATACATCCACAAATCATAAAACCCTTATCATGTTTACGGAACAGGCGAACAAAATATTCGAACGTTCGATAGCGGACTATCACAATTACGACAACGTGGACCATCCGATAGCCAACCCCTACACGCCGGGGAGCATCGAACATCTGCTCTACCACAAGAACTGGATAGACACCGTGCAGTGGCATCTGGAAGACATCATACGCGACCCGAACATCGACCCCACGGAAGCGCTGCAAATCAAGCGGCGTATCGACGCATCGAACCAGGAACGCACCGATATGGTGGAGTTCATCGACAGTTGGATGCTCGACCGTTATAAAGATGTACAACCCGCTCCCGACGCCCGCATCAACACCGAAACGCCGGCATGGGCCATCGACCGCCTCTCGATACTCGCGCTCAAGATATACCACATGGAACAGGAGGCCTCCCGCACCGACACCGACGAGGCGCACCGCACCGCATGTAGCAAGAAGCTCGCCGTACTCCTGACGCAGAAGGCAGACCTTTCGATAGCGATAGAGGAGCTGCTGGACGATATAGAATCGGGCCGCAAATACATGAAAGTCTATAAACAGATGAAGATGTACAACGACCCGTCGCTCAACCCGGTTCTCTACGGTAAAAAATAGCGGCCGGGATACGTTCCGCAGCATGCGCAACGTTATTACAACGTAACCGTGCGGCAGGCATCCGCTTCGCCCGTTGCGGCATCGCCACGGGAGGAGGCGCCCGGACGGGAACGTAACCTTCCAAATACGCAATCGGTTTTGGCAAAAAAGAGAAAAGATACCGGCCACCTGCTCATTATGCGTCTTTCGGCCATGGGCGACGTGGCGATGACCGTACCCGTCATCGCGGCACTGCGGCGGGCCTACCCCGAACTCCGGATAAGCATCCTCACGAGGAGGGGCTTCCGTCCCTTTTTCCGCGACATTCCCGACCTGTCGTTCGTCGATTTCGACCCGACAGGCCGGCACAAGGGATTTTTCGGACTGGTACGCCTCACCGGAGAGATACGCGCCGCCGGAATCGATACCATCGCCGACCTGCACGACGTGCTCCGGACAAAGGTCGTCCGGACGTTCGCCCGCCTCACGGGTATCCGTACGGCGGTGATAGACAAGGGCCGGAAAGAGAAGCGGGAGATGACGCGCCGGGCGGGCAAGCGTCTCGTACCGCTGGCTCCCATGACCGAACGCTACCGCCATACGATACGCCGTCTGGGCTTCGACTTCGATATGCCGCGCGAACCGCAAACGAAGCCATGCACCGTTCCCGAACCGATTCAGGAGACGGTCGGCCCCAAAGAGGGACGCTGGATAGGCATCGCCCCCTTCGCCAAACACCGCGGCAAGATATACCCCATTCCCCTGACCGACGAACTGATAGGACTCCTCAACGAGACCTACGACCGCGTATTCATATTCGGCGGCGGCGAACACGAAAAGAGTTTCGCCGAAGGGATGGAACGACGGCATAAAGGGGTGGTTTCGGTCATCGGACGCATGAGCATGTCGCAGGAGATGGACCTCATCGGCAATCTGGACGCCATCGTCACCATGGATTCGGCCACCATGCACATCGCCTCGCTGCTCGGCATCCCCGTGGTATCGGTATGGGGTGCTACGCATCCCTTCGCAGGATTCTACGGCTACGGCCAACATCCGGACAATGCGGTACAGGCCGACCTGCCCTGCCGCCCGTGTTCGGTATTCGGAGACAGGCCCTGCATATCCGGCGATTACAGATGCTTATCCTCGATACGTCCTCAGGAAATAGCGGACAGGGTGGCCAAAGCGGTCGCCGCACAGAAAAGCGACAGACGGTAACGCCCCCTACGAACCCGACAACGCACAGTTCCTGGCCGGTTTCCTGCTATTACAGCAGATACGATAACCTCTTCATGCGCCGAAAAGGGGGCGGACTGTTTACGTAAGCCGGTCCTTCCATCATCACCGCCATCGGGACGGCGCAGTCCGCTACCATCTCAGTCCCGTACCGACAACCGTACCTGCCGGTCTCGTTCTACATGGTCAGGCATAGGCAGCAACCCGATTACCCTCATCGGGGCTTCCCATTTCCCCCTTTTCGGGCTGCCGGCCGTCAGCGGGCCCGTTTGCATCGTCGTCGGTACAGTCATCATCGACATAATTCCCGCAATCCGTCTCGCACCGGCCGAAAGAGACACCCGACCGAACCTTTCCGGTACGGGCGACGACCGTTCCCTACCACCGACCGCCGGAAAACCCCCGCTCCTCCGACCAGGGAACGTTTTTACCTGTTATATCATTCACAGTTATTTTGCGCTCTTAAAAATAAAAACTATCTTTGGCAGACATTTTGGGATGACCGTACCGAAAGGTACGGAAATTCCGAAAGGGCAAAACAAATCAAGCAGAAAAACATTAACCATCAAACTTTTCAGCAATGAACATACCTGCTAATCTCAAGTATTCCAACGACCACGAATGGGTAAGGGTGGAAGGTAACGAAGCATTCGTCGGCATCACCGACTTCGCACAGGGCCAGCTCGGCGACATCGTATTCGTTGATGTTCCCACTGTAGGCGAATCGCTCGGCCAGAACGAAGTTTTCGGTTCGATAGAGGCCGTCAAGACCGTATCCGACGCATTCCTTCCCGTAAGCGGCGAGATACTCGAATTCAACGAAGCACTCGAAAACGACCCGGCCCTCGTGAACAAGGACCCGTACGGCGAAGGGTGGATTATCAAGGTCAACATGGCCAACCCCGCCGAAGTGGATACCCTGCTCTCGGCCGACGACTACGCGAAACTCGTAGGCTGATACGGGCAGGAGGAGAGGCTCCTTTCGTCAGGTTAGGTTAATAGGTTAAGATATAGGCTCCCGTGCGTCGTCCGGAAAACAATCCGGCGACAGCACGGCGGAGGCCCGTAAAAGTTAAACATAAAACATCAGATTATGTCAAAAGTAACAGTTGTCGGCGCAGGTAACGTAGGCGCTACCTGTGTGAATGCGATGGCCATCCGCGAAACAGCCGGCGAAATCGTACTCCTCGACATCAAGGAGGGGCTGGCCGAAGGCAAGGTTCTCGACATGTACCAGACCTCGACGTTGATGGACTTCGACACCAACCTGCTTGGCGTCACCAACGACTATGCAAAGACGGCGGGTTCGGATGTGGTAGTGATTACGTCGGGCATGCCGCGCAAACCGGGCATGTCGCGCGAAGACCTGATAGGCGTGAATGCCGGTATCGTGAAAGACGTGGTCACCAATATCCTCAAATACTCTCCCGACGCCATCCTGCTTATCGTCAGCAACCCGATGGATACCATGACCACGCTGGCCCAGAAGGTCAGCGGTCTGCCCACCAACCGCGTATTCGGCATGGGCGGCGCGCTGGACAGCGCCCGTTTCCGCGGATACCTCGCCAAAGCGCTCGGTGCCAGCGCAAACGACGTGGACGGCATGGTCATCGGCGGACACGGCGACACGACCATGATTCCGCTCGTCAGCAAGGCATCCTATAAGGGGGTTCCCGTCAGCGAATTCCTCGATGAGAAAACGCTCGGCGAGATAGCAGCGGCCACGATGGTCGGCGGAGCCACCCTCACCAAGATGCTCGGAACGTCGGCATGGTATGCTCCTGGAGCAGCCGCTGCCCGCATCGTGGAAAGCATCATCAACGACGAGAAAAAGGTATTCCCCTCCTGCGTACACCTCGAAGGACAGTACGGTCAGGACGACCTCTACATCGGCGCTCCGGCCGTCATCGGTCGCAACGGTGTCGAGAAGGTAATTGAAATAAACCTGAACGAAACGGAGAAAGCCGCATTCGCCAAGAGTGCGGAGGCCGTGCGCAACACCAACAAGATTCTCCACGAGATAGGCGCCTTATAGCAGCCCCTCGCCGAATACGGTTCAGGACGAAAATATGTAAGCCATCGACAGGAGTGCGACGCTCATCCTCTTTGCAGGGATGGGCGTCGCCGTTTCTCGTCGTCGCATCTTGTGGATGGCCGTTAAAAAACGGGGGCAACAAGCCCCCGTAAACCATTCGGACGACATAACTCAACGCCCTCCGTACATCTTCTCGTAATACTTTTCGTATTCGCCGCTCGTGACGTTATCCAACCACTCCTGATTGTCAAGGTACCAGCGGACGGTTTTTTCGATGCCCTCTTCGAACTGAAGGCTCGGCTCCCATCCGAGTTCATTCTTCAGCTTCGTGGAATCTATCGCATAGCGCAGGTCGTGCCCCGCACGGTCGGTCACGTAGGTTATCAGCTTCTCGCTCGTTCCCTCCGGATTGCCGAGCAGCCTGTCCACCGTCCGGACGATGACCTTTATCAAGTCGATGTTCTTCCATTCGTTGAACCCGCCAATATTGTAGGTATCGGCAACCCGGCCGTTATGGAAAATGACGTCGATGGCACGTGCATGGTCCTCGACATAGAGCCAGTCCCGGACATTTTCTCCACGACCGTATACGGGAAGTGGCTTACCGTGACGGATGTTGTTGATGAAAAGCGGAATCAGCTTTTCCGGAAACTGGTAAGGCCCGTAATTGTTCGAACAGTTGGTCACGATGGTCGGCAGTCCGTACGTATCGTGGAAGGCCCGCACGAAATGGTCGCTCGACGCCTTGCTCGCACTGTACGGGCTGTGCGGGTCGTACTTGGTCGTTTCATAAAAGAATTCCCTGCCATAGGCCAAATGATGTTCGCCCGAAGATGCCGTCGTCGTGAACGGCGGTTCGATACCTTCGGGATGCGTCATCTCCAGCGCCCCGTACACCTCGTCCGTGGAAATATGGTAAAACCGCTTGCCCTCGTAATCGCCGTTCCAATACTCTTTGGCCGCCTGTAACAAGGCGAGCGTCCCCAACACATTCGTCCGCGCAAAGGTGAACGGGTCCTTGATGCTCCGGTCCACATGGCTTTCGGCGGCCAGATGAATGATGCCGTCTATCGCATACTCCCGCATGATTTCGCCCATGCGCTCGTAATCGCAAATATCTGCCCGCACGAATGTATAATTTGGTTTGTTCTCGATATCCCTCAGATTATTGAGGTTTCCCGCATAGGTCAGCTTGTCGAGATTGACGATGCGGCAATCGGGATACTTGTTCACGAACAGCCTCACCACATGGCTGCCGATGAACCCGGCTCCGCCGGTAATCAGAATATTTTTCATAAACTCGGGTATTTCAATTTATTTATCTCCGTTCTGCGGCAACAGAATATCCAGACATGTCCGCAGCGATGCGCGCCAATCCGGTAGCCCCGCCCCCCCGGCCGCTATGCGGCTCTTGTCCAGTACGGAGTAATGCGGCCGACGCGCGGCCGTCGGATAACCCGCCGTATCGACCGGCACGACCGCAACAGGCATGTCCGCCTGGCGGAATATTTCCACCGCGAAATCATACCAGGTAGTTTCGCCTCCATCCGTATAGTGGAACAGTTCCATGTCCTCGCCGGGCCGCTGCACCAACACCATGAGGGCGCGCGCAAGGTCCGTCGCATAAGTAGGCGTACCGTACTGGTCGTCGACCACACTCGGCGTCTTTCCTTCGCCGGCCAGCCGCAGCATGGTTTTCACGAAATTATTGCCGAATTCCGAATAGAGCCATGCCGTACGCACGATGGCTCCGCATGCACCGGACGTCCGCACCCGTTCTTCACCGGTCAGTTTCGTCCTGCCGTAAACGCTCACCGGTCCCACGGGGTCTTCTTCGCGATAAGGTCTCCGGGCGTTACCGTCGAAGACGTAATCGGTCGATACGTGAAGCAGCCGGCAACCATACCGCACGGCGAGCGCAGCGAGCACCGCCGGCCCGTCCGCATTGATGCGTTCCGCCGCCGCTTCGTCGCTCTCGGCCCTGTCCACAGCCGTATAGGCCGCACAGTTGATGATTGCCTCCGCCCCGCACTTTTTCACAACGGCTTCCATACCTTCGGCATCGGTGATGTCGCCTTCCGGCAGGTCGGTAAAAACGAAACTGTGCGCCGGATATTCCGGCGCTATCTTCCGCAGCGACAGGCCGAGCTGGCCATTCGCCCCGGTCACTAAAATCACCATAATCTACATTTCCGCTTGCAATGCCGCACGGCGGCATGCTATCAGTAAAGTTTCTCTCCGTAATCGAACAGTCGGGCCGCCTCCAGCCGGGGATGGTGCCTATCCTTTTCGGACAATACCACATCCGCCGTCGGAATTCTCCAATCAATCGCCAGCGTCGGGTCGTTCCAGGCGACGGCTCCCTCATGGTCGGGCGCATAGTATTCGTCGCATTTGTACTGGAAAACGGCCCGCTGGCTCAACGTAACGAAACCGTGGGCAAAACCGCGCGGAATAAAGAGCTGCCGATGATTCTCTCCGGTCAGCTCCACGGCCACATACCTGCCGAACGTGGGCGACCCTACGCGAATATCCACGGCGAAATCCACCACGCGCCCTTCGACGACGCGCACCAATTTGCTTTGACTGCGAGGCGGCAACTGGTAATGCAAGCCGCGAAGCACACCGTAACGGGAGCAAGACTCGTTGTCCTGTACGAATACCGTAGGGCACACCTCCCGCTCGAACTGCGCCTGTGAAAAACTCTCCATAAAATACCCCCGCTCATCGCCGAACACACGCGGTTCGATAATGACCACACCGGGAATATCTGTCTGTATAATATTCATTCTTTCTGTTTGAGTTACAATATTCCATTCTGTCCCTGCCGGCCTGTACCCCATTCTCCGGACACGCCCCGTCACCCTTTTTCGCACCGCCTCCGTCCGACAAATGTCCGGAACGCACAAAGATAGCCCTGCAGTGCGTCGCCTACAACTGCGTCCCAAAAATTACCCGGCAGCGTTCCTCGTCGTCTCTCCGCTTTTCTGGTCCGCCCATCTCCCTCCAAAGTTCCGGACCGACCGCTGCTGAAACGGTTACAACTTCAGCATATACTGCCCGTACTGGTTCTTTTTCATGGGTTCGGCCAACTCATGCAGCCGTTCCCGAGTTATCCACCCCTTCCGAAACGCTATCTCTTCCAGACAGGCCACCTTCAGTCCCTGTCGCTTCTCAATCACCTCGATGAAGGTCGACGCCTCGGAGAGCGAATCGTGCGTACCCGTATCGAGCCATGCGAAACCGCGGCCGAGCAATTTGACCTTCAGCTCGCCATCCTCCAGAAAACGCTGGTTCACGGTCGTTATCTCCAGCTCCCCGCGCGCGGACGGTTTGATGTTTTTCGCCACCTCGACCACTTTGTTCGGATAGAAATACAACCCCACCACAGCATAATTGCTGCGCGGCTGTGCGGGCTTCTCCTCGATGCTCAGCACATTGCCGTCGTCATCGAACTCCGCCACGCCATAACGCTCCGGGTCATTCACCCAATAGCCGAACACCGTAGCCTTGCCATTGTATTCGGCCGTATGTACCGCATCGGCCAGCATCGACGTAAAACTCTGACCATAAAAAATGTTGTCCCCCAACACCAGACATACGCTGTCGTCACCGATGAACTCCTTGCCGATGAGGAATGCCTGCGCCAGGCCGTCGGGACTCGGCTGCTCGGCATAGGAGAACCGCACACCGTAATCACTGCCGTCCCCCAACAGTCTGCGGAACATGGGCAGGTCCATCGGAGTGGAGATTATCAGGATATCCCGAATACCGGCCAACATGAGTACCGATATCGGATAATAGACCATGGGTTTGTCGTAAATCGGCAAAAGCTGTTTGCTTACCCCTTTGGTAATCGGGTACAGCCGCGTACCGCTCCCTCCCGCCAAAACAATTCCTTTCATGATTATCTCGTTTATATAATGTTATCTCCGAAGATTCTCCTCGAACACAAAGCCCGCTACTAATTTAGCCATTTATTCCCAAATTCCTTCTGACAAATGTTCCGGTACTCTTACCAGACACACGACACAGCAGCCAACAATTTGGCCCCGTTCCACCACAAGTACCTCAAGATTCATTCAATACCGAAACCAGATGATTATCTGTGTGTTTTTCCTAAATACAATCTCATATTTCTTGGGGATGCCGAAGATGCAGGACAAGAGACGGGTAAACAATATCTCTCCAGAAACTTTCCGGAAGCAACAATTGATATTTCCAGCGGCAAGAAAATATTTTACGACATTTCCGGACAAAACGAACACCACGTTTTGAGGAAGACTCCCTATGAAACCCAAAATTCAATATATCATTCCAAACCCGTCGTTTCACTAAAACATCCGGCCGATTAACAAGCAACGAAGTGAAATCTTCTCCAATAAGCTCACCGGCCAATTCTGTAAATATATCATAAACTGCCTCATATCCACACGCTGCACACAGCGACTGAATCTTGTCGAAATCAATCTGATGTCTATTATTACGAAGGAAAAGCCCCCAATCCAGCAATATTCGAAGGTTAATTCCTTCTATTCCAAAATGACGAGCCATATGCCGCAATAAATACAGCACATTAAACATCGGAGACGGAAGATAATATCCACCGTCTGCTACCCGTAAACAATGTTCCGCTTCTTCGTTCAGAAACTCATTGATAAGCTTTTCCGTTTTATGATGAGAGAATGCCAGCAAATTACAATGATTCTCAACCATAACACCTTTATAATAAAAAACAGCATGTTTTTCATTATTCCGATTGACCGTTATGCCAAGTCGCTCTATTATCTCATTCCCCTTGATATAATCGTCAAGCAACAAATCAATATCCCCACACTCTCGATGCTCAGGCCTGGGATAATACACACTAAGCCCTATCCCTTTCAATACTATTGAACGAATACCTTGATTACCATAAAGTTCCGACAATTCATGCACAACCTGTATCTGTTGCTCATACCGCCGTTCTATAGCCTCAACACTCAACGCCCAACGCAGCTTTAACATCCGGGGCGGTTGAACCGATTCGGGAAGCTGACAAATCACTTCATACAGCAGAGCAAGCACTCCTTGCTTAGCTGCAATCTCAAACAGACGTTGCCATGTCGTTTCTTGTATAATAGGTATCTCCTGCAAAACAACATTTGAAGCCACAGATGCATGCAACAAAGGGAGCAATACATCATCAATCACATTCGATACTGAATCACTTCGATGATTCTCTTGATATACAACTCTTTGTCCAATCCTCATCTTGACCGACAGAATATTTTAATCATAGAGGCCACTTCAAAAATCTGTTCATCTGTCAACGAAGACCCGGACGGGAGACACAAGCCTCGATTAAAAATGTGTTCTGCCACGCCATTCCCATAATACACATTTTGAGCAAATACCGGTTGCATATGCATGGGGCGCCAAAGCAGGCGCGACTCAATGTCATGTTGTTCCAAATATTGACGAATGTCATCCGCTGTTTTGCCATTACATAAACTCGGCTCTACTTCAATACAAGTCAACCAGAAATTGGCATCATAATCCGAACCGGGATTTTGCTTCACCCTTATTCCTTCCGTATCGCTAAACAATTCCGTATACAATTTATGAATGGCCCGCCGACGAGCAATGTGCGCATCAAGTACCAACATTTGTCCGCGCCCTATACCCGCACAAATATTCGATAATCGATAATTGTAACCGATAGTTTCATGATAGTAATACGGTCGATTCTCCCTCGCTTGCGTAGCTAAAAAAACTGTCCGTTTGGCAGCTTCTTCCGTGCGGCAAATAAGCGCGCCTCCACCTGATGTGGTAATCATTTTATTCCCATTAAATGACAATGCGCCAAATTCTCCGAATGTTCCGCATTTTTGTCCTTTATATTCAGAACCTATGGCCTCTGCGGCATCCTCAAGAACCGGGATATTATATTTGGAGGCAATTCTACAAATTGTTTCTATTTGAGCAGGCATACCATATAAATGCACCGGAATGATGGCTTTCGGAAAACGTCCCGTTTTTGCATAACGATCGAGAATAGCCTCTTCCAAAAAATCAGGAGACATATTCCATGTCTCCTCCTCGGAATCGACAAAAACTGGTGTAGCCCCCAAATACGTCACCGGATTAGCAGATGCCGCAAAAGTAAATGACTGACAAATAACTTCATCTCCGGCTTGTACATTCAACAAAACCAACCCTAAGTGAATAGCAGCCGTTCCTGCCGATAACGCTACAACATACCGATTCTGCCCAATAAACTTTTCAAGTTCCCTTTCAAATGCATCCACATTGGGGCCTAATGGTACCACCCAATTCGTATCAAAAGCATTCTGAATGAATTGCAATTCATTTCCGCCCATTTGAGCCAGCGAAAGATAAATTTTCTGTTTCATTGGTAAATATATTAGTGGCCACAGGCCCGGAAAATTGTTTGCAGAATTAACCGTAAATCCTGCATGAAAGAATGGTTATAATAATAATCAAGGTTAATTCTCACCTTATCCGGGAAAATCACCTCGTCATTATACAGAACAGGGTTCTCTACCTGAGCAAGCATCTCCTCTTCATTCGCATATTTAAGGGACGCAGGGCCGGTAATGCCGGGACGCAGTTTCAGAATCAACCTATCGTCCCCCGTCAGTCTATCAGCATATCCTGGTACATCCGGCCGCGGACCGACAAAACTCATATCTCCGATTAATACGTTCCACAATTCTGGTAATTCATCAATTTTGTACTTTCTCAGCACTGCCCCCAAAGGCGTAATCCGATTCTCCCCGGCAATCGAAATAGAACATCCGGAATGGGATACCTGCATCGACCGAAATTTATACATCGTAAACAACCGACCATTTTGTCCCACACGCACCTGCCTGAAAAGCACAGGACCGTCCGGCATCTTAATACGAATCAATACCGCCACCACCAACAGCATCGGCCATAATAACACCAGTCCCAACAAAGCGACAATTCGGTCAAACAAAAACTTCAACAACATTTCGTCAAAGGCAATCCGAATAAATACTAAATCTTCACAGAATATAAACTGCAATCATTATACTATAAATTCTTTTTATACCAATCAATTGCCTCCATTAACCCTTGAGCAAAACTGTAATCAGGGGCATATCCCAACAATCGCTGCGCTTTGGAAATATCAGCATTACTATGCTTTATATCCCCATTACGTTCCGGACCGAACTTGGGCTCAATATCTTTACCAAGTGCTTTAGTCAAATTATAATAAATATCGATAAGATATTCCCTACCGCCATAAGCAATATTAAAAGCCTCTCCGGCCACTTCTTTTGGAGCCAGACAAGCTTTCAGATTAGCCTCGATTACATTTTCAATATAAGTAAAATCACGACTCTGCTTGCCATCGCCATGAATGATAGGCTGTTCATCATTCATCAATTGTTTGATAAACTTTGGAATAACCGCTGCGTATGCCCCGTTGGGACTTTGACGTCGTCCAAACACATTAAAATAACGTAAGCCATACGTATCCAACCCATAATGACGAGTATATTGTTTTGCCCACTCTTCATCGCAACGTTTCGTCAATGCATATGGCGAAAGTAAATTTCCCTCCGTTCCTTCTTTTTTAGGAAGATGCACATCATCCCCATAAACAGACGAACTGGAAGCATAAACAAACTTTTTTACCGCATTGATGCGCGCAGCTTCAAGCATATTCAGTGTTCCCTGAATATTATTTAAGCTATAAAACAAAGGCATCTCCAAAGAACGGGGCACACTCCCCCAAGCCGCCTGATGCAAAACATAATCCACTCCCTTGCATGCTGCGACACAAACATCCAAATCTTTAATGTCTCCTTTAATAAACTCATAATGCGGATTTCCGCTAAACAAATCCACATTTTCCGGCCTACCAGAAGATAAATCATCAAGACATCGAACCCGATAACCTAAATCAAGAATCGCCTCACACAAATTCGAACCAATAAACCCCGCTCCACCTGTCACTAAGAATAATGGATTGCCGGAGAATTTTAAATGTTTATATCCCATAATTTACAATCTCCCATCTACTTCCGTACGTTCCAATATCCACTTCACATCATAAACCACCGCCAGCTCCTTAACCAAGGATTGTATAGACAGCATGTTAAATACATCATGTGCCACCGCCATTATCACTGCATCATATTTTTTACTAGGCAACTCATTGAGTACATCAATTCCATACTCTGACCGGGCAACTTCCGAATTTACCCAAGGGTCATAGACAGTTATATGAAGATTGTACTCCGCCAATGCCTTATAAATATCCACTACTTTCGTATTGCGTACATCCGGACAATTTTCTTTAAATGTAAACCCTACAATAAGAATTTCCGAATCTAAAACCTGAATGCCCTTTTTCAGCATCAATTTTACCGTCTCTGTCGCAACATATTCTCCCATACTGTCATTCATACGACGACCGGCTAAAATGATTTCCGGATTGTAACCATGCCGTTGGGCACATTGCGCCAAATAATAAGGGTCTACTCCAATACAATGCCCCCCAACCAGTCCTGGCCGAAAAGGCAGGAAATTCCATTTTGTACTCGCCGCTTCCAAAACATCATGCGTATCAATCCCCATTTTATTGAAAATCTTCGACAGCTCATTCACAAAAGCAATATTGATATCGCGCTGAGAATTCTCAATAACTTTAGCAGCTTCAGCTACTTTTATTGTCGGAGCAAGATGAGTACCCGCTTCAATCACGGAAGCATAAACCTCATTCACGTACTTGCCAATATCAGGAGTCGAGCCAGAGGTCACTTTCTTAATCTTCTCAACCGAATGCAATTTATCTCCCGGATTGATACGCTCTGGCGAATAACCGGCAAAAAAATCTTCGTTTAATTTTAATCCGGAAACCTTCTCTACTACAGGTAAACACTCATCTTCTGTGACACCTGGGTAAACCGTAGACTCATACACCACAACATCCCCTTTGGAAATTACCTTGCCTACAGTTGTACTCGCACCTATAAGCGGGGAGAGATTCGGAGAATTATCCTCATCAACTGGGGTAGGAACCGCTACGATATAAAAATTGCAATCACGAATATCATCCACATTCGTCGTACAAATGAATCCGTAATTATCAATGGCATCTCTCAACAATGCATCATCCACTTCCAAAGTCGCATCGTGTCCTGCCATCAAAGCATCTACGCGTTTTTGGCTCATATCAAAGCCAATCGTTGTATACTTTGTTGAAAACAAACGAGCCAGCGGAAGCCCTACATAGCCCAACCCAATGACACAAATTTTAGTCTCCTTCATGACAATATTTTTTACATGTACCACACCTATTTACTCCAGCCAATCCCTTTCAAATATCCCATGCCATAGGTCAGATGCAACATCATAAATATCCACGGCATCTTGAGAATATTTTTAATCTTGCTTGTTTTTTTACTCGCAAAATAAGTACCCAATCCTAAATGCAAACATAGGATACCAAGGCAAAGGTACCAAATAGGACTCCAAAAAATTCCGGCCACAACAGAAATTATAAGATACAGAACAAAAACTAACGGGACAAGATGCCTAAAAGAAAGTGCAAATATTCCTTGTCTCAATAGAATCATATTCCATTGACCGTTACCCATAGCCTGCACACACATCTTTTTGAAAGTATTTCGCGTATAATAAATACTGGAAATTTCCGGATTAAAATAAAATTTATATCCTCTCTTTCTCATTCTCGCATGCAACTCAATATCCTGATTTCTTACAATGGTTTCATCAAAATATCCCACTGTTTCAAACACCGATTTTTTATAAAGTCCGTAAACCACGGTATCGACAAAACCGGCTTCGTCTGAAACTCGAAATGACGAATTACCTACTCCAAAGGGAGAAGATAAAACCAGCGATATTACATTATCCTGTCCATCGATGGATTGAGAAATCAATTTTCCTCCGACACAGACAGCCCCGACTTGAAGTATCGTTTCCACACTCTTTTCAATGAAATCCGGAGCGGCCGCAGCATGAGCGTCAATTCGAGTCACATACTCCCCTTTAGCGGCGCGGATACACAAATTCCATCCGGCAGACAAAATATACTTTTCATTCTTTATAATCCTAATATTAACGCCTTCTACCTCATAATGCCGCTTTACTCTCTCAATAACCGATAAAGTACCATCTGTAGATAATCCATCGGCAATAATAATTTCAAACCTATTTTTAGGATAGGTTTGATTTATCAACGACATCAGCGACAATTCAATGTATTGTTCTTCATTTCTGGTAACCAAAAAAGCAGATACAAATGGCAAATCATCTTGTTGCATTGGCAATCCTTAAACATTTACAACATAAAGTCCTCTATGCCCTTCAAAAACACCGTCAAAGCAGATTGCCGACCCATCTCGCTTCCAACGCGGATGAAGGTCGCACCGCACATCATTATCATATTTAAACGGAGCAAATACACGAGCCACCACATTAATTTCTTGTCCTGTTATATCCGTATCCCTAACGATTTTAATATCAGCCATCCGCGCTTTATCTGGATACGAATCTGTCACGACCAAAGAATTATCTACTGGACAATAACTGGGATGTCCATCATTACTCAACTGCGGCCACAAATGCTGAAAATTTTGTGTTTTATCTTTCATTAAGTAATAACCTTGTCCAATCCCTTTTTTTCGCTCAAAGGCGATAATCTCATCATCATTTTTCCAATAACAATGACTTACCATATCATCGTCACTCAGTACATACATATCTGAACCATCTACATTACAGGTAATAAGTCGCGTGTACTTTCTATGTCCACAGAACCAACGATAAAGCACCATAAAACGTTTCCCGTTCGGCGAAAGCATTAAATGGTTTACCTTATGTATAGCACCTACTTCCAACATTTCCGGCCGCGGTTGGAAACCGGCGAAATCCGTATACTTTAAAAGTTCTGTCACTTCTCCATTGACAAGATTCAACTTCCAGATAGCGACAGATTGAGGCAATGCAATACCTTTTGTTGTTTCGGGAAGAGCCGCATAACCATATCCTTTCCGAAGTTGATGAAGACGAGAGAAATCGAGTGTAAGAGCCATCGTACCATCGGAAGATACAGTATAGACGGGTAACGGCAATACACGCTCTTGCATAGTATCCACATTAAGAATGACAGCACAATATTGATTCGCGCGCATATCATTATAAATAATCTCCTTATCATAATGGGGCCCCAACCATTGCGCCATACACCCCTGTTGCACATTCCATGTAGACGTTGTTGCAAGACGTTTCACCTGATTCTCCTTCAACGTGTCAATTAATACGATATCTGCAGAGCACAAGGGGTCTGGAGTACGCCATGTCTCATTCGCACGCATACAAAGCATATATCTACCAGATATATCCCAAGGAGACTTATCATAATATCCAAAAAAATATTCCGCCCCATCATCAGGTGAAACTCTAATAATATTCCCTTCAAACTTCTTTTTCGAGGAAAATGTATACATTACTAATTGATAACAACGTTTAATAACTCTTTTAACTATCGGAAACTTATTCAACTGATAATTAATTCTCTGCTCTATACTTCCCATCGTCATAAAGTTCTTATTATTTAGAAGTCACCATCTGCATATATAACTCTTGATACCTATGGCTCATCCGAACTGCACTCAAATTCTCCGTCACTGTCCGATAGGCCTCTTCTCCAGCTACTGCAGTTCCTTTTTCCATTAGCATGTGCATTTTTTGAATCAATTCAGTCGCATCATTTTGCCTAAATACACATCCGATGTCATGATTAATATTATATATTTCCATATGCTGCTCGATATCCGACAACAAAACAGGTAATCCAGTAGCCATTGCCTCCAAAACTCCATTAGGCAATCCCTCTGACTTACTCGCTGACACATAAACATCACATCCCTCCAAATACTGATGCACGTTTAACACATTGCCTCTAAAATCAATATTTTTCACATCTTTGTATTGTTCAACCAATTCATCATACTGTACCCCACTGCCCAGAATCAAAAGATACACCGACTTTTTATTTGTAAATGCATTCGCAAATGAACGCAGTAAGAAGTGTAAATTTTTGCGCTCTATTAACTGCCCCGTATACACAAAAATAAAAGCGTTTTCAGGCAATCCCAACTCTTGACGTATCTTGCCTTTTACCTCTGCCGATACCTTAGCATATTGCCCTAAATCCACCCCATTACGCACATAATCGTATTGTAGGCCCAGTCTTTCACCATATATTTTCGCCAAACTCTCCGAACATGTTACAACTTTTTGAGCATGTCGTATGGCATAAAGATGAAGGCTGCTCAAACCTTTTCCTATTATCTTTCCAAATTTAGCCGGATAATCATCATAAATAAAATTACGCAGTGTAATAATTTGGGGCCACTTTCCCATCTTACATACCGCATAATCAGGAAATACTCCTAACGAATGAATAATGTCTGGCTGTAATTCTTCCAATTTCCGACGCAATTCTTTATCGCGTCCCAACAATACATCCAATTTATTGGTTGAAACATAAAAATGCCTCACATACTGTTCATATATATATAACTGACTCTGGGTTTGTTCTTCTGTATATATCGTTACCAATATCGGTTCAAAAACCGTCCTGTCCAGATATTTAATGATATTTAACATCTGTTGTACAGGTCCGCTTTTCTTACACGATGTCATAAGAAAAACTATCTTAATCTTAGTCATGGTTATTTTTTTATTATTTCTTGAATCAATGTTTCCCAAGCAGCATAAACACGCTCCGGCGCCAAGCGCTCACATATTTTTTTAGCTTCGATTGACAATTGTTGAGATAGAACCGCATTACACAATACTTTCTCCATAGACGCAGCCAATGCTTCCATATCACCTACGGGAGTCAATAAGCCGTTTATCCCATCATTTATTAGAAATCTGGCCCCCCCTCCCTTACAATCTGTCGAGATACACGGTACCCCTAAAGCCATGGCTTCTATCAATGCATTAGGCATACCCTCCCAGTCGGACGTCAAAACAAACAAAGAAGCCTGCTCCATCTTTTCTCGAACAAATGTCGTATAACCAGGAAGACTAACCTTATCTGCCATCCCCAAATCCTCCACCAGCGCCTCAAGCTGTTGCCGCAAAGGCCCATCACCATAAATAACCAATCTATAATCAGGATATCTATCTGATATCGTAGCAAAGGCTTTAATCAACAAAGCATGATTCTTGGCCCGCGACAACCTGCCGGCAGAAACAATGGTCTTCGTTCTGATTATATGAGCAGGAGTTACATCTCCTTTTTCATTTACCGCATTGGGAATCAATGCAGTAGTTGCTTGTCCAATTGACTTGCCATACCATTCTCGCTGCTCTTCAGTTTGAAAAACCCAACCATCCGCACTATGTGCCAACTTACGCAAAATTTTCTGTTCAAGTTTCGAATATACGGCTGGGTTAGTCCGTTCTGCTGCAAGGATTTTAGCCTTAGTTAGTCTCCTAATCGATAACAGCAACACAGTCGTTACGGGCAACATAACCACGTAACAATCACATTGGGTATGTCGAACGAACCGGCATGCCCGACAGAAACGTACAAAGGAATTATAAAGAAAATTTTTCCTTTCATGTTGAGCTAATAGAACCGTCCGCCCAATGCCTTCGGCAAGTGGATAAGTCACTTGGTCATCAGCTATGGTTAAAAACTCAACTTCATGTCCCCTTTGAAAAAGGAAATTTGCAAGGCCACAACAAACTCGTTCTGCTCCTCCACCAGAAAGTCCTCCTATGAAAAAAACGATTTTCATATTTCATCTACTAAACGACAAAAACTGTTTGTCGTGAAAATCTTAATCCGAGATATTCCCCAAGGCCCCTACTTCTGCCTCAAAGAATTAAATCAACAATATCTTTCTGTATATCTGTTACTATAACCGCCTTTCTCTATTAAATAGCTCATATGATATGCATCAACCAGGGAGGGTAATCCATTCGCCGAATTTGTAATCCCATTCCTCGGGTTCGAATGGCGTCATACCACTCCAATGGAAAAAAGTTAATTCGCCGAAATATATTTTCCCATTGACTTCATACAAATCTACTCGGACCTGGGGCAATCCAACCGATAATGTTCCAGCCAATTCTTTCATCTTCGTAAAATGCGTTGGTTTTTCCGGTAAAATAACAGCATTTGGATGACCGTTACAAAAAGGCAAATGATTATAATCAGCATCAAAAAAGTCAAACTTCGTTTCTTCGCCTTCAACCATACGCTCGGACGCGACAAACAATGCTTTCACCACTCCGTTAAAACAGAAAAACTTATAGTCCCTTAACTCGCCATATTCCTTATCTTCCAGATACTGTTCGGCGATGATTCGCGGTTGCACATTTTTATAGGGCCACTCACGCATTCCCCAATAGTAATTATGCCGCAAACAAGCATTGATTTTCCTGCGAGCCACTTCCCTATCCAATAACGCCTTATTCTTTACAACAACTAATCCACCACTGTCATGTGTACATTTCAACACAAACCGGTCGGGCAGTTTCGAAAAATCTATATCTTCAAACCGCTCCCACACTCCTAATGTTGGTATGATATATTCTTCGCCGATAATATCGGCCACAACCGCCTTAACCTCATATTTATCGACCAAGCGTGTATACCGTGGCTGTCTGTCGTAAAGTTTCAACCACTGCAGCTTTTCATTGAATGTTCGAGGATGTTCTAAATCTAGCCTTTTATGCATTCGAGCCCAAAAAGCGATTTTCAGATATGTTTCATCGCTCATCCAATTGAAAAACTCACGATGCCCTAATGTCAAAAACAAAAGAGCAGGGTTCTTGACAATCTTTTTTATCGAATCAGACATGACCGCTCCCATTAACAGGCAATTTCAATAAATCGCCCAATTTAATATCCCACTCATTTGGGACAAATCTCCCCATACCACCTGCCGGAAAGAAGGTAATCTCTCCAAAATATTCCCGGTCAGCAATGATATAAAAATCTACCCTAGCAAACGGCAGTCCCTGTGCCAATTTCCGACATAACTCTTTCATCAGTTCAAGCCGTACAGGCTTATCAACTGACGTTTCGCCATTATGAATAGTTTGAAGACTCATACGGGCAATAGGAAGAAGTCCTATAAATTCCTGATGTTTCCAATCCATGTCATAAAAATCAATGGTTTCGCAAGAACTACGGTCACGAATAACTTGGCAATAATACGGCTCCCCAGAAAAACAAAAAAATTTATAATCTATTAAATCGCCAGAATGTTCTTTATCCTCCATATACTCTTCTGCTATAATACGCCGAGGGATATCCCGATAAGGCCACTCACCGCTCCTACGAGAATAATCATCACGTAATCCTTTACGCAATTCTTTACGGACCCGCCGTACATCCAACTGCGACTTATCCTTACAAATTATATTACCGAGTCCGCTCGTATGATTGCATTTGATAACGAATTTATCCGGCAAAGCATCGAAATCCACATCTTCCGCCCGTTCCCATACCCCCAAGGTAGGAATAATGTATTTCCTTCCAATACGCTCCGCTACCCACTCCTTGGCCTTCACCTTATCGACCATTACGGTATATTCCGGACGACGGTCGTATAGCTTCAACCATTGCAGCTTTTCCTGAAATGTTCGCGGATGTTCCCAATCCATAGCATATCCCAAAGCCAAGCGGAAACGCAATGAGATAAACCGCTTGTCACTCAACAGCCTGCACCTATACAAGAAAATCAGCAAGCGGCGGCCCAACAAGGCCGGATGAGTGAGATTCCGATAGACCTTCTTGCCTAAACCGTACAAATAATTCCTCGACATCCTTTTCAAATCTTTTAATCGCTATGCATTCCATTTCGATACACAGCCTCTCAAACGGTCCAAATGCGATTCACAGTTGAGATAATTACGTATCCTCAATTTTTTCTTTTTCGAGACAAACGAAGGCAGAAGACCATGAGAAAACAATCCTCTGCTAAGACGTGAATCATAAGGTTCGAACACCGCCAACCATGCCTTAGCCGTCTTCTGTCCCCCCGCTTCAAAAGCCTCTCTCAAACGTCCGTCATCGGCAATGATTCGATTTAATTCCTCTATACGTTCTTCAAATATTTTCCGTTCCGTTATTCCCATGGGCGCAACACTCGGATACACTGCACATTGAGTATACGGATACAGCTCATACGAACATGTCGCGCCACTAAAATGAAGCGCCGGCAGAAGCGCGCGTGATTGCGGAACTAAAAAGCCTCGGAAAACCGTTTGCGATCATCCTGAACACGCAAAACGCGGCGACAACCAAGACGCAAAGCCTACGAAAGGCACTCGAAGAGGATTATGCGGTTCCCGTGGTCGCCATGAACGTGGAGGAAATGGACGAGGAGGACATCCGCGGCCTGCTGGAGCAGGTACTCGGCCAATTCCCCGTGGTTCAAATGAACATTCAAACGCCGGAATGGCTCGGCGCGCTGGATGAAACGCATTGGCTCGTCAAGAGCCTGATGGACAGCTTACAGCAATCGGTCGCGGGAACGCTCCGGATCGGGGAGGCCGACGCCTTCACGCAGGCGCTCAGACAGAACGAGTATCTGGACGATGTAGCCGTTCGAAGCGTTGACCACGGGAGCGGTTGCATCGGCATGCAGATGGTGCTCAAGGAAGGGCTGTTTAATCAGGTGCTGGCGGAACAATGCGGCACCGAGATTCGAAGCGACGCGCATCTGCTGGCGCTGCTGCGGGAATTGGTCGCGGCGAAAAAAGAATACGACCATGTGGCGCAGGCGCTGCAATCCGTTCGGGAAACGGGGTATGGGCTGGTGCCGCCGCAGCTTGACGAGTTGACGCTTCAGGAGCCGGAAATCATGGGGAAGGGCGGAAAATTCGGCGTTCGTCTGCGAGCCAGCGCGCCGAGCCTGCATCTGATCCGCGTGGATATCCAGACCGAGGTTTCGCCGGTCGTCGGCACGGAACAGCAGTCCGAAGAAATGCTGCGGTATCTCATGGAAGGGTTCGAACAGGACCCGCAGAAGCTCTGGCAGAGCAATCTGTTCGGCAAGCCGCTTTCCGATCTGGTGCGGGAAGGGCTTTCCAACAAGCTGATGCACATGCCGGAGGACACACAGCTCAAGGTTCAGCAGACGCTTGAAAAGATCATCAACGAAGGGAACGGCGGAATGGTATGCATTCTGCTCTGATCCCAAATCAAAGCGAGAGGATCGCCGGACGCAAAACAGACCGGCGGTCTTTTTTGATGCGCGGGAAATGGCGTCAACTCATCCGCGTGAGTGAAAGCCTGATGCGTGGCAGACTTTGGCGGAGGCGAAGATGAGATCAGCCCGCCTTGCTGTTTGTGAAGAAAAACGTGGTTTTCTTTTCGAAAAAGCGCGGCGAAAAATGCTGACGGACGGCAGAAAACGAACGAAACATAGGGAAACACTGGTTAGAGAAAAAACTAACGATGAAGAAAAACGGAAACTCTGTTTTCATTTTAGCATTTCTATGCTATAATGACTCCTGACATTTCATTCAAGTCCATGACATGTCTCAGACACGTCATCTTGAAAAGCGAAGGGAGGAACTTGTCTGTGGCTACTACCCAGACATTTGGCGGAGGCGTCCATCCCCGCGAGATTGGCAATGGCAAGAATGCAACCCAATCCCAGCAGATCGTGAACGCGGCCGCCCCGGCTCGTGTGACGATTGCGATGGCTCAACACGCCGGCGCACCTGCGGTGTGCTGCGTGAAGGTGGGTCAGACGGTAAACATGGGCCAGATCATCGGAGAGGCTCAGGGATTCATTTCCGCGCCGGTTCATGCGTCCGTTTCCGGCAAGGTTGTGGCGATTACCACCTGCACCGTGGCGAGCGGAAAGAGCGTTCCCGCTGTCGTGATCGACAACGACTTTGAGGATCGCTGGGACGAGTCCGTGAAGCCGTGCGACAATGTTGATGCGCTGAGCGCGGCGGATATCGCATCCATCGCGGCGCGCTGCGGCATCGTCGGCATGGGCGGCGCGGCTTTCCCGACCAATGTGAAGCTCGACACTTCTAAATTGGAAGAAAAGCCCGATACGCTGATCGTCAACGGCAGCGAAGGCGAGCCGTATCTGACGAGCGATCACCGCATCATGGTGGAAAACGCCGAGCAGATTGTGGACGGCATCGCGCTGGCGATGAAGGCCAGCGGCGTGGCCTGCGCGAAGGTCGGCATTGAGGACAACAAGCCCGAGGCTATCGAGGCCCTGCGCTCCAAGCTGGGCGGCGCCGCAGCGGTGGTGACCACCTTGAACACGGAGCCGGGGGTGTACAGACCGGACAGGAGCCGGTTCAGATACACGCCCTCATAGTCGCTGTCGTCGTCGCTGATCTCCGGCGGGTCGGCGGGGTCGAAGGAGGGGTTGGAGACCATGCAGAGGATATCGCCGGTCTGATAGTTGTACACGGCGGCCACGCCCTTCCGGCCGTCCAGCGCCTCCCACGCCGTTCGGCTGAGGTCGGCATCTATGGTGAGATACACCTTGTGACCGCCGGATAGGGTGCCGGTGAGGGGGTCAAAGCCGATGAGCCGGGACTGGAACGCCTCCAGCGCCGAGGTGGAGATGTTCCCCAGCTGATCTCCCACGGCGTGGAGGGTAGCCTGCCGCAGGGCGCTGTCCTCGTGATAGACGCCGGAGGGGCCGTCATAGAGGACGGTGCCGTTGCGGTCCAGCACCTGACCGGTGCGGACCACGCCGTCGGTGTAGGCGTGACCGTTGGCGGAGAAGGAGGCCCACGCCTCCCCCCGGAAGGTGTAGCGCAGGCAGAACAGCGCCAGTCCCAGCCCCAGCAGCACGATCAGCAGCAGGAGCAGGACGGAGCGGAATTTCACTTGCTTCATCGGGCATCCTCCTTTCCGAAGATGTCGTCCGTGGCGACTCCCAGTTCATCCAAAAAACCGGTGGCCTGCGGCGGCTTGACGGCGGGAGCCGGAGCCTTGGGGGCCGCCTTAACGGATACGGGCGGCGGCGCTGCCGCCTGCAAATAGGCCAGCAGCCCCCAGCAGGACAGCATACTGGAGCCGCCCATGGAGACGAAGGGGAAGGTGACGCCGGTCAGGGGCAGCAGGTCCACGGACCCCAGCACGTTGAGGGTGGTCTGGAACACCAGCATGGCGGCGGTGGCGCAGGCGGCGATGGCGTAAAAGCTGGAGCGGGAGCGTCCGGCGGCCCGCAGGGCGTAAATGCCCAGCAGGATCACGGCGGCAGCAGCGCACAGGGCCAGCAGCAGGCCGAACTCCTCGGATACCACGCCGAACACCAGATCCGTGTTGGCGGCGCCCACGTACTTCAGCCACGCCTCCTCCGGCCCTGCGCCGAAGAGACCGCCGGAGGCCACGGCGGACATGGTACGGGTCTGCTGATAGCCCTCCTCCTGGGCGTATTCCCAGGCGTGCCGCCACACGGCGAATCGGGCCAGTACATAGGGCTTGAAGCGTAGGACGATGCCCCCGGCAAAGCCTGCGGCGGCGGTGATCATCACGATGGAGGGCAGGTCGCCGGTGCGGAGAAAGGCGATGCACAGAAATGCCACGAAGAAGATCAGCGCCGTGCCGAAGTCGCTCATCAGGGCGAGGCACCCCACGCAGTAGGCGGAGAAGAGAATGGTGAAAATGAGGTTCCGCTTGGCAAACAGGCGGTCTAACGTGGCGGCCCCTGCCAGAATGAATACGATCTTCACCAGCTCCGAGGGCTGGAAGGTAATGGGGCCTATGGCGATCCAGTTTTTGGCGCCGAAGATGCGCTGCCCAAACAGTACGTTGAAGGCCAGCAGCGCTGATGCGGCGGCTACCAGCGGCCACCGGAGCTTCAACGCCAGCGGCAGACTCTGCAAGACCCGATCCATCAGCAGATATATCCCCATACCCAGCACCACGGCGACCAGCTGTTTATATAAGGAGTGGGAGTCGTAGGCGGCGGTGACGGCGAAGCCCACGGTGGTCAGCAGCAGCGCCAGGACCTCCAGTCCACGGGAGCCGGTGCGGCGCAGGGAGCAAAAGACCCACGACAGCAGTATCAGTCCGCCGAAGCCAATGCACACCGGCAGTGTGGCTTCGGCCGTCAGAACGGGGAGGAATTGCAGGAACATCAGCACCTGAAACAGGCTCAGCAGCCACAGCGTCCCGGGGGAGGCGGCGGTGCGGACCGGCCGACGGGCCTGCTTCTGGTCGGGGAAGAAATAGATATCCACCCCGCCCATGGAGAGGGCGTCGCCGGGATTCAGGGCGGTGGGGCGCTCCACCACCGTGCCGTTGAGCAGGGTGCCGCCGGTGCGGATGGGGTAGATGCGCCAGATGCCCTCGCTGTCCCGGCACAGGGCGGCGTGGCTGCGGGAGACGGATGGGAAATTGATGCGAATATCCGCCTGCCTGGCCCGGCCGATCATGTTCTCCCAGTGGTACAGCGGATAGCGTGCGCCGTTGGAGAGGCTGAGAAAGCCCCAGCTCTCCTGTTTCCCTCCGGAGAGTAAGGTGCGCCCGCAGCGGATCAAAAGCAGAACCGCCACGGCGGACAGAGCGATGCGCCCGACCCAGAGGAGCCACGGCAGCACGCCGGTGAAAAAATCGTTCATAGGAAACCTCACATTATTGTAATGGGGGATGTAAAAACAGGAGAGGGAGCGAATGGAGATCGAGGAAGAGATGCAAACAAAGCAGCGAGTAAGCTACAGGGATATCATAGAGATATCATGATAGGGCATCGTGGATCCGCAGGAGGGGGAAGAGCCGGTCAAAACGAAATGGATATCGTGTCCGCCTATGGCGCACACCCCGGCTGAAAACGCTGGTGAGAGAAACTTCTGCGGAGTGGAGGGAATCGGACAGAAACAGAACGCTTTTGGACTGTCCACCCCATGCCGAATCCTGTCCAACATTCGTCCAATACAGGAATAGTGTATCATAAATGTCAAGGGAAGGAAAAGTGTACGATGGCAGGGGAGATATAAGCCCGGATTTTGACAGGGATTACAAAGCGTTGAAAAAAGTTGAAAATAAGGAAAAAAGTCGTTGACAAGGGGAGGGGAGTGTGGTAAAGTAAACAAGCTGTTCGCCGGGAGGTGAGCGGCGGGGACCGAAGCGAAAAAGTTTGAAAAGAGCCGAAAAAAGTTCTTGACAAACGCCCTCGTGAGTGGTATCCTAAATAAGCTGTCCGCAAGGGCGGCAACCATAAAGGCTTTCGATAAAAAGTCAAAAACCTTGAAAAAAGTTCTTGACAATGTAAAGCGTTTGTGGTAGAATAATGAATGTTCCGCAGAAGCGGGCGTGTATCTTGTAAATTAAACAATGAACGAACAAAAGCACCAGACGGGAGCACATGAAAATGTGCGACGAAACTTGGTGGAGCAGGGTTAAGTCAATTACCTGCGAAGCTAAGTATAAAAAGTTTTTGAAGCTATGACAAATAGCTCTGTAACGAGATTAGCTCAGCGGAGACGCTGTGTTGATACGATTTATAGAGAGTTTGATCCTGGCTCAGGACGAACGCTGGCGGCGTGCTTAACACATGCAAGTCGAACGAGAATCTGTGGATCGAGGATTCGTCCAAGTGAAGCAGAGGACAGTGGCGGACGGGTGAGTAACGCGTGAGGAACCTGCCTTTCAGAGGGGGACAACAGTTGGAAACGACTGCTAATACCGCATGACACATTGGAGTCGCATGGCTCTGATGTCAAAGATTTATCGCTGAAAGATGGCCTCGCGTCTGATTAGCTAGTTGGTGAGGTAACGGCCCACCAAGGCGACGATCAGTAGCCGGACTGAGAGGTTGACCGGCCACATTGGGACTGAGATACGGCCCAGACTCCTACGGGAGGCAGCAGTGGGGAATATTGGGCAATGGGCGCAAGCCTGACCCAGCAACGCCGCGTGAAGGAAGAAGGCTTTCGGGTTGTAAACTTCTTTTAAGAGGGAAGAGCAGAAGACTGTACCTCTAGAATAAGCCACGGCTAACTACGTGCCAGCAGCCGCGGTAATACGTAGGTGGCAAGCGTTGTCCGGATTTACTGGGTGTAAAGGGCGTGTAGCCGGGAAGGCAAGTCAGATGTGAAATCCACGGGCTCAACTCGTGAACTGCATTTGAAACTGTTTTTCTTGAGTATCGGAGAGGCAATCGGAATTCCTAGTGTAGCGGTGAAATGCGTAGATATTAGGAGGAACACCAGTGGCGAAGGCGGATTGCTGGACGACAACTGACGGTGAGGCGCGAAAGCGTGGGGAGCAAACAGGATTAGATACCCTGGTAGTCCACGCTGTAAACGATGAATACTAGGTGTGCGGGGACTGACCCCCTGCGTGCCGCAGTTAACACAATAAGTATTCCACCTGGGGAGTACGATCGCAAGGTTGAAACTCAAAGGAATTGACGGGGGCCCGCACAAGCGGTGGATTATGTGGTTTAATTCGAAGCAACGCGAAGAACCTTACCAGGGCTTGACATCCTACTAACGAAGTAGAGATACATTAGGTGCCCTTCGGGGAAAGTAGAGACAGGTGGTGCATGGTTGTCGTCAGCTCGTGTCGTGAGATGTTGGGTT
>OGXQ01000605.1_pt1 | contig 28655 bp, 25 predicted proteins | sample 1576291 | NCBI WGS metagenome assembly OGXQ01 (sample SAMEA3541575, study PRJEB24748) | human gut metagenome | biome: human gut; feature: human-associated habitat; material: faeces | place: China | collected 2012 | reverse complement strand
GTAGCTTGAACAGTTTTTATCCGAATTCGTTGTCTAACTTTTTGGGGTCACATCACTGATACTTCCGGCGGCGATATTTATTATTTTGCTTTTAATCGGCGGAAAATACTTTCGATGCGGTCGTGCACACATCACCGACATTAACTTCAGCTTTATTTTATCAGCAGTCTCTTTACTTTTATCTCGCCGTCAGATATTTCGCCCATGCCGAGAAATTCGTTTCCCGGCGCAATGACGCGCACAAGCTCGTTTTCCTGCGGGGCTTTGAGATAGAGCCGCTCAAGGCTCAGCTCGCCGCCGTTTTTGAATCTCCGCGCCTGCGGCTCGGTGACGGTCACGAATCTGTAAGAGTCGAGAGCCTGCTCGATCGGGATAATTTTTTCTTCGATTTTGCCGCTCTGCGCGAGTTCCGCAAGCTCATCGAGGGTTATGCATCCGTCTATCGGGAACCCGTTTGCCTTTGTGCGGCGCAGCGCAGTCATAACGGCTCCGCAGCCGAGCTTTTCGCCGATGTCGGCGACGAGCGAGCGGATATATGTGCCCGCCGAGCACTCGACGGATATTGTATATTCGCCGTTTTTTTCGTTGCAGCCAACAAGTGATATCGAAGAAATATTAACAGTCCTGCTCTCGCGCTCGACTTCTATCCCCTGCCGCGCGAGTTTATATAATCTCACGCCGTTTTGCGAGATGGCGGAATACATCGGTGGCACCTGCTCTATCGTGCCCGAAAAGCTCTGCAATGCGGATTCAAAATCCGCGCGCGTGGCGTTTACTTTCCGCGTTTCGAGCACTTCGCCGGTGATATCGAGCGTGTCGGTAGCAGTGCCGAGCCTTAAAGATGCGATATACGCCTTGTCGTGCGACGGGAGCAGCTCGCAAAAGCGGGTCGCTCCGCCGAGCAGGACGGGCAGAACGCCCGTCGCCATGGGGTCGAGCGTCCCGGTGTGCCCGGTCTTTTTGACGCCCGTCATTCGGCGGACACGAGCCGCCGCAACGAACGATGTCATGCCCTCGGGCTTGTCAATGAGCAGAATCCCTGTCATGTTTTTCTCCGTTTTCAGTCGTTTATCATTGCGTCATAGAGCCTGTCGCAGCAGTGGTCGTCTCTGTAAAGGAAGAAATCCTTCATGCGCGAGGCATAGGGCTCCTGCGGGGCAAAGCCGTTGTTTATATATTCTTCGAGATGGTCGAGCAGAGTGTCGGCATCCTGCGAGAACGGTCCGAAGCCGTTTTCAAGCGGCAGGTCGAGCTGCCTATAGTTATGCGACACGCCCGCTAAGAACAGCTCATAGTCCGGCACGAAATAGAGCACGGGGCAGTTGAGATAGACGGAATCGAAAACTATCGAAGAATAGTCCGTTATCATCAGTCTGTACTCATCTATATTCGTGTCGAAGTTGTCCGTGCAGACTCTGTCGTTCTTTATATCAAACAGATGATTGTAGCATTTGAATATCGGGTGGTTCTTGAAGTCGAGATAGAGATCGTTTTTCTCGAGCATGTCGTGCAGTCTCTCGGAATTGAGGAACGCCGAGACCTGCTTGAAGAAATCGGACTCCATGAACACCTCGGGCAGCACTTCGCGCTCGTTGTTGACAAGCGCACCGATAAGATTGCTGCGCCACGATGGCGAGAACACAATTCTATTCTTCTTTTTGCCGCTGGGCTCCATGCTGTCATATCGCGGCATGCAGCTCTTTATCAGCTCGCGCTCCGCAAAGCCGTAGTTCTTCTGGAAGTTCTCTATCTCGAAGCCGCTCGACACGACAACTCTGTCTATCGAGCAGTGCTCCTTGTCATAGAGACTTCTGAGCGACGCGTGGAGTATGCCGTGCTGGAGATAGACCAGCTCGAATTTTACAAGGTCGGCATACCAGCGGGTCGGACCCGCCCCGAAAGGCGAGACATTCGAGAGATTCGAGAACGATGTGATTATCTTGTCGCAGTTGAAATACAGCTGCTTATGAAGCTTCGAATGGAACATCACGACGTTCTTTTTCTCCTCGGGAGTGAAGCGCTCGTCGAGCTTGTCGCGGTCGCAGTCGTTGAGGATATAATAGCGCTTAACGCCGTCTTTTTTGGAGAAATCGTGCTTGAACTGATCGTATGCGTTGTCAAACACGCCGTAACGGTCAAGATAGAGCCATATGGGGCCGCTCCCTTTAAAAGTCAGCGCAAGCAGGCGGTTATACACTATCCTCGGATTCTTGAAGCCGAAGTAGAGCATATTGTAAAACGCCACGAGCAGTTTATAAAACGCATTGTTGAGAGCCGGAGACGAAGAGATAGTGAACACTCCGTTCTTCTCTTTATAGCGCCTGTTGTCTCTGAAGAATATTTTCTGTCCCTTGTCCTGAGTCAGCGGAACATGGGGACCGAAATAATAAGAGAGCTTGTAAGTATAGCCGCAGGTCTCGACCTCAAGCTCGAATTTCTTCGTCTTTGTGACATCGATATCAAAGCGCAGGCGCCAGAATGTGGCGGTCTTTATCCCCGCGCGGTAATATTCGTAGTTCGAGTGAGTCAGCTCAATCTCCTCACGCGCGCCGTCTTTTATTATAAACACGCGCGGCTTTTCGACATAGTCAAATATGACGCACTTCAAAAATGCGTCCACGTGCAGAGTTTCGCCGAACACTTTGAACGAGTTGACGACTATCGGCACCTTGTCGGCACTGTAAACCTCCTCGCCGTCATAGAGCACGCGCAGATTCTTTTTGTCCGCTGCGACACTCATCTTGTCGCAGCCCTTTATCCTGAGCAGAAAATGCTTGTGATAAAGATCCATATACGGGTGGTTGAGAATGACGCTGTCGTCGACTCTGTCAAGCAGGGCATTTATCCTGCCGACTGCTCTGTCGAACTCATCTTTCGGATAGCTGTAGGGCAGCAGGATATCCTGCGTGCTCTTCCAGTTTATATCATTGATATAGAGCGACTGGAGATAAGACGGCACATGACCTTCGTATCTGCCGAACATCTCCTCCCACATAGCCATGGTGTTTTCAAAGATATAATAGGCGTAGCCTTTTTTACCCGTTGTGCTGCCGGGGCGGCGCAGATAGAGATACTCCGGGCGGCTGCAGAAGCCGATTTTGAGTTTGTCACTGAGAACATCGAAGCAGTATTTCTGATCCTCATGGAATGCGAGCGAGGTATCGAAAAGAACATTCTTCCCCTCGCCGAGATTCTTGACGCAGATGTTCATCGTCGTCTGCGTTATATAGCAATATTCGGGATCCTCGAGATCATAGACGCCCGTCTTTTTGAGGAGCTTGTATCTGTAGTGCAGGGCGAACTTCTGCTCGCCGTAATACGGAACTATCTTGTAGGTCACAAGATCGATCTCGTCAAAATGCCTGTCGAAGAAATCGGCGACCGTCTTGAGCGTATTGTCGGTGAGTGTATCGTCGGAGTCGAGATAGGTTATATACTGACCCTGCGAGTGCTCGATACCGAAATTTCTCGTCGCCGAAACGCCGCCGTTTTCGAGCGAAAACACCTTGAAGATATCATGTTTTTCGGCATATTCCTTGCATATGCCGAGACTGCCGTCCTTTGAGCCGTCGTCTATCAGCAGAACTTCGAGTTCGTCCTTGCTTATGGTCTGCCGCAGAAGGCTGTCAAGGCACGAAGCGAGATAGTCCTCGCAGTTATAGACGGGGACGATGACGGACATTCTGTACTTAAACATCTTATACTCCTCACATCAGAATATACAAAAATTACCTGTATATTTTATCACATTTCGCGGCCTCTTTCAACCGTTTGAATCGAGCCATGCGTTTGCCGTCCGTGCGACGCCGTTCAATGCGTGCTCACCGAACGGATCGTCTATGCCAGCGGCGGCGCAGAGCTCCTTGAAGCTCTTCTTCCCGCCGAAGGATACAAAACGCAGATATCTCTGCCACGCGTCTTTATAATCTTTTTGGCTCAGCGACCAGAATTCGAGCGCCGCAGTCTGCGCGAGGCAGTAGTCGATATAATAGAACGGATAGAGATAGATGTGCAGCTGTCTCTGCCAACCGCGTCCGTTTGAATAGAAATCGACATCGCCGAAGTCCATATACGGGCGGTACTTTCGCTCGAGTGCGAGCCACTTTTCGTTTCTCTCTGCGGGAGTCAGCTCCGGCGAGTCATAGACAATGTGCTGGAACTCGTCAACCATCGTGCCGTAGGGCAAAAAGACCAGCGCGCTCTCAAGATGCACAAAGCGCGAGCGCACGGCATCCGAGCCGTAAAACAGCTCGTGCCATGGCCACGCAAAGAACTCCATGGACATCGAATGGACTTCGCACGACTCCATAGTCGGGCTTATCTGATCGCAAAGCTCCATTTTGTCTCTGACGCTGTAATAGGCGAACGCGTGACCCGCCTCGTGGGTGAGCACATCGACATCGCCCGAAGTGCCGTTGAAATTCGAGAAGATGAACGGCGACTTGTATTCGAGTATCTCCGTGCAGTAGCCGCCCGCAGCCTTGCCCTTTGCGCTCAGGACATCCATGAGGGCGTTGTCATACATAAAGTTTATGAACTCCCCCGTCTCGGGGCTCATCTGCTCATACATTTTCTTTCCCGCGGCGAGGATATCCTCGGACGAGCCGTCGGGCTTCGGGTTGCCCTCTTTAAACGCGAACGGGTCGTCGTATATTTTCATGTCGTCTATGCCGATGCGCTTTTTCTGCATATCCTTGAGGCGGCAGACGACCGGCACTATGTCGCGCACGATGCGCGAGCGGAAAGCCGAAACATCCTTTGCGTCATAGCAGTTGCGCGTCTGGCGGCAATATGCAAGCTCGGTGAAGGTGTTGAAGCCGAGTTTTTTTGCAATGCGGGTGCGACATTTTACAAGGCTGTCAAAAATTCTGTCGAGCTCATCGGCATGAGCCATATAGAACCCGCTCTCCGCCTCATATGCCGCGCGACGAACGTCGCGCTCGGCGTTCTCTTTATATGCGCCGAGCTGGGAAAGACTCAGCTTTTCGCCGTTAAAATCTATCTGCGCCGCGGCTATCAGCTTCTGATATTCGCTCGAAAGCTTGTTCTCCTCCTGTAAATCGGGGATTATCTCGGGCGAGAAGCACCTGCGCGAAAGCTCCGCATTGACGAACATCAGCTTGCCGTATTTCTCTTCAAGCTGTGCGCGAAGCGGGCTTCCGAGCATCGCCTCGGTGAACTTCTGCTCGCTCTGTTCAATAAGAGGGGCGTTTTCGTCGTTGAAGTCGTTCTCTTTCTCATAGAACTCATCGAGGGTGTTGACAGTGTGGCGGATATAGGCTATCGTGCTCATCGTCTGAACATGGGAGATTATTTTTTCACGTTCCGAAAAGGCTTCCTCCGCCTCTTCGATAGTCTTTGCTGCGCTGAGGCGTTCCGCCGCCGCATCGAGCGCTTCGGTCGCCGCCTTGACATCTATTCTCTCATATGGCATATCACAGAATTTCATATCAATTCCTCCGTTGGGGTTATTTGACGCTTATCTCATAGAAAACGACTGTGTTGGGGTCGATTGCGTTTTTGAGCACGAGTTCACCGCAGCCGCGGCGAAGCGCATGACCCATCTGAATATAATACTGCGCATATTGACCCTCCGATATATAATTTCCTACATATGGATTATATAGTCCGTGACGCTTTGTGTCAATCCCGCGATTGATTTATACCCCCGCGCATGATATTATATACTAAACAAAAAATATATACTAAACAAAAATAAGAACAGGTGATACTATGTTCAAGCCGGAAAAATATACTCCCCCGAAATTCGACCGCGAGCCGTTTATATCATTCCCCGATGTGACGACCGAAAAGGCGGGGGACGGCTACATCCCGAAGAATTTTTACGCGACTACAATATACCCCGAATATTTCAAGATAAACGGCGAGTGGAAGATGCTCACTGGCAGCCGCATGGACTGCTCCGTCGTGATAAAAGACGGCATGCCCTACGCCGTCGAAATGAGGAATATAAAAAAGGGCGATGAAGTAGTCGTCAACCGCACGGACGACGGCAGGGACGGCATCTTTGTTCACGCGGACGGTTTCTCCGCCCCGGAGAACAGCGTCGATCAGGCGTTCGCGTTCAGGATGGGACAGAGCCGCGAGACTTCGTATTCCCGCGACTACGACCGCCTCTATGATATCCTGCGCCACGACCGCGACCACGGCAAGATAGTCTGGGTGTTGGGTCCCGCCTGCGTGTTTGACCACGACTCCCGCGCCGCCATGGAATCGCTCATCAACAACGGCTACTGCGACGCGCTCTTTGCGGGCAACGCCCTCGCGACGCACGACCTCGAGGGCGATCTGTTCCACACCGGGCTCGGGCAGGACATATACACAAAGCACAATGTCCCCAACGGACACTACCATCACCTGCACACGATAAACCTTGTCCGCAAAGCGGGCGGAATAAAGAACTATGTCGAGCAGAACAACGTCCGCACGGGCATCATGCAGGCGCTCGTCAGGAACAATATCCCCTATGTACTCGCGGGCTCCATCCGCGACGACGGTCCTCTTCCCGATGTGATACCGAATGTATACGACGCGCAGGACGCCATGCGCAAGCACACGAGCGAGGCGACGACGGTAATAGCCCTCGCCACTCAGCTGCACACGATAGCGACGGGCAACATGACCCCGTCATATCAGGTGGTGAACGGCATTGTCAGACCCGTATATTTCTATGTTGTCGATGTGTCGGAGTTCGCCGTCAACAAGCTCAAGGACAGAGGAAGTCTGAGCATCACGGGCGTTGTGACGAACATCCAGGACTTCATCGTCAACGCCGAGCGCAATCTTATCGGCAGGGATGGGAAATAAGCGAAGCGAGTGGAAAAAGCACTAAAAAATAGGCAGAGTAAGTATATTCAAAAAGTTTTTTAACAAAGGAGAATGTCGAAATGGATAATCAAAAAAAGCTTATAAGATTTTTTCCTTTTGCGTTGACTCGAATTGAAAGACTGAGAGATTATCTGAACAGAATGTATGAATCCGGATATCAGATAGTTAAAATAAAATTCGGATGCATACTGATTTTTCAAAAAGCAGCTGTCAAAGAAGACTTTAAGTATTTTATACTTACAAGACATTTCTACAGCAAGGCTCGAGTAAAAAAATGGGACGATGTAGATCTGTTGGAAAATATAAGTCCGCGATTTCATAAAGGCAACGGCGAGCAATTTCATGTGTATGTATGGCTGTCAAGTGCCATGTATTATATTTATCTAACCCGTCATATTCCCGAAGCGGACTACGAAAAAATAATTGCATACAGAAAAAAGCATCTTTTCAAAGCGAATGCAATGAAGATAGGCTTTTGGTTGCTTCTGATTGCACTGCTTATATATAATATTTATATCTGCTGTGTGTAATTAAAAGTGTTTGGGACTTTAATATGCGGAGCGATAGCCCTCCGCGGTTTAGTAGTTAGTCTTATCAAGTATTCTGTTATTTGCTTTTCAAAACAAAGTACAAAGAGGAGAAATATATGATTGAATTCAACGGATATCTCACTGGAGCATCAGAAAAATTCTTTTTCAAGAAGTATGTTACTTATATGCAAAACGCATTTATTTTTGGTTTGGTAATGGTATTGCCTTTGATTTTTATGCTGATGAGAACTTTTCAGACATTTTCAATATTTTACGGATATTGTGCGGTTTTTGCATATGCCATGATAGCGGTTCGCATTAAAACCCCAAAGGGAAGAAAAGAAATAACTCCTAAAAGAATATATGTTATAGATAATAATCTCATTTGTATTTCCGATAAACAAAGTGAGAGCAGAGGTGTCGAATTAGTAAAAACAGCTTATGATTACGGGGAGTTCTACTTTTTATCATTTCCGATGGGGAAGAAAAGCGGAAACTTTGTTTGTCAAAAAGATTTGCTCACACAAGGAACTCTCGAAGAATTTGAAAAACTGTTTGACGGCAAAATAGTAAGAAAATATTAAAAGTTACTGCGACCGGGAAAATTTGATTGCCTGCAACAAACCGAAACAACCATAAAACTATCCCCAAAAAATTAAATGTTTTTTTGGGGGGTAGTTTATTTGTCAATTGTTATTTACCGCGATTTTCAGCAAATTCAAATTCAGAAACTCCGGGTCTTTTAAAGGCTCAAAATAAAAATACGAAAAACTTCAATTTTTTCTTGACAAAGGCGAGTCTCTTTGCTATAATCTCTCTTGCAGTTGCGGATGTAGCTCATCCGGTAGAGCGCCACCTTGCCAAGGTGGAGGTAGCGAGTTCGAGCCTCGTCATCCGCTCCATAAACAGTCTTTGTCTTTGACAAAGGCTGTTTTTATTTTTATCAAAGTACAGTACAACAAGCAAAATAAAAAAAGAAAAAGCACCTGCAAAAGCAAGTGCCTTTTCTGGAGCTACTGGCCGGACTCGAACCGGCGACCTGCTGATTACGAATCAGCTGCTCTACCAACTGAGCCACAGTAGCATGGCGCGATTTGCGTGAATTATTGTACTTCATTTTGCGGAATTTGTCAAGCCATATTTTTGCTATTTCAGAAAATTCAATTTCTGGGCCGTTCTTGTGAAAGCTGCACAGCATTGTGTCCCTGCATGACGGATTCTTCGTCTGTTTTTGAGATTGACTTTGAATAAAAATTGATATAGAATGTATATAAATTCAAACGGTAAAGCGGACACGCTCCGCCGGAACATGAAGGAGAATGAAAGTATGAAAAAATGGATCGTCCTGACGCTGGCCCTTGTGCTGGCGCTGTCTCTGTTTGCGGGCTGCGGCAAGAGCGCAGACGCAGATGAAACCGATTATGCATCCATGTCCATCGAGGAGCTGAAGCCTCTGCTGAAGACTGTCACGGACGGCAAGCTAACCGTCGCGACCAGTCCGGACTTCGCGCCGTATGAATTCTATTCCATCGATGAGAACGATAATCCGACGCTTGTGGGCTTCGACATCGCGCTTGCGCAGTACATCGCTGATTACCTCGGTCTGGAGCTTGAGATCATCCCCATGGACTTCGACGGTACGCTCAGCGAGCTCAGCGCGAAGAAGGTCGACCTTGCGCTCTCCGGTTACTCTCCCGATCCCACCCGTGAGGACAAGATGGACTTCTCGGATATCTACTATGTCGGCGGCCAGTCGTTCGTGACCGTGCAGGACAAGGCGGATTCCTTCTCCACGCTGGCCGACGCCAACAAGGCGGAGTACCAGATCGGCGCGCAGCTCGGCTCCATTCAGGCCGACCTCGCCAAGGAGAACACGCCGGACGCCGATATCGTGGAGCTCTCGAAGGTCACGGACATCATTGCCGAGCTGCTGAGCGGCAAGCTGGACGGCGCGTTCATCGAAACGGTCGTTGCCGAGGCCTATGCCAAGAACTACCCGGCGCTGTGCGTCAAGTTCGCGGTCCCCTATGAGCAGGAGGGCTCCGTCGTCGGTGTGAGCAAGGACAATGGCGCACTGCTGGCTGCCGTGAACCTCGCCATTGCAGCCGCCAAGGAGGACGGCTCCATGGACAAGTTCGTTGCCGAGGCCAACACGCTCGCCGAGGGCAATACCTACGAAGGTCTGCTGGATAATCAGGGGTAAGCACGCATCTGAAAGAGTAAGGAAATCGCAGACTTCTCCCGCCGGAACGGCGAGAGAAGTCTGCCTGTCTGTCAAAATAAAAAGGAGGGACCCCGTTGCTTTCTGTCAATGGCTTCCGCGCCGCCCTGCGATACCTGACCATGTTCAAGGAGGGCATGATCTGCACCGTCTCGCTGTCGTTCCTGACGGTCGTGTTTGGCTTTCTGCTGGCTCTCGTTCTGGCGTTGATGCGTATGAGCCGCATCAAGCCTCTGAGCATTTTCGCGTCCATCTATGTGGAGGTGTTCCGCGCGACGCCGATGCTCGTGCAGCTGTTCATCATCTATTATATCGTTTTCGGCGGCGTATCGCTGCCGTCCTTTAAGCTGTTCGGCTTCATTCGCTTTGAGCGCTTTCTGCCGGGCGTCATTTCGCTGGCGCTGAACTCCGCTGCCTACCTCAGCGAGATCATCCGCGCCGGTATCCAGAGCATCGACCCCGGCCAGTCGGAGGCCGCCCGCAGCCTCGGCCTGACGCGCCGCCAGACGCTGCAGTCCATCGTGCTGCCGCAGGCCATCAAGAACATCCTCCCGGCCATCGCCAATGAGTTCGTGACGATCATCAAGGAGTCGTCCATCTGCTATACCATCGGCGTGCAGGAGATCATGTCCGCAGTGAACTCCGTGAAGTCCGCGACGTTCTCCATTGGCGAGCCGCTGATCATCGCTGCCTGCGTGTATTTCTGCCTGACGTTCCCGACGTCGAAGATCATCCAGTATTTCGAAAGGAGAATGAGCCGTGGCGACCGCAGATAATGTCATCATCTCCGTGCAGAATCTCTGCAAGTATTTCAAAAAGGACGCCATCCGCGCGCTGGACGGCATCTCCGTCGATATCCGGCAGGGCGATGTCATCGCGGCCATCGGCCCCTCCGGCTCCGGCAAAAGCACGTTCCTGCGCAGCCTGAACCTGCTGGAGACGCCGACGAGCGGATTTATCCTGTTCCACGGCGTCGATATCACGCAGAAAAAGGTCAACATCGACCAGCTGCGCCAGAAGATGGGCATGGTCTTCCAGCATTTCAACCTCTTCCCGCACCGGACCATCCTGCAGAATATGACGCTGGCGCCGGAAAAGGTGCTCCGTATGCCGCGCGAAATGGCCACGGAAAAGGCCCTGCAGCTGCTGCGCCGCGTCGGCCTCGAGGACCGTGCCGACGCCTATCCCATCCAGCTCTCCGGCGGCCAGAAGCAGCGCGTGGCCATCGTGCGCGCGCTCATGATGGAGCCGGAGGTCATGCTGTTCGATGAGCCGACCTCCGCGCTCGACCCCGAGATGGTCGGCGAAGTGCTCGACGTCATGAAGGAGCTGGCGCACACCGGCATGACCATGGTCGTCGTCACGCATGAGATGGGCTTTGCCCGCGAGGTCGGAAACCGCGTGCTCTTCCTCGATCAGGGCAAGCTCGTCGAGGAGGGCACGCCGGACCAGATCTTCGGCGCGCCGAAAAACCCGCGCCTGCAGGATTTCCTTGCAAAAGTGCTTTGAGTTTCAAAAAACGGGATCGCCTCGTCGGCGGTCCCGTTTGCTGTATCAGGTATGCTCCTGCCCGGCGCGGTAGACACTCGGGGAGCAGCCCTCGCTGGCGGCGAACACACGCGAGAAGTAGAGCGCATCCGGATAGCCGACGGACCATGCGATTTCAGAGATGTGCATCGTCGTGCCGCGCAGCAGGGTGCGCGCCGTTTTCAGCCGGGTCTCCCGCAGCAGGGCGGTGGGGGAGCGGCCGAAGCGCTGCATGAAGCCGCGGTAGAGCCAGCTGCGGCTCACCCCGGCAAAGGCGGCGATGTCGTCGACGGTGATGGGCTCGGCGTAGTTGTTCTCGATATAGGCCGCTGCGCGGTCGATGACGTCGCCGCGGTCCTCCGGTCCCTCCCGTCCCTCGATGAGCTTGCCGAGCAGCAGGTAGGCATAGCCCAGCATCTGCGTCCGGCTCCACGCGGACTGGCCGCGCGCCTCGTAGATCGCCGTGATATAGCGCTGGAACGTCCGCCCAAAGTCGATGTGCAGCACGGGCGCGTCCGGGCGCAGGTCCGTGCGCGCCAGCAGGGCGGCGGCATCCGGCCCGCTGAAGCCGAGCCAGTAGTATTCCCACGGCGATTCCGTGTCTGCCTCGTAGCTCACCACGACGTTCGGCCAGACGAGAAATACCTCGCCCGCGCGCACGGGGAAGGCCCGCCCGGCCGCCGTGAACGTCCCGCGGCCGGAGACAACGTAGTGGATGAGATAATGATCCCGCACGCCCGCGCCCCAGCGGTAGCCGGGTGTGCATTGCTGAAACCCGACATTTTTTACCGACAGCGGCAGAGCGGCGCCGTCGGATTTATAGGAATTCTTGAAGTAAACTGCCATGATACCCGCCTCCTGTACCAGAATACCACAAAAGGCAACAAATTTCCATATCAGCGCTTGAAAATTCCATTGCATCCGCAACATATTTCCCTAAAATAAAGATATCGGTAATAAAAAGCGAACAAAAAGAAATCACAGAAAGGTGCGTCATTCCGATGTACGAATCTCTCAAGAAGCGATTTACAGATCAGTTTGGCACGAAGCCCGGCTTCGTATTCTCCGCACCCGGCCGCACGGAGATCGGCGGCAACCACACGGACCATCAGCACGGCTGCGTGCTGGCGGGCGCCGTGAACCTCGACACCGTGGCGGCCGTCGCCCGCAGCGAGCGCGGCGCGATCCGCGTGCTGTCCGAGGGCTATCCCCTCTGCGAGGTCTCCCTGTCGGAGCTGGAGGCCGTCCCCGCCGAGGCGGGCACGACGAAGGCCCTCATCCGCGGCATTGCCGCGCGGTTCGCCGCGCTGGGCCATGCGCCCATGGCCTTTGACGCCTATGTGACCTCCACGGTGCTGCCGGGCAGCGGCCTGTCGTCCTCGGCGGCGTTCGAGGTCCTTATCGGTGTGATCCTGAACCACCTCGGCAGCTGCGGCCTGACGGCTCCGGAGATCGCGCAGGTCGGCCAGTATGCCGAGAATGTCTACTTCGGCAAGCCCTGCGGCCTGATGGACCAGACGGCCTCCGCCGTCGGCAACATCATCGGCATCGATTTTGCCGATCCGGCCCATCCGAAGATCCAGCCCGTCGCCTTTGACTTCGCGTCCTGCGGCTACAGCCTGTGCATCATCGATTCCGGCGCGAGCCACAGCGACCTGACGGACTGCTACGCCGCCATCACGAACGAGCTGAAGGCCGTGTGCAGCGTGTTCGGCAAGGCGGTCCTGCGCGATGTGCCGGAGGACGAGTTCTACGCCCGCCTCGGCGAGGTGCGGCAGGCGGCAGGGGACCGCGCTGTGCTGCGCGCGATCCATGTCTATGAGGACAACAAGCGCGTTCGTCTGCAGCTGCGTGCACTCGAAAACGACAATTTTCCCGCGTTCCTCGAATATGTCAAGGAATCCGGCGATTCGTCGTGGATGTATCTGCAGAATGTGATCCCCGAGGGCCGCACGGCCCGTCAGGAGGTCGCGTTCGCGCTGGCGCTGGCCAAGCATCTGCTGGGCGGCCACGGCGCATGCCGCGTGCACGGCGGCGGCTTTGCGGGCACCATTCAGGCCTTCGTGCCGAATGAGCAGCTCGAGGAATTCCGCGGCGGCATCGAGGCTGTCCTGGGCGAGGGCAGCTGCCATGTGCTGTCCATCCGCCCGGAGGGTGGCATTCTGGCGGAGGTGTGCAGCCATGATTGACGCCTGCATCGCCGGGGTGCTCCGCTATGCGGAGGATACCGGCCTCATCGAGGCGGACGACCGCCTCTGGGCGCGCAACCGTCTGCTTGAGGCCCTGCAGCTCGACGGCTGCGACCCTGACTGCGCCCCGGCGGAGCTGCCGCTGGCAGACCTGCTCCGCGAACTGACGGAGGACGCCGTTTCCCGCGGCGTTGCACAGGATAATTCCGTGGCGCGCGACCTGTTCGATACGAAGCTGATGGGCGTGCTGACACCTGCTCCGCATGAGGTGCGGGCTAAATTCCGCAGCCTGTATGCCGTTTCGCCGGAGCAGGCAACGGACTGGTTCTACGCCTTCAGCCAGAACACGAATTATATCCGCCGCGACCGCATCGCGCGCGATCAGAAGTGGGTCTACGAGAGCGCCTACGGTCCGCTGGACATCACGATCAACCTCTCCAAGCCGGAGAAGGACCCGCGCGCCATTGCGGCGGCCAAGCTCGCGCCGCAGTCCGGCTATCCCAAGTGCGCTCTCTGCGCCGAAAACGAGGGCTATGCCGGACGGATGAACCACCCGGCCCGCCAGAATCACCGTGTCATTCTCGTGACGATCAACGGCAGCGGCTGGTATCTGCAGTATTCGCCGTATGTCTATTATAACGAGCACTGCATCGTCTTCAACGGCACGCATACGCCGATGAAGATCGACCGCGCGGCCTTCCGCAAGCTGCTGGACTTCGTCGGCCAGTTCCCGCACTACTTTGTCGGCTCGAACGCCGACCTGCCCATCGTCGGCGGCTCCATCCTGAGCCACGACCATTTCCAGGGCGGGCACTACACGTTCGCCATGGAACGTGCGCCTGTCGAGGAGCCTGTCCGCTTCCGCGGCTTTGACGATATCCGCGCAGGCATCGTCAAGTGGCCGATGTCCGTTCTGCGCCTGACCGGCCCGGACAGCGACCGCCTTGTGGAGCTGGCCGACCGTATCCTGCGCGCATGGCGCGGCTACACGGACGAAAGTGCCTTCGTCTTTGCCGAGACGGACGGCGAGCCGCACAACACCATCACACCCATTGCCCGCCGCCGCGGCATAGACTATGAGCTGGACCTCGTCCTGCGCAATAACATCACAACGCCGGAGCATCCGCTCGGCGTGTTCCACCCGCATGCGGCCCTGCACCATATCAAAAAAGAGAACATCGGCCTCATCGAGGTCATGGGCCTTGCCGTTCTGCCCGCCCGCCTGAAGGGCGAGCTGGCCGCACTGGAGCAGGCCATCCTGTCCGGCGCGGACATCCGCGCAGACGAGACCCTCGGCAAGCATGCCGACTGGGTCGACGAACTGAAAACACGTTATACGTTCACGCCGGAAAACACGGCGGCCATTCTGCGCCGGGAGGTCGGCGCGGTGTTTGCGCAGGTGTTGGAGGACGCGGGCGTCTTCAAACGAAATGAAGCCGGGCGGGCGGCATTCCGCCGCTTCCTCGGCACTGCAGATCAGGAGGGATCGTTATGAAAATTCTGGTAACCGGCGGCGCGGGCTTCATCGGCAGCCACACCTGCGTCGAGCTGCTTGAGGCGGGCCACGACGTCGTCATTCTGGACGACCTGTCCAATGCGTCCGGTACGGTCATCGACAAGATCGAGACCATCACGGGCAAGCGCCCTGCGTTCTATCAGGCGGATGCGAAGGACCGCGCCGTCCTGCATGAGATCTTCACGGCGCACCGCATCGATGCCGTCGTGCATTTTGCGGGCTTCAAGGCGGTCGGCGAGAGCTGCCATATCCCGCTGGCCTATTACCGCAACAATCTGGATTCCACGCTGGCCCTGCTCGAGGAAATGGCGCAGGCGGGCTGCACGCGCTTTGTGTTCTCGTCCTCCGCGACGGTCTATGGCCCGGACAACGCCATCCCCTATGTCGAGACGATGCCCACCTATGTCGCAACGAGCCCCTATGGCTGGACGAAGGTCATGATCGAGCAGATCCTGCGCGACTACTGCACCGCGACGCCGGGCTTCACGGCCGTGCTGCTGCGCTACTTCAACCCCATCGGCGGCCATCCCTCGGGCCTGCTCGGCGATGACCCGAACGGTATCCCGAACAACCTCATGCCCTATATCGCCCGCGTGGCGGCCGGTCAGCTGGACAAGCTGACGATCTTCGGCGACGACTATCCCACGCCGGACGGCACCTGCCGCCGCGACTATCTGCATGTCGTCGATCTGGCCAAGGGCCATCTCAAGGCCATCGACTATGCCATGGAGCACACGGGCGCGGAGGCCTTCAATCTGGGCACCGGCCACGCCGTGAGCGTGCTGGAGCTGGTGAACACGTTTATGGAGGCCACCGGCGTGAACGTGCCCTATGTCATCGGCCCGCGCCGTGAGGGCGACCTGCCCCAGATGTGGGCGGACACGCACAAGGCGGAGACCGTCCTCGGTTGGAAGGCCGAGAAGACCGTGGCCGATATGTGCCGCGACAGCTGGAACTTCGTCTGCAGCGTGAAGAAGCAGTAATGTCCGGTCAGGAATCGGAATAACAAAACAGCCGTCTCATTACGAGATGGCTGTTTTTGCTGCCTGCATCTCGTCGATCCCGGCGGCGCAGTCGTGCGGGATCGGCTTCCAGTCCACATGGGAGAACAGCGCGATGACCGTGCTGATGCGGCCGATGACGTCGAACAGCGGGAATGTCACGGCAAACCAGAGCTTCCGGTACCACGGCAGGGCGGGCATATGCTGCCGCTCCGTCAGAAAGACATAGAGCGCGATGACCGCGTTCCGCAGCCAGCGCTTCCCGAAGCCGGCGGCCCACGCCAGCAGCGCCGCGCCGACCACGCCGAAGCTCTCCTTTGTGAACAGCCACAGCGCAAGGGCGCACAGCAGCCGGGCGGCGTAGGTGAAGATGCTCCACAGCGCGCGGGGGCAGACGAGCAGGAACATGTCGTAGGACATGAAAGCCGTCGGGGCGTCGTGCGACGTGAACACATGCTTCCACAGCGGCCAGCCCGTCTCGGCAAAGGCCTGCAGGTGGCCCTTTGCCCAGCGGATGCGCTGGCGCAGGGCGATGCGCAGGGAGACGGGCTGCTCGTCATAGAACACGGCTGCATCGCAGTAGGAGATGGGATAGCCTGCAGCGACGGCGTCGGCCGTAAAGGCGCGGTCCTCCGTCAGGGAGGTGTAGTGCCAGCCGTTTTTGACAAGCCCGGAGGCGAACAGGAAGCCCGTGCCCTGAATGCGCGTGGCCAATCCGAACACGGAGCGGGCGCGGTGTTCCATGCGCACGGTTCGCAGCCAGTGCAGGGCATAGGAGGCGGAGATCCAGTTGTCGCCGAAATTTTTGCTGGCGCGGCAGGACGTTACGATGCGCTCGCCTGCGTCAAAGGCCTCGTTCATGCGCGAGACATAGTCGCGGTTGAGCAGGTTGTCTGCGTCAAATACAAAATAGCCCTCAAAGGCATCCGTTCCGTAGTCCCGCGCGATGCAGGAGAACAGATATTCCAGCGCGTAGCCCTTTGTGCGGTGGTCCGGGTCGCAGCGCTCATAGCAGACCGCGCCGCCGCTGCGCGCCGCCTGCGCCGTCCCGTCCGTGCAGTTGTCGGCCACGACAAAGACCGTGAGCAGCTCCGACGGGTAGTCCTGCAGGCGGATGCTCTCGAGCAGACGGCCGATGACGGCCTCTTCGTTGCGGGCTGCAATGACGATGGCATAGCGGTGCTGCCGCCGCGCGGGTGCAAAGCGCCGTGTGGCGAACAGACCGACGATGGCGTAGACGGTATAATAGCAGCTCATCGCGCCGAGCAGGGCGCCGATGGCGGCAAAAATTTTGGGCAGCAGATGCAGCATAGGCGGCACTTCCTCTTTCGAACTCAAAATGCACGCCTGATTATAGCACAGAAGGTCGAAAAAGGAAATGCCGCCCGGATTAAGATTTTATGAACGTTAGATGTGTTGACGCAGTGCCGCAAGAGCCTTTTTCTCGATGCGGGAGATCTGCACCTGCGAAACGCCGAGAATTTTGGCCGTTTTGTCCTGCGTCAGGCCGTGAAAATAGCGCAGGCGGATGACCATCTGCTCGCGGTCGGTGAGCTGGGCGATCGCCTCGCGCAGCGCAATGCGTTCCAATATTTTCTCCTCCATTTCTCCCTCGGTCAGGACGTCCTCCAGCGCAAAGCCGTCCTCGCCGGAGCGCCGCTGCAGGGACTCCGTCGCGCAGGTGGCTGTCTCGGCTACGGCGATGTCCTCCGGCTGCAGGGCCGTGGCCTCGCTCAGCTCTGCCAGCGTTGGATCGCGGCCGAGCGTGCCGGTCAGCCGCTGACGCGCGGTGCGGATGAGGGCGGCGCGTTCCTTCAGGCTGCGGCTGACCTTGATGGTGCCGTCGTCCCGCAGAAAGCGGCGGATCTCGCCCGCGATCTTCGGCACGGCATAGGTGGAAAACTGCGTGCCGTAGCTCAGGTCGAACCCGGCCACGGCCTTGAGAAAGCCGAGGCAGCCGAGCTGATACAGGTCGTCCGGGTCGACGCCGCGCCCGAAAAATCGCCGCGCGACGGACCAAACGAGGCCGGAATTCGCCTGAATCAGCGCCTCTCCCGCCTCGCGGTCTCCGTCGCGGGCGCGGATGAGCAGCTCCTCCTGATTCATTTTTTTCCACCCCGGCGTACAATCCGGCGCTTCATATGGACGGTCGTACCCTTGCCGGGCACGGAGCTGATGCGGAACTCGGTCATAAAGCTTTCCATGATGGTAATGCCCATGCCGGAGCGCTCCTCTCCACCGGTCGTGAACATGGGACGGCAGGCCTGCTCAAGGTCCGCAATGCCGCAGCCGCGGTCCTTGACCATAATGTCCAGCACATTGTCCGGCAGCAGCCGTGCCCGCAGGATGACCGGCCCGATCGTCTCGGGGTAGGCGTGGACGATGCAGTTCGTCACGGCCTCGGACACGGCCGTCTTGATGTCGCCCAGCTCGTCGAGCGTCGGGTCGAGCTGCGCAGCAAAGCAGGCAATGGCAGAGCGCGCAAAGGCCTCATTGGCCGAGCGGCTGGGAAATTCCAGATTCATGTAGTTTTCGCTCTTCATCGGTTGCATTCCTCCCTGATCTCCGTGATTTTTTCGATGCCCGCCGCGCGCAGCACCTTATAGGGCTGGGGCGGGATGTTCTGCAGCAGCAGGCGGCCCTGCAGCGTGTTCATGCGGCGCAGCGTATGGATGACCACGGCGATCCCGCTGGAATCCATGAATGTCACATCGCGGAAGTCCAGAATGCAGCGAAGGGGAAGGTAGAGATCGATCTTGGCTGACAGCGCCTGCATGATTTCCCGGGCGGCATGGTGGTCGATCTCGCCCCGCAGAGCGATCGTCAGCTGCCTGTCCTGCACATAGCTCGTCAGATTCATTGGTATGGTTCGCCTCCAGCAAAAAAATAACGCACACGGAACCCGTGTGCGTTTAGTATAAAGCACTGCCCGCGCGCCGTTTGTCGAAGCGGATGCGCGGGCGGTAATTTTATCAGGAAACAAACCAGTAGTTGCGTGCCGTGTGTACGGCCTGCAGGGAGTCGTCCCGGTAATTTGGCTCGAGACCCTCGACCAGCAGGTCGACGGTCTCGACCTCTGGCAGGGCGCTCAGCGAAGCGACGATCTCGCGCACGGCCATGCGCTCCTGCTCGGCCGTGCGGCAGCCTTCGAGAAATTCGGCTGTCAGGTCGAGCGTGCATACGCCGCCTGCCAGCTTGAGGGACAGAATTTTCGTGCCCTGCGGGATGGAGTTTTCCAGCCCGTTTTCACCCTCGAGCGCCAGCAGGGCCTCCAGTACGCACTGCACGCTGCTGGTGCCCTCAGCGAGCGTGAGCTGCATCGGCACCTGCGCCAGCAGCGGCATCGTGTCGCAGGTCAGGCTGAGCGTGACGTCCAGCGTTCCGTCCAGTGCAGGCACATAGATCATGCGCTCGTCGCGTGCAAGGCCGTTCTCCAGCTCCAGCACATACAGCCGCTCCAAGGGTGCGCCCGCGATCCAGAGATCCACGGTCTGAATCTGCGGCAGCTCTGTCAGAGAATTCACAATGGCGTAGACGGCCAGCCGCTCCGTGTTCCAGCTGCGCGGCATCCCTGTCAGGAACTGCGAGGAGAGATCGACGGTGCAAACGCCGTTTTCTACACTGACGCTGCGCAGTGCCGTGCCCTCGGGAATGGCGCTCTCGCTTTCCGGCAGGGCCAGCAGGCGGCGCACGATCTCCGCGGGCCGGTCGGCCGCATTCATGGCGGCGACGGTCTGCGTTTCGCGCACGAGGTAGCGCTGCGCCTCGTCCGGCACATAGAGCACGAGCTCCTCCTCCTGCTCCTCCATGCCGTTGTCACGCAGCAGGATATCCTTGGCGGCCAGCACATCGGCCGCGCCGTCGCCGCTGCGCAGAATGCTCACGCGCTGCACGCCGGGCAGCTGCAGGAGCGTCCGGGCAAGGCAGGCGTTGAGAATGGTGCGGTCGAGGCTCCGGCACGGTATGCCGGAAAAGACCAGCTCCGCCGTGCCCTCGGTCAGGCCAATGGACTCCAGCGCCCAGTCTGCGGGCAGGGGAGTGCGCAGCTCCGGCGAGGCGGGCCCCTTCAGGTATTGCAGCACGACGGTGCGCAGATCGGCGTCTGCCTCGAGCGGCGCGGCCTCGGCGCGGATCACACCGTCCTCGCCGCCATAGGCGACCTCGGCGCAGCGGTAGTAGAAGGAAAACGGGGCGTCCGCCTGCTCTGCGGGCGCGGTGGTGCAGGCGCACAGCAGCACAAGCGGGAGCAGCAAAAGCAGCAGGCGTCTCATGTCTCGTCCTCCTCCAGATCAAAATGCGGGAACCGCACGGTGAAGATCGTGCCGCCGCCCGGCCGGGCCTGCACAGTGATGGTGCCGTAGCTGCGCTCGACCATGTCGTGCACGATGGAAAGGCCCAGCCCGGCGCCGCCCGCGGCGCGGGAGCGTGCCTTGTCCACGCGGTAAAAACGCTCGAAAATATGCTCCATGGACTCCGGCGGGATGCCTGCACCGTTGTCCTCGACGCGCAGCTCCACCTGATCGCCCGCCCGGCGGACGGACACGCCGACCCAGCCGTCCTGCCGGTTGTATTTGATAGCGTTTTCCGTTAGATTGAATACGATCTGATACAGATCGTCCTCCACAGTCATGACGCTGCAGTCCGGCTCGAACGTTGTGTCGATGCCGATGCCGCGCAGCCGCGCCAGCGGCAGCAGCATGCGCACAACCTTCCGCACGACGGGCGCGGCGTCGAGAATTTCACGCTCCTCCTCCACGCTGCTGTCGAGCTTTGTGAGCGTCAGGAGCTTCTGCGTCAGGCGGCCGAGGCGGTCTGCCTCGCGGCCGATGTCGCCGATGAACTCACGCTGTGTTTCGGGGTCCATCTCGTTTTGCAGGATGGAGTCGGACAGCAGCTTGATGGAGGCCAGCGGCGTTTTCAGCTCGTGGGACGCGTCGGAGACGAACTGCCGCCGCCGAGCCTCGGAGCTTTCCAGTCTTGCGGCCAGCTCGTTGAAGGCCCGGCTCAGGCGCTCGACCTCGTCGTGCCCGCGGACGGGCGGCTGCTGGGAATAGTCGCCCTCGCGCATGCGGCCGACCTGATCCAGAATGGCGCGCATGCGCCGCGAGAATGCGGCCGAGAAGAACAGGGAGAACAGCACGACGCCGCCCTCCAGCGCAAACGAAATGCGCAGAATGTTGCGCTCCAGCGCGGCGATCAGCTCGCCCTGATCCGTGTCGTACGACATGAGATACACGGCCCCCAGCGTTTTGCCGCCGCGTATGAGCGGAACGGCGGCGTGGCTTTCTACGGCGCCGTCGGCATAGCGGGCGAAAAAGACGTCGCTGCCCTCCAGCGCCGTGATAAGCTCCGGAAACAGCAGCGTCTTTCCCTCGGCATTGCCGGTGGTCAGAGAATCGTATACGGCAACGCCCGCAGCGTCGGTCACGACGGTGCGGGTGGTGTGCAGCTCCTCCATGGAATTTACGGCCTGCGCGGCCCGGCCTGCGGAAAGCTCGTCGAGCTGCAGCAGGGCATTGCTCAGGAGCTGTGCTTTGCTCTCGAGCGAATCGGCCTGCGCGTGGAACGTCATGCTGCGGATGGTCGTCGAGGCATAGAGATTCAGCAGGAACAGGGCGGCCGCCGTGATGAGGATGTAGGCGGCGGCATAGCGAAGCTGTGAGCTGGCAGGCAGAAAGCTGCGGTGTTTACGCTTTGAAATAGTACCCAACTCCCCACTTTGTCATGATGTATTCCGGTTCGGCCGGAACGGTCTCCAGTTTTTCACGGATGCGGCGGATGTGGACGTCCACCGTGCGGATATCGCTGCGGTACTCATAGCTCCAGATGAGGTCAAGCAGATTTTCGCGGGAGTAGACGCGGTTCGGGTTGCGGATGAGCAGCTCGACAAGGTCGAACTCGCGTGCCGTCAGCTCGACGGGCTTTCCGTCCTTATAGACGTTGCGCTCCTGCGTGTCCACGGTCAGGCTGCCGGCTGTGATGCGGTTGTTCTGATTTTCCAGCCCGCCGCTGCGGCGCAGCAGGGCGCGAATGCGCGCCTTCAGTTCCAGAATGTTGAAGGGCTTCGTCAGATAGTCGTCCGCGCCGTGCTCAAAGCCGAGCAGCTTGTCCATGTCCTCCGTGCGGGCGGTGAGCATGATAATGGGGACGTCCGAAAATTCCCGGATGGTGCGGCAGGCGGTCAGCCCGTCGACCTCCGGCATCATGACGTCCAGCACGATGAGCCGGATGTCCGGATCGCGCGCCAGCTCGATGGCCTCACGGCCGTTGCTGCCGGTGACGACCTGATAGCCGTCGTTCTGCAGGTTGAAGCGAATGCCCTTGACCAGCAGCTCTTCATCATCTACGACCAGTATTTTCATGGTTCTTCCTCCACCGTGACCAGTTCCCGGAGCTTTTCCAGCTTGCCCTCGCCGATGCCCTCGACCGCAATGAGCTCCTCCACGCTGCGGAAGGGGCCATGCGCCTCGCGGTAGTCCACGATGCGCTGCGCCAGCACCTCGCCGATGCCGGGGAGCGTTGTCAGCTCCTGCGCCGTGGCGCGGTTGAGATCGAGCGGACCCGGCTCCGTGGGCGGCTGCGTTGCGGCCTCCGTCGGCGCTGCCGTCGATTTCTCTGTCGGAGCGGAAGCCGCCGGAACGGACGGCAGGGAAGACTCCGTCTGTGCGGGGATGGTGCGCGCCGTGCGCACCGTAACGCCGTCCGTATGCTGTGTCCAGCGCGCTGCGCCAAAGCCCAGACAGAAGGCAAGAAAGGCGGCCGCCAGGGTGATGACCCAGTTCCAACGCGGTTTCTGCTCCATTTTCGCTCTGCTCCGTTGACATAATCCGGATTTTTGTTATAATGTGTCTGTCGGACCGGCACGCGGTGTCCCACGCGGCCTGTCCATACTCATTATATCACACAGTTCCGCCCTGCGGCAATGCCGCCGCGGCGTTTTTGGAGGAGAATATGAAAAAAAGACTTCTGTCCGGGCTGGTCCTGCTGGCCCTGCTGCTGCAGTGCCTGCTGCTTCCGGCCTTTGCGGAGCCGACAGACGCACCGGCCGATCCTACGGAGCCGTCCGCCTCGGAGACTGTGGCTGATGCTACGGAGCCGGATGCCTCGGAGCCGGGTGCGACCGACGCCGCAGAGCCGACGGCGGAGACCGCGGCTCCTGCTGAAAACGACAAGGCACCCGCCGCCGTGACGGATGAGACGCCGCCCGCGCTGAACGATTTTGGACAGTATCTCGATACCACGGTGCAGGCCAAGGCGGCGGCGCTTGTGGAGCTGAACAGCGATACGCTCGTCTATGGCATGAATCTGGACGAAAAGGTCTATCCCGCCAGCCTGACGAAGATCATGACGTGCATGCTGGCGCTGGAGCACGGCAATCTCGACGATATCGTGACGGTCAGCCACGAAGCGCTGCAGGACCTGAACGCAGCGGGCAGCTCCGCCGGCCTGCTCGAGGGCGAGCAGCTGTCTCTGCGCGAGCTGCTGTACTGCGTGATGATCTCGTCCGCCAACGAGGCGTGCAACGTCGTGGCGGAGTACATCGCGGGGGATATCCCTTCGTTCGTGGCGCTCATGAATGCGCAGGCGGCGGCCCTCGGCATGACAGGCACGCATTTTGCCAATGCCCACGGCCTGCATGACGAGAATCACTATACCACTGTGCGCGACCTCGTTACGCTGGCGCGCTGGGCCTGGCAGAGTGAGCAGTTTCAGGAATTCTCCACGCAGACATCCCACACGGTGCCTGCGACGAACAAGTCCGAGGAGCGCGTGCTCCACACGACAAACTATCTGACGAGCGGTCAGACCGTCGGAAAGTATTACTACGACAAGGCGCGCGGCATCAAGACCGGCTTCACGACCCCTGCGGGCGGCTGCCTCATCTCCACGGCGGAGAGTGGTTCGCTGCATTTCCTCAGCGTCGTCTGCGGCTGCGAGACGCTGCAGAACGACGACGGCACGGAGACGGACCAGCGCTTCACGGAGACGAAGCGGCTGTTCGAATACGGCTTCAATCATTTGAACAGTGTGCAGGTGCTGGCGGACACGGCCCTTGTGGACATGCCGCAGGTGCTGTATGCCGACGGCCGCGACAGCGTCGTCGTGCGCGCAAAGGACAATATCTCCGTCCTGCTGCCGGACAGCTGCGACACCTCCGGCATCACGCTGACCGTGCAGTATGATTCCGAAGCGCCGCTCGAGGCGCCGCTTGAGGCCGAGACGAAGGTCGGTACCGTCAGTGCCGTGCTGGACGGCAAGGTGCTGGCGACCTGCGACCTCGTGACGCTGACGGCCGTGATGCGCTCCACGCCGAAGTATGTTGCCAAGCAGACGGAAAGTGTGCTGGCGAAGATCTGGAAGGGCATGTGGCGGCTGTGGTTCGTGACCGTGCCGGTGCTGCTGCTTGTGGTGTTCTGGCTCATCGTTGCCATCCTGCGCTCCGTCAACCGCCGCCGCGCGAAGAAGCGCGCCATGCGCGCGCGCCGTCCGGGAGCCCGTCAGGGCAGGGAGGACCGCCGTGGATGAGCTCAATGCCCTGCGTGCGGCCTGCGCGGGCTGCACGGGATGCGGCCTTGCAGCCACGCGCCACAGCGTCGTGTTCGGCGTCGGGCCGTGCCCCTCGCCCGTCGTGTTTATCGGGGAAGGTCCCGGCCAGCAGGAGGACCTGCGCGGCGAGCCATTCGTCGGCCCGGCCGGGCAGCTGCTCGACGACATGCTGTCCATCATCGACCTCGGGCGGCACAACTGCTATATCTGCAATATCGTCAAATGCCGCCCGCCCGGTAACCGCGACCCGCAGCCGCAGGAGCAGGATGCCTGCTTCGGCTGGCTCGAGCGGCAGCTCCGGCTGCTTCAGCCGAGCATCATCGTCTGTCTCGGGCGTATTGCGGCTATGCGGCTCATCCGGCCGGATTTCCGCATCACGCGGGAGCACGGCCAGTGGTTCGAGCGGAACGGCGTGCGCTGTCTTGCCATGTACCATCCCTCGGCTCTGCTGCGGGATCCGGCGCGCCGCCCGGAGACATACACGGACCTGCTGACGCTGCGCGAGGCCGTGCGGACGCTCGGCCCGTTGCCAAATGCCTGAATCTGCACCGCCCTGCCGGATTTTTTTCGCGGCGGGGCGCTCTTTTTTGCAGAAAACGGTTGTAATTTTTGTAATAATTTGTTACCATAGAGAAAAAGATGAAGGGAACTGCCTATGAAACTGATCTCGTGGAACGTCAACGGCATCCGCGCCTGCCTGCAGAAGGGCTTTGAGGACGCCTTTCATACGCTGAACGCCGATTTCTTCTGCCTGCAGGAGACGAAGGCGCAGCCGCTTCAGGTCGAGCTGGATCTGCCGGGCTACCGGCAGTACTGGTATTCCGCGGAGAAAAAGGGCTACTCCGGCACGGCGATCTTCACCCGGCACGAGCCGCTCGCCGTGACCTACGGCGTCGGCGTGGAGGAGCTGGACCACGAGGGGCGGCTCATCACGCTGGAATATCCGAACTGCTTTATCGCAACGTGCTACACGCCCAACGCGCAGGACGGATTAAAGCGCCTTGACCACCGCATGGCCTGGGACGATGCGTTCCGCGCCTATCTCGTCTCGCTCGACCGGCAGAAGCCGGTGATCGTCTGCGGCGACCTGAATGTGGCGCATCAGGAGATCGATCTGAAGAACCCCGGCCCGAACCGCGGCAACGCGGGCTTCTCGGACGAGGAGCGCGGCAAGTTCACCGAGCTGCTGCAGGCCGGGTTCACGGATACGTTCCGCTACCGCAATCCCGACCTCACGGGCGCGTATTCGTGGTGGAGCTATCGCTTCCATGCGCGCGAGAAGAACGCGGGCTGGCGCATCGACTATTTTCTTGTGTCCGACCGCCTGCGCGAGTCCGTTGCGGCCGCGCCCATTTATCAGGAAATTTATGGCTCCGACCACTGTCCGGTCGGTCTGGAGCTGGATATGGAGGTATCTGCATGAAAAAGCAACGCATCATCCGCTGGCTCAGCGCACTTCTGTGCATGTGCCTGCTGGCAGGAATCGCTCCTGCGGCCATGGCCTATTCGAATGTCAGCGACTGGGCAAAGTCCGAGGTCGCGGAGATGGAGGCGCTCGGCCTGCTGCCGGACTGCCTGCTGAACGCCGACCTTTCCGCCAACATCACGCGCGGCGAGATGTGCAAAATGGCCGTCGAGGTCTATGAGAACCTGATGAACGTGGAGGCATCCTGCGCCAGTGGGGCCAGGTATTTCACGGACACGCAGGAGATGGAGATCAACTTCGCCTTTGAGCAGGGTATCATCAACGGCTACGAGGACCAGACGTTCCGCCCAAATGAGCCGCTGAGCCGTCAGGACTTCTTCAAGATCACTTACAACTTGATGACGCGCGCGCTGTTCTGGAAGGACGAGAGCGTCGAGCCGTCCGACCTTTCCCAGTTTACGGACGCAGCCTCCGTCAGCGACTATGCGCTCGAGCCGACGCAGTATATGGTCGCGCTCGGCGTGGTGCGCGGCACCGGCACGGCCCTTGAGCCGAAGGGCACGACGGAGCGGCAGGCGGCCATCGCCATGTTCCGCCGCGCGTATTACATTGTCAGCGAGTGGCTGCGCAAAAATGATGATATGCCGGTCGATCCGGACCCGGATGACGACGGCGGCTACAGCGGCATCCCGGCGTGGGCCGTTGCGGAGTTCTCTGAGGTCGTGAAGCTCGGCATCATCCCGTCGAGTCTCGACAATGCCGACCTGAGCAAGCCCATCTCCCGCGCCCAGATGTGCTCCATTGCCATGCTGGCCTATAACGGCCTGATGGGCACGGAATATACGCCGTCCGGCACGGCGCACTTCACGGACACGAACGATCCGGACGTGAACGCGGCCTACGAGCTCAAGATCGTGCAGGGCTACGGTGACGGCCGCTTCGGCCCGAACGATACGCTGACGCGCGAGCAGTTCTTCAAGATCTCGTGCAACTTCATGCAGACTGTCGGCTATCCGACGGAGCAGAATCCGCGCGTGAACCGTTATTCCCTTAGTGAATTCTCCGATCTGAAGCAGCTTGCCGAGTGGGCAAAAACGCCGACGCGCCTGCTGTGCTACATCGGCGCGGTCAAGGGCAGCGACGGCAAGCTTCTGCCGCAGTCGTCCACCAGCAGTCTGGAGGCGCTTGTGATCTTCCTGCGCTGCTATAAGTTCACCACATCGTGGGACGGCACGATCGAGCAGCCCTCGCTGGCGGACGATCTGGTGGCCTACGCGCTGACGTTCGAGGGCTATGACTACGTCTACGGCGGCACGACGCCCGCAGGCTTCGACTGCTCCGGCTTCGTGCAGTATGTCTACCGCCACTTCGGCTTCAACATCACGCGCACGGCGACGTCGCAGTATTATAACGACGGCGAGCATGTCAGCCGCAGCGAGCTGATGCCGGGCGACCTCGTGTTCTTCGGCTCCGGCGGTGAGATCACGCACGTCGGCATTTACATCGGCGGCGGACGTTTCATCCACGCGGCCAATCCGCGCAAGGGCGTCATCATCAGCTCCCTGAGCGAGAGCTATTACAATGCCCGCTACTTCGGCGCGAACCGCATCATTTTTGAATGAACCATACGATCAAACATATAAAGCAGGCGTGTCATGTTTGGCACGCCTGCTTTTTACGGTGGCATAATAGCATGGGAAAGATCGTATTGTGCGAAACTGCATAGATAATGACTGTTATATTGCGTAATTTTGGAGAAAATATTTTCATCTGTACCTCTTGACAAAATTCAAAATGGTGGTATCATGGGGTCAAAAGAGGTTAGCACTCTACAGACGAGAGTGCTAAAGAGGCTCCGGCGAATGCGTCGGATGCTTCTTGAAACCCCTCGGCGGAATTCGCCGCCGGAGAGGAGAATGAGGTTATGAACACGAATCAGTATACGCAGAAAACACTGGAGGCCCTGCAGAGTGCGCAGACGATCGCAGCGGCGCATCAGAATCAGCAGATCGAGCAGGCTCACCTGCTTCTGGCTCTGCTGCAGCAGGACGGCGGGCTCATCCCGCAGCTGCTGAAGAAAATGGGCGTGAGCGTCGAGAGCCTGACGGCTGCGGCGCAGGCCGCCGTGGAAAAGCTGCCGGGCGTCAGCGGCTCCGGCCGGGATGCCGACAAATTCTATATTTCCCGCGGCATGGACAGCCTGATGGCTGAGGCCGAGCGCACGGCGCAGGGCATGCGGGACGAATACGTCTCCGTGGAGCACCTGTTCCTTGCCATGCTCGACACGGCCGACGAGACCGTCGCGCCGCTGTTTGCGGACTATCGCATCCGCAAGGAGGACTGCCTGAAGACCCTGCAGGCCATCCGCGGCAGCAGCCGCGTGACGACGGACAGCCCGGAGGACACCTATGAGGCGCTGCAGAAATACGGCACCGATCTGGTGAAGAACGCCCGCGAAAAGAAGACGGACCCGGTCATCGGCCGTGACGACGAGATCCGAAACGTCATCCGCATCCTGTCGCGCAAGTCGAAGAACAACCCCGTGCTCATCGGCGAGCCGGGCGTCGGCAAGACGGCCATTGCCGAAGGACTGGCGCAGCGGATCGTCCGCGGCGACGTGCCGAAGTCCCTGCAGGACAAGACGATCTTCTCGCTGGACATGGGCGCGCTCATCGCGGGCGCAAAGTACCGCGGCGAATTTGAAGAGCGCCTGAAGGCCGTCCTGAACGAAGTGAAGAACTCCGAGGGGCGCATCATCCTGTTCATCGATGAGCTGCACACCATCGTCGGCGCAGGCAAGACCGAGGGCAGCATGGACGCGGGCAACCTGCTCAAGCCGATGCTGGCGC
>OGXQ01000590.1_pt1 | contig 29111 bp, 18 predicted proteins | sample 1576291 | NCBI WGS metagenome assembly OGXQ01 (sample SAMEA3541575, study PRJEB24748) | human gut metagenome | biome: human gut; feature: human-associated habitat; material: faeces | place: China | collected 2012 | reverse complement strand
AAAATATCAACATCCTCCGACAAACATCTTCGACATGGCACCGCATACTCCGGGAATTCTGCGTTTTGGAATATAAAGCTTTCGTGTTATACCTTCGTTTTTCACGATTTGGGTATCTGCGATAGAATAAGCTTCGCATACCCTCAAACTTTCCACAGCGTGGGTATCAGAAGCCAAACAAGCTTCGCATACCCTCAAACTTTTCTCAGTGTGGGTATCTGCGATAGAATAAGCTTCGCATACCCATAAACTTTTCACAGCGTGGGTATCAGAAGCCAAACAAGCTTCGCATACCCTCAAACTTTCCCTAACGTGGGTATCAGCAACAAAATAAGTAACTCATACCCATAAACTATTTACGCTGAGGCAGAAGAAGGGTACAGATTAGCTTGCTCCTGTCACCTGTGCCCACGTTGAGGCAGAAGAAGGGCACAGGAGGAGTTCGTCTAGCCGGTGGCAAGCCTGCGTTAACAATGCAATTACAATACTGCTCCTACATAGGACTTTACTGCTTCAGCAGCATAAAACTGATTTCAGGCAGTAAAGACCGGAACATCAAAGCAAAAAAATACCACCCGGAAAAGACAGCAAAGTCATCCGGGTGGCAGAAGTATGCAATCATCGATTCTATTTATTATTCCTGTGAAGCGTAACCCTTGGAATAGTAGTTCAGGAAGTATTCAAAGCGTTTGGCAATGAGCTTTCGGCCTTTTACGTTCAGATGCAGGTTATCGGTCAGGTATTCCTTGGCATTATCTTCTGTGATGCTTCCGTACAGGTTATCCATGAAGGAAACACTGTGAAGGTTGGAGGAATAACATTCTTTGATCACATAAGTGGATAAAACATCGCGACCATTATAAATATAGATATCCGAACTTACATAATTGCCATCCTCATCTATTGCATATGCGTAAGTAGGGGACATTACAATAATACGGATCTGCGGATACAGACGCTGCAGGACTTCGAGGCTTGCCTCCAGATTGCCGGTGAACTGCGTAGGATCCGTAGGATTGTCATCATTATACATAGCATTTCCCATCAGATAATCGGTGGCATCATACATGATCGCCACGGTATCAATGGTGTTGAAATCCAGGGTTTTCAGAGTGTTTACGACTTCTTCCGCTTCGGGTGGAGTCTTGTCACCCAAAGCTTCTGCAGCATCATTGTAATAGCCGTCCAGGGGAACTCCGGCGGCCAGATTCACCAGCCAATACAGACAGTAAGCATCCATAGGGGCAAGGGTGGAATCAAAATTGGTGTGTTGCGCGGCCAGATAACTTCCGCTGATGGAACAGTTGTATACGGTAGCACCGGTCTCCTTGGCAATCAGGTTGGCCAGATTGTCGGAAGAACCGCGGTCATCGGCAAAGGGTGCATTTCCGAACACGACAATATTAGAAGCATCGTTTACTATCATTTTACCGTTCTCATCGGTCAGGGGGAGGATAGAATCCCAGCTGTCATCATAGGATCCCTGTCCGTCCTTGAAAATATCCGACTGGCTTACCCGCTGTCCCCAATGCGTAATGCGATAACCCAGCAGGCCTACCACCACAAGCAATACCAGGGCAAAAAGGACATGAAGATTCAGAAAACGCCGGATACCCTTAGGAGCGGGATGTTCCTCTTCCCGGTCATTTTCTTCATATTCATCATCCGGATTTTCCTCGAAATCATCGGAAATATCAGATTTTCCAAAATCTGTGTCTTGCACAGTTTCATTTTCCAGGTCTAGAATCTCAATATCAGGCATGTCATTCACATGTTCGTTTCGTTTCATTCCATCTCTCCGTTTCAAGTATCTGTTTTTAAGTGGTAAAAAGAGTTATTCTGATTTTACTATTATACGGAAAGAAAGTCCACAATATTAGAAAGATTTAAGAAATTCTGAAGAAATGGACGAACAGCTTGAAGCGGCGGAAATAGAATGTTATAATGTTACGGAATTATTACACTGAAGTACATTGAAGAATTATGAGCAGAAGGGATAGATAAAATGAAAAAATTATTTAACCATACAAAACGTCCAGACCGTAACTGGGAAGAAGACGTACAGGATGGTTACGATTGGGATGAAGAGCAGGACGGCGAAGAGTACTACGCTGACGACGAGGAGTACACTGGAGAAGAGGACGGCGAAGAATATTACGCCGACGACGAGGAGTACACCGGAGACGAGGACGGTGAAGAGTACTACGCTGACGATGAGGAGTACACCGGAGAAGAGGACGGCGAAGAGTACTATGCCGACGATGAGGAGTACACCGGAGAAGAGGACGGCGGAGAGTACTATGCCGACGACGAGGAGTACACCGACGAGGAGTATATCGGAGAAGAGGACGGCGGAGAGTACTATGCCGACGATGAGGAGTACACCGGAGACGAGGATGGCGAAGAGTACTATGCCGACGACGAGGAGTATATCGGAGACCAGGACAGCGAAGAATATTACGCCGACGATGAAGAGTACTATGCCGACGATGATATGGCACCTGCTCGTGGCGGTAAACGGAAAAAGAGTAAAAAGCAGGGTGGCAATAAAATAGCTGCTATCTGGACCAAATTCCTGAACATGAGCACCATGGACCGCATTATGACGGCAACCGGTGTGGCAGTGCTGATCTTGGCCATTGTGACAGGCAGTGTATATGCCAGCGCACGTATGGTGGATCATCAGGTATCGGAGTTCGTCAGTGTGGGCAGCCAGCTGGACGGCATCCAGATGATCGGTGAGCAGGGTATGCTGGCAGTGGCAGATGCAAAGCTTGCAAAGATCGCAGCAGCCAATGCAGTCGATGATGAGAATGAGGAACAAAAAGAATATGATGAGGCCGAGTATACCAACGGTGGTACCGTTGAACTGGAACTGGTCTCCGTGCAGAAGGATCTAAAGATCAAATTTACCAATAAAAAGAGCGGTAAACTGATCTCCAATGTACCTTTCAGCGTGACGATCACGGATCCCAAAGGTAAATCTGATACCTGGACCGATGATGACATGGACGGTATTATCTACAAGAAGGGCATTACCCCCGGCAACTATACGGTAGCGGTAAATACCCTGACCGATGAAAAATATAAGGATTACACACTGCCTACCGGTACCCAGAAGGTAGAAGTCAGAAAGGATATCGCTTATAAAAAGGTCGATGTGGCAAACGAGATCAAGAAGGAATCCGAGGTCAATGTGGCAAAAGAGGACACCATGAAAAATGATACTGTGGTGGAGTCTATTCTGGAAGATACCGTGCAGTGGGTAGAAAGTAAGAAATTACCTCCTACTTATAGAGAGGTAACAAAGGATACCGTGGTAAATCCGGAAAAACAGACGGCTTACAGCGGAAGATTCCTGCGCATAGCAAATGAAAAGATCAGTATCACGGTAGGAGAGACCAAGCAGCTGAATCCGCCGGCAGGAGCCACGGTTGTTAGCTGGAGCAGCGATAATGCGGCGGTGGCCAGTGTAAATAATGGTGTGGTTACCGGCGTGAAGGCAGGTGGACCTGTAACGATCACTTGTACGTATACGGAGGCTGGCAGTGCTACACCGACTCCTACACCTACGCCGACGCCTACACCTACACCGACGCCTACACCTACACCGACGCCTACACCGACACCGGAGACAACCCCAATAACACCGGAGACGACCCCAACAACACCGGAGACGACCCCGACAACACCGGCTCCGGCAGAAACGCCCGGTACACCTACAGGAGGAACAGGGGAAGGTGGCTCCTCAGGTGAGTCGCAGGCGGCTGCGCAGTCCATGGGAGGCGGCATCCTTCCGACAGCAAATGCACAGGTAGGAAGCACGCAGAAGACCTATACCTGGGAAGTTACCGTTACGGAAGCCAAAAAGCCGACCGCTGTTTTGGAACCGGCATCCCTGAACGTAGAAGCAAGAAAAGAAGCAACAGCGCAGGTTAAAGTTACGAATTTCACAGGTGCAACTTATAAGATCACTGCAAATTCCAATGATAAAGCAGCCACTGCGGCGGTAGATGCAAACGGTAAGATCACAGTGAAAGGTGTAGCAGCCGGTGATGCGAAGATCACAGTCACCGTAACGATGGGAACTGAGACTAAGACACTGGATCTGGCAGTGAAGGTCACAGATGGAATCAAGATCACTTTGGATAAGACAGCTGTAACCGTTTATCCGAAATCTACGGCTGCTGTAACAGCCTCTGTCAGCGGAAGCGGAACCATAACGGCAGATTCCGGAGATAAGAATATTGCCACGGTAGCTGTAAGTGGCAAAACGATCACCGTTACCGGTGTGAAAAAAGGAACCACAACCATCACTGTCACATATAAGGAGGGCAGCGCGGAAGCAAAAGCCACCTTTACAGTTACAGTAGCGGGCGATGTGAATCCCAGAGAGGATACAAAAACACCGTTAAAGGATACCAGCGGCAGACAGCTGTATGTATCCATCGGTGACAACCAATACCGGGCAGCAGCTTATGCGGATTATTACACTGCCACAAAGTTTTTCCTCATGGAGGAGGCCAGATATACCGGCTGGCAGACGTTAGACGGTAAGGTATATTTCTTCAAGGCAGACGGCAGCAAGGTGACCGGTGAGCAGGTCATCCAGGGTGCAAAATATAACTTCGCAAGTGACGGTTCCCTGGTAGTGGGATCAGGTACTATGGGCATTGATGTGTCCAAGTGGAACGGCAGCATTGACTGGAATGCGGTTAAGAATTCCGGAGTGAATTATGTGATCATTCGTGTGGGATACCGTGGATCATCTCAGGGAGCATTGATCGAGGATCCCAAGTTCAAGACCAATATCAAGGGAGCTACGGCAGCTGGTCTTAAGGTAGGTGTATACTTCTTCACACAGGCAGTGGATGAGGTAGAAGCAGTACAGGAAGCATCCATGGTACTGGACCGCATCAGCGGATATAAGATTTCTTATCCGGTATTCCTGGATGTGGAAGGCAGCGGCGGAAGAGGCGATGCCATCGATTCCGCTACCAGAACCGCAGTCTGCAAGGCATTCTGCAACACGATCAAGAATGCGGGATATACTCCCGGTGTCTATGCCAACAAGACATGGCTGACATCCAAGATGGATGCAGGTGCTCTGAGCGGTTACAAGATCTGGCTGGCACAGTATGCCAAGACCCCGACCTATACCGGCAGATATGATCTGTGGCAGTACAGATCCGACGGAAAAGTCAGCGGTATCAGCGGCAAAGTCGATTTAAATATCAGCTACCTGGGATATTAAGATTTGCAATAAAGCCCAGACCGACTGCTTGCAGGCAGGTCTGGTGCTTTATTAGCAAATCAAACACACATGAGCAAGTAGGACGATAGTCCGGAATGCGAATGGGTGTCACGGGTTCGAGAGCACGAAGTGCGGAGAAGCCGTGTTGATATCCGGTTTCTTTTATGGTAAACTAGCACTATCTATAGCAAAATGCGCACACCTGCGCAGAACGGAGAGAAAATGAGAACTTATCTGGTAACAGGCGGTGCCGGTTTTATCGGTTCCAACTACATTCATTACATGTTCAAAAAATACGATAACGAGATCCGTATCATTAATGTGGATGCCCTGACCTATGCGGGAAACCTGGAGAACCTCAAGGATGTGGAGAAACGCGACAATTACACTTTCGTGAAGGCAAATATCTGCGACAAGGAAGCCATCGGCAAAATTTTCGCGGAGAACGATATTGACCGCGTGGTACATTTCGCAGCCGAAAGCCATGTAGACAGAAGTATCCGCAACCCGGAGATCTTCGTACAGACCAACGTGCTGGGTACCGCAGTGATGTTAAACTGTGCCAAGGCAGCCTGGGAGCTTCCGGACGGCAGCTTCAAGGAGGGCAAAAAGTTCCTGCATGTATCTACGGATGAGGTCTACGGATCTCTTCCCGATGATGACAATGCTTTCTTCTATGAGACCACGCCTTACGATCCCCACAGTCCTTACTCCGCAAGTAAGGCAAGCTCGGACATGCTGGTGAAGGCATACATGGATACCTATCATTTCCCTGCCAATATCACCAACTGCTCCAACAATTACGGTCCTTTCCAGTTCCCCGAGAAGCTGATCCCTCTGATCATCAACAATGCCCTTCACGGCAAGAAGCTTCCGGTATACGGAGACGGCAAAAATGTCCGCGACTGGCTGTATGTAGAGGATCATGCGAAGGCCATCGACATGGTACAGGAGCAGGGAAGACTGTTCCAGACTTACAATATCGGCGGACACAACGAGAAGCAGAACATCGAGATCATCCATATTATCATCGAGACCTTACAGGAGATGCTTCCCGATTCCGATCCCCGCAAGGCACATATCAACAATGATCTGATCACTTACGTGGAAGACCGTAAGGGACATGACAGAAGATATGCGATCGCGCCGGACAAGATCAAGGCAGAGATCGGCTGGTATCCCGAGACCATGTTCAAGGAAGGCATCCGCAAGACCATCGCCTGGTACTTCGAGCATGAAGACTGGATGAACAATGTGACCAGTGGCGATTACCAGAAATACTACAATGAAATGTATGAGGAAAAGTAAAGAATATCTGCTAAATGGGAACGATGAACGTCGTTCCCATTCGGTGTGTTAAAAAACAAGTATTTTAAGGAGGTTTTTATGAAAGGAATTATACTGGCGGGAGGTTCCGGAACCAGACTTTATCCCCTGACAAAAGCAATATCCAAGCAGATCATGCCGGTGTACGATAAACCGATGATCTATTATCCCCTGTCAACCCTGATGCTGGCAGATATCAGAGAGGTGCTGATCATTTCCACCCCGAGAGATCTTCCGGTATTCAAAGAGTTATTGGGAGACGGCAGCCAGCTGGGCATGCGTCTCGAGTATGCGGTGCAGGACAAACCCCGTGGCCTCGCGGATGCTTTTATCATCGGAGCGGAATTCATCGGTAACGACAGAGTGGCACTGGTACTGGGAGATAATATTTTCTACGGGCAGAGCTTTTCGGCAGTGCTTCGTAAAGTAGCCGCCAGAGAAAAAGGCGCGACCATCTTCGGTTATTATGTGCGCGATCCCAGAGAATACGGCGTAGTGGAGTTCGATGAGAACGGCAAGGCACTTTCTATCGAGGAGAAGCCGGAGCATCCCAAGAGCAATTATGCAGTTCCCGGACTGTATTTCTATGATAACGATGTAGTGGAGATCGCGAAGAACGTAAAGCCCTCCGCAAGAGGTGAGATCGAGATCACCAGTATTAATAACGAGTACCTGAACAGAGGAACCCTGCAGGTAGAGACTCTGGGTCGTGGATTCGCATGGCTGGATACCGGCAATCACGATGCACTTCTGGATGCGGCAGATTTCGTGGCAGCGTTCCAGAAGAGACAGGGATTGTATATTTCCTGTATCGAGGAGATCGCTTTCAAACGTGGATTTATTGATAAAGAGCAGCTGCTGGCACTGGCAGAGCCGCTGCTGAAGACGAATTACGGTAAATATCTGGTAGAGGTAGCAAATGGACTCTAAGCTGCGGAAAATGGGGATCCTGGCCTCCATGGCGGTGATCCTGCTGGTGGCACTGGCGGTAATGTATGTGAACAGGGAACAACTGTCCCCCACATCCGGCCAGAACACGGCGGTGTCCGGAGCGCAGAATGCAGGTGACGGCGAAGCAGTGGATCCCGTGCCGGAGGGCACCGGGGAGACGGACACCGCGGAAGCGGATGGCAGGATCGGCAATGACCTGAAAGCCTTTTTAAAAGATAATACTTTTTTTGATCCGGATGTGAATCCGATCCTGGAGGCGGCGAAAGATAACAGCCACCGCCTGTCACTGGTGGCGACTTCCGTGGAAAAGGATCTGCGTATCCAGATTGTGGACAATGAAGGTGTACCGGTGACCGGAGAGAGTTTCTATGTCCGGGTGGACGGTCTGGGAGATTACAAGGATCTGGATCAGGACGGCGTGATCTACATTGCTGATCTGGATTCCGGCGATTATTATATGGAACTGTTACCCATCGAAGGATATAAAGTTCCCATCACCGAGACCAAAGTGCATGTAAAAGAAAAAGTGGAATATCTGGCCATTGATGATATTTCTCTGTTGATCAAGACAGAGGATGAAGTCGATGCGGATGCCGAGGACAGTGCTGTGGCAGGAGCTTTGGCAGATGCGGACAAGACCGAGATCCAAAAGCTGCAGACTACATCCGGCAATGCGAAGGTCGGCATCGATGTGTCCAAGTGGAACGGCACTATCGACTGGGATAAGGTGAAAAATGCCGGAGTGCAGTTTGCCATCGTTCGTGCGGGCTACCGCGGTTCGGTTACGGGAAGTCTGGTGGAGGATCCACAGTTTGTCGCCAACATGAAAGGTGCAACAGCCGCTGGGATTCCGGTGGGCGTGTACTTTTTTACCCAGGCTACAGATGAGAAAGAGGCGGTGGAAGAGGCTTCTGCCGTGCTGGAGCTGATCCGTGATTTCCAACTGAGCTATCCTGTATTTATTGATACGGAGGGTGCCGGAGGAAACGGCCGGGCGGACGGACTGGATGCGGAGACCAGAACCCTGGTATGTGAGGCTTTTTGCCGGACGGTAGAAAATGCCGGATATACAGCAGGCGTCTATGCCAGCCGCAACTGGTACAACAATAATCTGCAGACCGCCAGACTGGAGAATTATCATATCTGGCTTGCGGAGTACCGCAGTGTGCCGTTATATCAGGGATATTACAAGACCTGGCAGTATACCTCCAAGGGAAAAGTGGACGGTATCGAAGGCAGAGTCGATATAAATATCACCTATGAATGAAAATAATAAAGAGTGAGGATGAAATAAATGGGCAAGATAACAGTAGAAACATGTGAAATCGAAGGATTGAAGATCATTACCCCCACGGTATTCGGTGATGCCAGAGGGTATTTCATGGAGACTTATAATTACAATGATCTTAAAGCAGCGGGAATCCCGGAAGTGTTTGTACAGGATAATCAGTCTGCTTCTAAAAAAGGAGTTCTCAGAGGACTTCATTTTCAGAAGCATTTTCCGCAGGACAAGCTGGTACGTGTGATCCGCGGAGAAGTCTATGATGTGGCTGTGGATCTGCGGGAAGGCTCCAAAACTTTCGGGCAGTGGTATGGTGTACTTTTGTCTGAGGAGAACAAGAAGCAGTTCTTTATTCCGAAAAATTTCGCGCATGGATTTCTGGTACTGTCCGATTACGCAGAGTTCTGCTACAAATGTACCGATTTTTATCATCCGGATGATGAGGGCGGTATTGCATATAACACGCCGGATATCGGTGTGGAATGGCCCATCCCCGAAGGTATGGAACTGACATTATCCGAGAAGGATACCAAGTGGGGCACTCTGGAACAGTACATGAAGGAAAAAGAGCATGAAAAAAAGTGTGAAAATCAGTAAGAAAACAGGTATTGCCCTGTTCGTGACAGCGGCAGTGATCATGGCTCTGCTCATCGTGTTCCATAAGAATCCGGGACCTGCTGTGGATCAAAGCCAGGAGCTGGCGAAAAAGATCATCTCCTGCGTTGTCATTGCGGCGGCATGCTTTGCGTTTATCCACTGGTACGATAAATTTACAGGACTGCCGGTAGAGTTATTCCAGAATAGACATCTGATCTGGAAGCTGGCGAAAAACGATTTTAAAAAGAGATATGCAGGTTCTTACCTGGGCGCGGTCTGGGCGATGGCACAGCCGGTGGTAACCGTGGCGATGTATTACATCGTCTTCGACAAGATCATGGGAAATACCAGCACACCCCTGCGGGAGGGCGTGGAAGTGCCTTTTGTACTTTTCCTGACAGCGGGACTGGTGCCCTGGTTCTACTTCAGTGAGGCACTGAACAACGGCACCAATGCACTCTTAGAGTACAACTATCTGGTGAAAAAAGTAGTATTTAAGATCAGCATCCTGCCGATCATCAAGATTATTGCGGCTACTTTTATCCATGTATTTTTCGTGTGTCTCCTGTTGATCGTAGCGGCTATTTACGGCTATTACCCCACAATCTACACTATACAGATCATTTATTACAGTTTTTGCCTGTTTATATTTGTGCTGGCACTCAGCTACACCACGTGTGCGGTAGTGGTGTTTTTCCGGGATCTGTCCCAGATCATCAGCATCGGATTGCAGATCGGCATGTGGGCCACTCCGATCTTATGGAATCTGGACGCGCTGTCTCCGGAGTGGATCATGATCCTGAAGCTGAATCCGCTGGTCTATATCGTGAATGGCTACCGCAGTGCGATCTACGAGAAAGAATGGTTTTTCCGGGATTTCTTCTCCACGATGTATTTCTGGATCGTGACGGTGGTATTGTTCGGACTGGGTGCTGTGATCTTTAAGAGACTGAAAGTGCATTTCGCAGATGTGCTATAGTACGATGGATTGTTGCAATTCCGAGAGCTCAAGGAACGGGGTACTGCATTACGGAACTGTTGTGGGGGAAACAGAAAGGGTGAAAGTAATTGAAGGGTGCTCTTGAAAAGTTAAGAAAAATATTGTTATGGAAGCCGGGCAGGGTACTGCTGGCAGTGGGCTGTTGCGGACTGCTGTTGTTAGCACTGATCCCACTGTTTCGACTGACGATTTATGCGGTTCCTTATTATGACGACTATAACTTTGGAAGATTTGCCAGAGCTGCCATGGAGCAGGAGCAGTCGAAATGGGCGGCGATCTCCGGCGCACTGGATTGTTCCAGAACCCAGTGGTATGCATGGCAGGGAACGTATTCTTCTATTTTTTTCATGACACTGATGCCGGCTGTCTGGGGAGAACAGTATTATTTCTTAGGACCGGTGTTCATTCTGTTACTGCTTTTGGCGGGAAGCATGGTGTTTACCCACGTGATCCTGCGGAAAGTCTTCGGAATGGAGCAATGGATCAGTTTGGCAATTCAGGCGGTGATCACCACAGCACAATTTATGTTTATCTATTCCGCGCAGAGTGGTTTTTACTGGTATAATGGCGGAATTCATTATGTTGGAATGCATGGCTTTGGCCTGTTGTTTCTGGCTGTGTCAATCTGCCTGGAGAGAGCAGAGGGCAGAACCGCAAAAGGTCTGTTATTCACTGCATCGGTTCTGCTTGCCATGATTACGGCGGGAAGCAATTTCGTCACGGCATTGCAGGGATTATTGTGTCTTCTGACCATCCTTCTGGTCAGCGTGGTAGTGGAACGGCGCAGGACGGGGCTGTGGCTGTTGCCGTCTACACTAGTGTATATCATAGGCTTCGGCCTGAATGTGGCGGCTCCGGGAAATTCCGTACGTGCCCGCAGTTATGTGGGCTGGGGTTACGGACCGCTGGAGTCCATCGGCAGATCATTTTTGGAAGCCGTGAAACACATTCCGGAATATACCGGACCGGTGGTTCTGATGGTGATGTTATTGTTGGTACCTATGATCTGGCAGGCAGTGAAAAGCACGGATTACCGTTTTCGTTATCCGGGGATCGTACTCGCCTTGTCCTTCTGTCTGTATGCGACCGGCTATACACCGAGCCTGTATTCCCTGGGACATGCGGGACTGTCCAGAACTCTGAATGCAGTAAAGATCACGTATTTCATGTTGTTGTTTTTAAATGAGATCTATTGGTGTGGCTGGCTTAGACAGATACTGGAAAAAAGGACGGATAAGTCTGCACAGAAGCTGTCTGCACGAAATGGGGCAGCGGTCTGGTGGTATTATGTGATCATCGGTGTGATGTGTCTTATGATGTTTAAGGTATCACCTAATCAGGCGGGTCACTATTCTTCCTACGGAGCCTATTATTATGTGCACACCGGGGAGGCTTATAATTTCCATCAGGAATATCTGGAGCGGGTGGCAATTCTGTCCGGGCCGGAAAAAGATGTGCAGCTGCCGGCCTATCAGTTCCGCCCGTGGTTTTTGTGCATGGGAGAAATCTCCGAGGATGCGGACAATGAGGCCAACCGTTCTCTGGCCATGTGGTACCATAAAGACAGTGTAACACTGAAAGAAAAGGATTAAGACATTATGCAGGATAAGAGAAAACTGGCAATTGAAGTTGATAATGTCCAGAAAATCTATAAATTATATGATAAACCTTCGGACCGTCTGAAGGAAGCTTTCGGATTCGGTAAAAAGACCAAACATAAGCTCCACTATGCCCTGAAAGGCGTGAGTATGAAGATCTATCAGGGGGAAACCGTGGGAATCATCGGTACCAACGGTTCCGGTAAGTCCACCATCCTGAAGATCATCACCGGAGTATTGAATCCGACTTCCGGACGGGTGCTGGTCAACGGGCGTATCTCCGCTCTGCTGGAGCTGGGTGCCGGCTTCAATATGGAATACAACGGTATCGAGAATGTCTATCTGAATGGTACCATGATGGGATTTTCCGAAAAAGAGATCGAGGCAAAACTGCCGGAGATCTTAAGCTTTGCGGATATCGGAGATTATGTCTATCAGCCTGTAAAGACCTATTCCAGCGGTATGTTCGTCCGCCTGGCGTTTGCAGTGGCGATCAATATCGAGCCGGAGATCCTGATCGTAGATGAGGCTCTGAGCGTCGGTGATGTATTTTTCCAGGCAAAATGTTATCATAAATTCGAAGAATTCAAGAAAATGGGCAAGACGATCGTCTTCGTCAGTCACGATCTGAGCAGTATCAGTAAATATTGCGACCGCGTCTATCTGCTGAACCAGGGAAATATTCTGGGAGAAGGCAGCCCCAAGGCCATGATCGATACTTATAAACGGGTACTGGTGGGACAGTACGATGAATCCGAAAATGTCGGTGAGGAATCGGAGAATCTCTTAGATGATGAAGATCTGCAGAGAGCCGCTGCGAAAAAGGCGGATGGCGCAGCCAAAGATGCTGCTGAGGCTTCCGCGGAGGCGAAGGGACAGAACCCCAACGCGCTGGAATACGGTACCAAACAGGCACAGATTGAAGAATTTTACATTACGGATGACAGGGGTGTGCCTACCAATGCCATTCTGAAGGGGACAATGTTTACCATCCATATGAAGGTCCGGTTTATGGATCCTATACCGGCACCTATTTTTGCATTTTCCGTGAAAAATGTCATCGGTGTGGAGATCACCGGTACCAATACCATGATCGAGAAGGCGTTCTTAGACAGTGTGGAACCCGGTGATGTGAAAAATGTGACTTTTACGCAGAAAATGAATCTGCAGGGCGGAGAATATCTGCTGTCTCTGGGAGTGACGGGGTACAATCAGGATACCTTTGAGGTCTATCACAGACTGTATGATGCCCTGAATATTACAGTAGTATCCGATAAAAACACCGTAGGCTATTATGACATGGATTCCAACACGAAAGTGTGGGATGCGGAGGAGAAATAAAGAATGACAGAGACCATCGGCAAAGTAACACTGAATCTGGATAAGTATCCCGGAGAGGATTATTATTGTGACGGCAGTGTGGAAGACGAGATTCTGGAGATTGTAAAAAAATACAGTACCGTGGAATATGACCGGATCATCGCAGAGAGAAAAAGCTGGCCGATCCTGTATCATCTGTCGGCTCTGCGGGAAAATATCGTGGATTTTCTTCCGATCAAAAAGACGGACAAAGTGCTGGAAGTAGGCAGCGGCTGCGGAGCCATTACAGGAGCCCTGTCCCGGAAAGCCGGATCGGTGACCTGCGTGGATCTCTCAAAAAAGCGCAGTCTGATCAATGCGTACCGGCACAGTGAAAGTGAAAATGTGACGATCCACATAGGCAATTTTACGGATGTGGAACCGGATCTGCCCGCAGATTATGACTATATCTGCCTCATTGGTGTCTTCGAGTACGGCCAGGCTTACATAGGCGGCAGCACACCTTATGAAGATTTTCTGAAAATTCTGCAAAAGCATCTGGCACCGGGTGGACGAATCGTTATCGCTATTGAGAACAAATACGGGCTGAAATATTTTGCGGGCTGCAAGGAAGATCATTTGGGAGACTGGTTTTCCGGAATTGAAAATTATCCGAACGGCGGCGTCGTGCGTACTTTTTCCCGGAAAAAACTGGAGAAGATCTTCGATGCCTGCGGTGTGGGAGAACGCAGTTTTTATTATCCGTATCCCGATTATAAATTCATGACCACGGTCTATTCGGATGCATATCTGCCGGGCCGGGGAGAACTGTCCAATAATCTGCGGAATTTCGACCGTGACAGAATGTTGTTATTCGATGAAAAAAGTGCTTTTGACGGAATCGTGGAAGAGGGGCTTTTTTCTGTATTTTCCAATTCTTATCTGGCAGTGATCGGTAAGCCTCTGGACCTGAAATATGTCAGATATTCCAACGACCGTGCGGAAAACTTCCGCATCCGTACGGAGATCCTGCGGGATGACCGGGGGAATCGGATCGTGCGGAAATATCCGCTGACCAAAGAAGCCGAGGCGCATGTGCGCCATATGATGGAAGCGTATGAAAAATTAAAAGGACGTTATGCCGGAAGCCGGTTGGACGTTAATGTCTGTCATCCGGGAGAAGAGGACGGCATCCCTTATGTGGAATTTGAATTCGTATCGGGCAGACCGTTGTCGGAACTGATGGATGAATGTCTGGACAGACAGGATATCGAAGGATTCCACAGCCTGTTTGCGGAGTATCTGGAGAGGGTAGGATTCGGGGAAGAAGTTCCGGTAGCGGATTTTGACCTGATCTTTGCCAATATTCTGGTGGACGGGGATCACTGGACACTGATCGATTACGAGTGGACCTTTGACCGTGTCATAGATACGAAAGCACTGGCGTTCCGGGCAATTTACTGTTATGTTCTGGAGAATGAAAGACGCAATGCGTTGGAACTGGACCGGATCTTAGATCGTCTGGACATCACGGAAAATGAGGCAAGACAGTACAGAGAGCAGGAGCGGGAATTCCAGAAATATGTCACCGGACAGAAATTGTCCATGGGTGAGATCCGGAATCTCTTAGGCGGCGAAATCTATAAACCCACCGAATGGATCGGGCGTTTTCGTCAGTCGGAAGGAGAACTGCGGGTACAGATCTATGAAGACAAGGGACAGGGATTTTCCGAAGAAAATTCTTATTTCCCGGAAAATGTCTATGTTGCGGAAAAAGAGGCAGAGTTTACCGTGAAATTCGACGGTAACGTACATTATCTGCGGCTGGATCCGGCAATGTGTTCCTGCATCTGTAAGATTCGGGAACTGTCCATGAACGGACAGCCGGTTCCTCTGCAGGATAAGAAAGTGTTCACTACCAACGGAAAAATCCTGAAATCCGAAGAGGGAGCGGACCATCCCAGCGTGATATTTGCCACGGAGGATCCCAATATGACGATCCGGGCAGATGTGCTGAACCGGCAGGCGGAGAATACGTTGTCTGTGAAAATGGAGATCGTACAGATCCCTCAGGCAATGGCAAAAGATATGATGGGAGTGGAGAAGAAGGGAGCGGCAGCTTGGGTATTCGGACAGCGGTGAAGCAGGTGCTGATCGCACAGCAGGATAAAAAATACGAAAAAGAACTGACGCAGCTTAAGGTCACCTATGAACAGTGGGCAGCGGAGCAGGACCGGGAAAGCGCGGAACCCCGGGAAATTGCGGGACTTGTGGAATTCGTCATTTTCCGACAGGCGGCGGGACGACTGGCAGATAATGCGACAGAGCGGATCAACGCTTATTTTACAAAGCATCCGGAAGCAGAAATCGTCTACGGTGATGAAGACCTGATGAATGAGAAGGGAGAGCGTTGCATTCCCTGGTACAAACCCTGTTGGTCACCGGATCTGTACAGAGCCTTTTTCTATGTGGGAAGTGTCGTTGCGGTACGGAGCAGTCTGCTGCAGAGAATGGGAGAAAATCCGGTCGTGACAGAGAACGAGAGCACCGGAAAAGAAATTATTTTTACAGATGCCGGAGAGATCCGTCCGCTGATGGATCGCCTGTTTTTGGGAGCCGGAGGGTTCGAGAGAGATTGTCATTCCGTCGGTCATATGGAAAACGTGTTGTTCCATGGAACTTTTTCTGCAGACGGAATAGGAATCCAGGGACCGGATGTACGTGCAGACCGGGACAGCCGGGAGTGCACTCCCTGGGAAAATTACCAGCTGACAAAGGAGTCACCGCAGCTGGCGGTGGAACTGGCCTCCAGGGCGGCGGAAGGTGCCAAAGAGTTATTCGCAGGAGAGCTTAAAGTCTCGGTGATCATTCCCTCCAAAGATAATCCGGAGGTACTGGAGAAGTGCCTGCGTTCCCTGACGAGAAGGTCTGAGGGCAGGATCCCTGTTGAAATTTTGTTGGTGGATAACGGAAGCAGTGCGGAAAATAAGCAAAAAACGGAAGAACTGATCGGACGGATCCGGGAAAGCGGTGTCCCTGTCCGTTATATTTATGAACCGGCGGAATTTAATTTTTCAGCGATGTGCAACCGGGGAGCTGAACTGGCGGAAGGAAAGTTTTTGCTGTTTTTAAATGATGATATAGAAGTGTGCGGCAATGACTGGCTGGACAAAATGGTGATCCGCGCCATGCAGCCTTATGTGGGAAGCGTGGGCCTAAAGCTGTATTATCCGGATTCCGTGAAAATACAACACGACGGTATTGTCAATCTGCCGGTGGGACCGGTGCATAAGCTCCAGTTCATGGAAGACGATAAGTCTTATTATTTTGGCAGAAATCGCTTTGATCTGAATTGCGTGGCAGTGACGGGTGCCTGTCTGCTGATAAGGACAGAGGTATTCCGGGAGACGGGTGGATTCCGGGAGGCACTGCGGGTGGCCTATAATGATGTGGATCTGGGATTTTGTCTGGTGGAAATGGGATATTACAATGTGGTGCTGAATGACTGTTTTGCATATCATCATGAATCCCTGAGCCGCGGAAGCGACGAAAGTCCCGAGAAAATGCGACGCCTGACGGAAGAGAGAGAACTGCTTTACCAGATGCATCCTCAGTTCCGCGGAGTGGATCCTTTTTACCCTATGGGACTGAACCGGGAAGGACTGGACAGCCGTGTGGTTCCGGCATATCTTACGGATCGGAATATTTTACAGGAGCCGGCATGGAGATGTGAGAGCTGGCAGGAGCTTCTGGAAAATGCAAGACAGGATGACTGCCTGATGGCACGGGTGGAGACTGCAGGGCCGGAGCGGATCCAGGGATACAGTGTGATCCTGGGAGATGATAACGCATGTTATGATAAACTTTTAGTATTGCTTCCCGAAGATACGCAGGGACAGCGGGAGGCGGACCGGAAGGTATGGTCCATGAAGATTTTACCTGCATATCGGCAGGAACTGGAGGAGAATCTTCCGGACCAGAAAAATGTGGCGCTGGGAGGTTTCTGTGTGAAACGGAAAACAGGGCAGCTGCCTCCGGGGAATTATGGAATCGCCGTTCTTGCGGTCCATCGGATCAGTAAGCTGAAACTGTGGAATACAACGGGAAAATATTTGACGGAGGAAAAACATGTCTGAGATCAATTATCAAGAAGCCTACGAGAGAGAGCACGAAAAATGTGCGGATCTGGCAGACAAGATCGTAGTGCTGGAATCGGAAAAAGAGGACCTGCAGTTCAAACTGGACCGGATCAAAAAGAATAAATTCTGGAAAGCCACGGGTCCGGCGAGAAGTCTGATCCATTTCGCACAGAGACAGAGGGATCGCTTGTCCCATTGTGGCGGACCGAAGGATATCCTGCGTAAGATCCGCAACAAGAGTCGCCAGAAGAGCCTGATGGAGTCCTACGGAACCGGAAGCTTTCCTGATGCGGAGCAGCGGAAAAAGGAAGAAGAGACGATATTCCCTTATATGCCGAAGATCAGCATTCTGGTTCCGCTGTGGAACAATAAAAGGGAATTCCAGATCCAGATGCTGGACTGCGTCATGAATCAGACGTATCCCAACTGGGAACTGTGTCTGGCGGACGGTTCTGACGCGGAGCACTCCTATATCGAGGAACTCTGCAGGGAGTACGCGGCGAAGGCGAATGGTCGTATCGTCTATAAGCACCTGGATCATAACGGCGGTATCTCCTATAACACCAACGAATGCTACAAGCTGGCTACCGGAGATTATATCGGCCTGTTTGACCAGGATGATATTTTACATCCTTCCGTACTGTATGCGTATGTGAAGGAGATCAATGAGCAGGGTGCGGATTATCTTTATTGTGATGAGACCACTTTCAAGGAAAATGATATTAATAAAATGCTGACCATGCATTTTAAGCCGGACTATGCACCGGACAATCTGCGGGCGAATAATTATATCTGCCATTTCAGCGTTTTTTCCCGAAAACTGTTAGAGGGAGAGGAACTGTTCCGTACCGCATTTGACGGTGCCCAGGATCACGATATGATCCTGCGTCTGACCGACAGAGCGGAAAAGATCGTTCATGTTCCCAGACTGATGTACTACTGGAGAAGCCATGAGGGCAGTACCGCAGCCAGCATTGACGCGAAGCCTTATGCCATTGAGGCGGCAAAGGGAGCTGTGGCAGATCATCTGAAAAAGCATGGTTTCAAGCATTTTCAGATCACCAGTACCAGAGCCTGCGCCACGATCTTTCGGATCCGGTATCAGATCCTGGGAGATCCGAAGCTCTCCATCGTGATCGCCAATAAGGATCACGTTGAGGATCTGAAGCGTTGTATTACCTCGATCCAAAAGAACAGCACCTGGAGCAATTACGAGATCATTGTCGTGGAAAATAACAGTACCACACCGGAGATCAAGGACTATTATTCCCAACTGTTGGGATTGTCCGGCGGTGATTCTTATGAAGAAAGATGCAAGCTGCATACAGTCTGCGGCCATGACGGCGGTATCCTGCACAGCGGGGACGGACGGATTTCCATTGTGACATATCATGGTGACTTTAATTATTCTGCGGTCAATGATCTGGGAGCGTCTTATGCTTCCGGTGAGTATATTTTACTGCTGAACAATGATACGGAGGTTATCACAGCCAACTGGATGGAAGAGATGCTGATGTATGCCCAGAGAGAGGATGTGGGTGCCGTAGGCGCCAAACTGTATTATGCGGACAAGACGATCCAGCATGCCGGCGTGGTCATCGGATTGGGAGCACACCGCACGGCAGGACATACCCATTATCGCATCCCGGTACAGAACTTAGGCTACATGGGACGTCTGTGTTATACCCAGAATGTTACAGCGGTGACCGGTGCCTGTCTGTTGGTGAAAAAGAGCCTGTATGAGCAGGTGGGCGGTCTGGATGAGAGCTTTGTGATCTCCTTAAATGATGTGGATTTCTGCCTGAAATTACGTAAACTGGGACTTCTGAATGTGTGGACTCCTTTTGCGGAACTGTATCATTACGAATCTATCTCCAGAGGACTGGACGATCAGGGAGAAAAGGCAGAACGCTACAACAGAGAATCCGAGCATTTCCGTGAAAAATGGAAGGCTGAACTGGAGGCGGGAGATCCCTATTACAATCCGAATTTCTCTCTGGATCGAAGTGATTATGCACTGAAGGATCCGGCAGTTAGCGGACGTTAAATAATTCTTTTCAGTAAAGGCAATCTATGGTAAAATATCACCGGAGAGCGTTTACTGAAGATATTGAAAGATATTTGAAAGATAGCGATAAAACAGGAGGATAGGAAAATGAGTTATATGGACGAACTGAATTTCTGGTTAAATGATGATTATTTTGACCAGAAGACCAAGGAGGAACTTCTGGCAATCCGCAATAATGAAGCAGAAGTGGAAGATCGTTTTTACAAGGAACTGGAATTCGGTACCGGCGGCTTACGTGGTGTGATCGGTGCAGGAACCAACCGTATGAACGTATATACCGTTCGTAAGGCAACTCAGGGTCTTGCCAATTATATTATCAAGCGCGGTACACAGAGTAAGGGTGTGGCCATCGCATTCGATTCCCGTCGGATGTCTCCTGAGTTCTCTGACGAGGCAGCAAGATGTCTCGCAGCCAACGGCATCAAGGCATACATTTTTGAATCTTTAAGACCTACCCCGGAGCTGTCCTTTGCCCTTCGGACGTTAGGATGTACTGCAGGTATTGTAGTTACCGCCAGTCACAACCCTCCTGAGTACAACGGCTATAAGGTATACTGGGAGGACGGCGCACAGGTAACCGCTCCGATCGATAAGGACATCATTACCGAAGTACAGTCCATCAAGGATTATCATACCGTGAAGACCATGAGCAGAGAGGATGCTGTGGCAGCAGGACTCTATGAAGTGATCGGCAAAGAGATCGATGACAAGTACATGGCAGAGCTGAAGAAGCAGATCATTCATCCCGATGTGATCAGGGAAATGGCAGATGACATCAAGATCGTATATACTCCGTTATGCGGTACCGGTAACAAACCGGTAAGACGTATCCTGTCCGAGTTAGGCTTCAAGCATGTCTATGTGGTTCCCGAGCAGGAGAATCCGGACCCGAACTTTACCACATTGGATTACCCGAATCCCGAGGATCCCAAGGCATTTACCTATGCGCTTCGTCTGGCGAAGGAGAAGGATGCGGATATCGTTCTGGCAACCGATCCCGATGCAGACCGTCTGGGTGTGTATGCAAAAGATACCAAGACCGGCGAGTATGTGGCATTTACCGGTAATATGTCCGGTATGCTGATCGCAGAATATATCTTAAGAGAGAAGACTGCGACCGGTACCATGCCCGAGAATCCCGCACTGGTAACTACCATCGTTACCACCAACATGACCAAACCTATTACGCAGGCTTACGGCGTAAAGCTGATCGAGGTACTGACCGGCTTCAAGTTCATTGGCGAGCAGATCAAGCTCTTCGAGCAGACCGGCAGCAACAACTACGTATTTGGCCTGGAAGAGAGCTACGGCTGCCTGGCAGGTACCCACGCAAGAGATAAGGATGCAATCGTAGCAGTGATGTGTCTGTGCGAAGTAGCAGCTTACTGCAAGAAGCACAACATGACTCTGTGGGATATGATGGTATCCATGTATGAGAAGTACGGTTACTTCAAGGAGACCCAGTATACCATTACCATGAAGGGTATCGACGGCGCAAGACAGATCGCAGAGATCATGGATAAGCTTCGTAAGAATCCTCCGAAGGCATTCGGTGACCTGAAGGTGGAGAAATTCCGTGACTATCAGAACGATGTGATCATCGACATGGAGACCGGTGAGAAGACTACCACAGGACTTCCCAAGTCCAATGTTCTGTACTTCGAGCTTCCTGACAATGCATGGTGCTGTGCACGTCCTTCCGGAACCGAGCCCAAGATCAAGTTCTACATGGGCGTCAAGGGAACCAGCTTAGAGGATGCACAGGCTAAGGTAGAGAAGCTGACTGAGGATGTAAAGGCAGTACTGTAAGGCAGTGCTCCATAAATCATATTAGTTTTCAAAAGAGCGAATCGCCCGAGCAGGGCGGTTTGCTCTTTTATGAAAAGCTGGAGGTATCTGTGGCAAAGCTAAACAAGGCAAACCTTAAGAAAACTCTATATTATCTGCAACGTAACGGCCTGAGGGAAACCTGGATCTCTGTGAGGGAGCGCCTGACAGAGACAGACCGCTATTTTTTTGTGCCCTGTTCGGAAACAGAGCTGGTAAGGCAGAGTGATAGAAAATGGGAGAAGCCGATTACGTTCAGTATTGTGGTACCCTTATATCGAACCCCGGAAGCTTATCTGAGCAAAATGATAACAAGTGTTATGCAACAGAGCTATCCCCATTGGGAACTGATCCTGGCAGATGCCACGGAGGATCACAGTGTGGAGGAGATACTGAAGCAGCAGGGATTCCTGAAGGAGCAGCCGACGGATGGCGAGACAGAACCTGTCGCAGCAGATCCCAGGCTCCACTATGTGCATCTGAAAGAAAATGCGGGAATCGCTGCTAATACCAATCAGGCGCTTCCCTATGCGAAGGGAGAGTATATCGGTCTGCTGGATCATGATGATGTATTGACACCGGATGCGTTGTACGAAATGGCTGATGCGATCATCAAAGCATATGACAGAGGTGTCAAAGTCGCCTTCGCTTATTCGGATGAGGATAAGTGCGATGGAGAAGAGACTAGATACTATGAGCCCAATTATAAAGAAGAATTTAATTACGATTTAATTCTCAGCAATAACTATATCTGTCATTTTCTGGTAATGGAGAGTAAATTGCTGAAAAGCCTGCAATTTCGTCCGAAATTTGACGGTGCCCAGGACTATGATCTGGTACTGCGCTGTGTAGCGGAAGTGCTGACAGAGGGAGGGCAGACTGCGGAGAAGAGAATACTCCATATTCCGAAGGTGCTGTATCACTGGAGATGTCATGAGGCATCCACAGCAGCCAATCCAAACAGCAAAAAATATGCGTATGATGCGGGGATGAGAGCATTGCAGGATCATGCGGACCGCCGTCATATCCCGGCCACCGCGACAGAGACCAGACATGTGGGATTTTATCGGTTAAAATATAAAGAAGTATGGGAAGCCAGGTCGGATGTGGCAGCTGTAGGCGGCAGAGTATTGTCCGGGAAGAATGGCAAGATCATCGGCGGCAGAATGACGGCAGACGGAACCGTATTTTATGAAGGACTGCCGAAGGGATTCGGCGGATATCTGCACCGCGCAGAGCTGTCCCAGGATGCGGAAGCGCTGGATCTTCGCTGTATCCGTATCCGGCCCGAATGCAGGGAAGTGTTTGAAAAAATCGTGGGAGTTCCGTATACCGAGATTCGGAGACTACCGAAAGAACAGCCGATATTTAATATTACTACGTTGCCGGAGGGTGCGGATATCCGAACCTTAAGTCTGCAGTTGTCCGAAGCGTTACGGCAAAGAGGAAGATTACTCTATCTGCCGGAATATCCGGAGGAGTTTAAACCATTATGAGTGAAATAACGGTTGTTATACCAAATTACAACGGAATGAAATATCTGGCAGAGTGCATGACTTCTCTGTGCAGAGAGCAGCAAAATGCCCCCGGATATGAAGTGCTGATCATCGATAATGCTTCCGTGGACGGCAGCGTGGAATATCTGCAAAAGGAATGGTGTGGGGAAGGTGTGCGCCTGATATCTTTACCGGAAAACACAGGATTCTGTCATGCAGTGAATCTGGGGATCAGGGAAGCGAAGACACCATATGTGATCCTTCTGAACAATGATACAAAGGCAGAAGCCGGTTTTGTAAGAGGCTTATATGATGCTATCCGCGAAAATGAAAAGATATTTTCCGTCAGTGCGAAGATGCTGATGTGGGACAGACCGGAGCTCATTGATGATGCCGGAGACCGTTACTGCGTGCTGGGATGGGCCTATTCCCGGGGGAAGGGACGACCGGCGGCGGATTATGATAAGTCTGTCCCGGTGTTTTCCGCCTGTGGCGGTGCCGCAATCTACAGACGATCCGTATTTGAAGAGATCGGTTATTTTGATGAAGAACATTTTGCCTATCTGGAAGATCTGGATATCGGCTACCGTGCCCGGATCTACGGCTATGAGAACCGGTATGAACCGAAGGCGGCTGTGCTGCATTATGGCAGTGCTTCCACGGGATCCAGATACAATCCCCGGAAAACGTTACTTGCGTCTGCCAACAGTATTTATGTGATCGGCAAGAATATGCCGCTTTTGCAGTGTATTCTGAACCTGCCGTTTTTTTTGCTTGGATTTGGCATAAAGTTTTTGTTTTTTTGTAAGAAAAGAATGGGAAAACTATATCTGAAAGGACTGGCAGCTGGACTGAAAAGATCTGTAGGAACCACAGGAAGACAGCACAAAGTTCCCTTCCGGTGGCATCATCTGGGGAATTATGTGAAGATCCAGTGGCAGCTGTATTTCAATGTGTTTCGAATTCTTATGAAATCTTAAGAAATGGCTTCATAAATTCTTAAGTTGAGAAAAAAACACCGTTATTGTAGAATGAAATCGTTAAAAAGAAGCTTTTCAGACTTACAGATTGGGTGACCCATATGATAAAAGACAACCAGAAAGTCTTTAACAGGCTTCTTGTGATAATGGATGCGCTGATCACAGCCATATCCTTTGTCCTTGCCTATTATATCAAATTTTATATATTGAACGACGGTCCCGGGATCGGTGTCCTGCCTGTGCAGGAGTATTATAAGCTGCTTCCTTTTATTGTACCCGGATATATGTTTCTGTATTACCGGTGCAGCGTGTATTCCCCGAAGCGAACCGTCCGCCGCAGACATGAGATTTACAGCATTCTGCAGGCAAATACCATCGGCCTGGCGGCATTGATCATTATACTGTATATGATCATCCGTGAGATCAACTTTTCACGATCCGTCATGGCAATTTTTTATGTGCTGAATGTATTTCTGACTTCGGTATCCCGCATCATAATGAGAAAAGCGTTGCGGACACTCCGGAAAAGGGGATACAATCTGAAGCATATTTTGCTGGTGGGATATTCCAGAGCAGCAGAAGAGTATATTGACAGAATCTTAAGCAATCCCCAGTGGGGATATGTGGTATGCGGTATTCTGGATGAGCACATTCCGGGAGGGACCACCTATAAGGGAGTGAAAGTCCTGGGAACTTTGGGGAATCTGGAGTATATTCTTCCGGAGAACAAGCTGGACGAGATCGCGATCACGCTTTCTCTGAAAGATTATGATTATCTGGAAGGTGTTGTGGATATCTGTGAGAAATCCGGCGTGCATACGAAATTCATCCCCGACTACAGCAGTCTGATCCCCAGCAGACCTTACACGGAGGATCTCATGGGACTTCCGGTGATCAATATTCGGTATGTGCCGCTGACCAACACCGGAAATATGATGATCAAGAGAGCCATGGATATTGTCGGTTCCCTGTTCGGCATCATCATTATGTCACCGATCATGCTGTTGTCGGCAATTCTGGTAAAATGTTCCAGTCCGGGACCTGTGATCTTCAAGCAGGAACGGGTAGGACTTCATAATAAATCATTTTATATGTACAAATTCCGCAGTATGGCAATGCAGACTGCAGCGGAGGAGAAAAAGGGTTGGACGGTGCGAAACGATCCCAGAGTCACCGGAATCGGCAAGATCTTAAGACGAACCAGCATTGATGAACTTCCGCAGCTGTTCAACATCCTGAAAGGAGATATGAGCCTGGTGGGACCGAGACCGGAGCGCCCTCAGTTCGTGGAAAAGTTCAGGGAAGAGATCCCGAGATATATGGTAAAACATCAGGTGAGACCGGGGCTCACGGGATGGGCGCAGGTCAACGGTCTGCGTGGTGATTCTTCCATCAAGAAGCGGATCGAGTATGATATTTATTACATTGAGAACTGGACTTTGGGGTTTGACATTAAGATCATTCTTATGACGTTTTTCACAGGATTTATCAATAAAAATGCTTATTAACACAAGGAGAAGACAAGATGGCAACAAATTCTAACTACAATGGCGGCTATGGTCAGAGACCAGCCGGAAGCGGAAGAAGACCTTCCGGAAATGGACAGCGACCTGCGGGACAGCGACCTGCCGGATCGAGACCTGCCGGCAACAGTAACGGACAGAGGAGAGTATCTGCCAAGCAGCGTGCTGCCAAGAAGAGAAGAAAGGTTATCATCTTCGGTGTAGAGATTGCGGTTATCCTGATCATGGTAGCAGTATTGTATCTGGTAATGACCCACACAAATAATGAAGGCCCCAAGGTAACGGTATTAGAGACGGAAGAGCTTCGGATTCCGGAAGAAGTACAACAGGACGAAGCAATGAAGGGGTATATGAACATTGCACTGTTCGGTGTGGATGCAACGAAGGACAGCCAGCTGTACAAGGGCAGCCGAAGCGACAGTATTATGATCGCCAGCATCAATATGGATACCGGCGATATCAAACTGGTCAGTGTATATCGTGATACGTATCTGAACATCGGCACGGACTCCTATCAGAAGTGTAACGCGGCTTATTCCTATGGCGGAGCGGAGCAGGCAGTTAAGATGTTAAACATGAATCTGGATATGGATATTACGAACTTTGTAACCGTAGGCTATAAGGGACTGAGTGAAGTGATTGACGGTCTGGGCGGTGTCTATATCGATGTGGACTCTGAGGAAATCAAGCATATCAATAACTATCAGATCGGTATTGCAGAGGTCTTAAAATGTGACTACACACCGGTAACAGAGACCGGAGTACAGCTGCTAAACGGTCTGCAGGCGACGGCTTACTGCCGTATCCGTTATACCGCAGGTAATGATTTCAAGCGTGCCGCACGTCAGCGTGAAGTGATCCAGGCGATTGAAGATCAGGCGAAGAAGGCCGATTACGATACTCTGTCCAAGGTATTTAACAGTGCCATCGATGATGTTTACACCAGCCTGGATTCCAAGGATATTCTGGATCTGCTGGCTAACATCACAAAATATCGTATTGTGGACGAGGGAGGCTTCCCTGAAGAGACCATGCGTGCCACCGGTAACATCGGTGCAAAGGGAAGCAGTGTAGTACCTTTGGATCTGGAGAGCAATGTTGTATGGTTGCATCAGTTCCTGTTTGATGATGCGAACTACACCGTAACCGACAGTGTAAAGGAATACAGTAGAAAGATTGCATCCGATACGGCACCTTATCTGAATAAATAAGAAAAGGAATTGACGAGGGAGTCTTCCGGAGAGCACCGGAGCTCCCTCGTGTCATATGAAAAAGTCTTGTGTAACAGACGGGGATAAAGTATAATAGACCAGAGATTGGGAAAGTAAGGAGCGCTCTGCAATGGAGATTGATGTGATCATTCCCCTGTATAAACCGGGGAAAGAACTATTTACATTATTAGATAAGCTTGACAGCCAGAGCGTGCCGGTACATGAAGTGATCCTGCTGAACACCGAGGAAAAATATTTTGAGCAGCTGATCTATGGAACCAGATTTCTGGAGAAATATCAGAACATTAAGGTATATCATGTCTCCAAAAGAGAATTTGATCATGGCGGCACCAGACGTATGGGTGTGAAAAAATCTTCCGCAGATATTTTTGTCATGATGACCCAGGATGCTATGCCGGCAGACGACAATCTGATCGAACAACTGACGGAACCGCTGCGGGATCAGGTGGCGGTATCCTATGCAAGACAGCTGCCGAGAGAAGATTGTGCACCGGTGGAATGTTATACCAGGGGCTTTAATTATCCGGCACAGTCACGGATCAAATCCGCAGAAGATCTTAAGACATTGGGGATCAAGACATTTTTCTGCTCCAATGTGTGTGCGGCATACCGACGGGAGATCTATGAGGAACTGGGTGGATTCGTAAAACATACCATATTTAATGAAGATATGATCTATGCGGCGAAAGCGGTGGAAGCGGGATATGCGATCGCTTATGCGGCGGATGCCCGGGTGATTCATTCCCATAATTATACCAATGTACAGCAGTTCCAAAGGAATTTTGACCTGGGGGTATCCCAGGCAGAACATCCGGAAGTCTTCGCAGCATATCCTTCGGAGTCCGAGGGAAAACGAATGGTGAAAGATGTGACAGCATATTTGCGGGATCATCATATGTCCGGCAGATTGCCCCATTTTTATATACAATGTGCCTGTAAATATGCAGGTTATCTATTAGGTAAGAACTATAGCAGGCTCCCCGGAAAATGGGTCCTTGCTTTTACTTCCAACAAAGAATACTGGAAACAGAACAGAAAGGATGTATGACTATGTGTGGTATCGTAGGATATATTGGAACAGAACAGGCAGCACCGATCATTTTAGACGGTCTGTCCAAACTGGAATACCGTGGATATGATTCCGCGGGTATGGCTATTTTTGATGGGGAGAAGATCAACACCAAAAAGGCTGTCGGGAGACTTAAGGTTCTGGAAAACCTGACACACGGAGGCGAGGCTATGAAGGGAACCTCCGGTATCGGGCATACCCGTTGGGCAACCCACGGTGCTCCCAGTGATATCAATTCCCATCCCCATATGAATAACGCCGGTACCATTGCTGTAGTACATAATGGAATCATTGAGAACTATATTCCACTGAAGAAAAAGATGCAGGATAAGGGGTATCAGTTCATCTCTGAGACCGATACCGAGGTACTGGCGCATCTGTTAGACTACTATTATAAGGGAAATCCCCTGGAAGCGATCACTAAGGTATTGCATCGTGTAGAGGGCTCCTATGCGCTGGGTATCATGTTTGCCGATCAGCCGGATAAGATCTTCGCTGCCCGCAAAGACAGTCCTCTGATCGTAGGCAAGAGTGAGAGCGGCAGCTTTATCGCATCTGATGTTCCCGCAATTCTGAAATATACCAGAACCGTATATTATGTAGATAATCAGGAAGTGGTGGAACTGAAGGAAGACGGTCTTAGATTCTTCTCAGTGGACGAAGAAGAGATCACGAAAACCCCCGTGACCATCGACTGGGATGCCAATGCTGCGGAAAAGGGCGGCTATGAGCATTTCATGCTGAAAGAGATCTACGAACAGCCGAAGACGATCAACGATACCATTTCTCCCCGTATCAAGGATAATGATATCGTCATCGAAGAACTGAATATGAGCGATGAGGAGATTCAGGAGATCACAAAGATCCATATCGTGGCCTGCGGTTCCGCATATCACACCGGTGTTACCGCAAAATATGTCATTGAAGGTCTGGCAAGAATCCCGGTAGAGGTGGATGTGGCCAGCGAATTCCGTTATCGTGATCCCATCCTGCAGAAGGGCAACATGGTCATCGTCATCAGTCAGTCCGGTGAGACTGCAGATACGTTGGCAGCTCTTCGGGAATCCAAGGCAAAGGGCTTCAAGGTACTGGGTATTGTCAATGTCGTCGGCAGCTCCATCGCCAGAGAAGCGGACAGTGTTATGTACACCTGGGCAGGTCCCGAGATCGCCGTTGCAACGACCAAGGCTTACAGTGCACAGCTGACCGCACTTTACATGCTGGCTATGAAGTTCGCCAAGGTGCGTGGAACCATTGACCAGGAGAAGTTCCAGAGTATGCTGACAGATTTAAGATGTCTGCCGGATCAGATTGAGCTGCTTCTGGGCCAGAAGCAGAAGATCCAGCATTTCGCCAACCGTTATGTGGGAGCGAGAGACATCTTCTTCATCGGACGTGGTATCGACTATGCGATTTCCCTGGAGGGATCCCTGAAGTTAAAAGAGATCTCCTATATTCATTCCGAGGCTT
>OGXQ01000509.1_pt1 | contig 31277 bp, 29 predicted proteins | sample 1576291 | NCBI WGS metagenome assembly OGXQ01 (sample SAMEA3541575, study PRJEB24748) | human gut metagenome | biome: human gut; feature: human-associated habitat; material: faeces | place: China | collected 2012 | reverse complement strand
TGCAGCTGTAGCTCCATACATGGCAACTATTACGCAGTTTTCAGGTATCCATTTCGCAGATGAATTTTCCAATCCATCTTGAGTTATTTTCACAGATGTATCGTAAATATCACGCCAATTAATTTCTTGGGTTCGCAACCAAGGAATATTTCCATTATAATATTCGGGAATACCAGAAAGTGGAGTTCCACCAGATGTGATATTCTTGCATAATTCTCCTATCGACATCCATTTTATCGAAGGATGAAAAGATAATAATTTTTCTCGATAATGGCTATACTGCTTTTGGCGAGCTGAAAGCTCCGCTGAAAGCTCCGCGGTTAGGCTTGTGAAGCTGTCCAAGATGCGGACGATTTCATGCTGGACTTCGAGAGGGGGGAGGGGAATAATGATATCGTTGAGTTTATCAGGAGTTACCTCGATAACTTTCGTTCCATGTGCAATTTTTCTTTTTTGAGCAAAGAACATTTCGGAATGTAGATAGTAGACTAAATATTTTGCGTCTTGATTATGATGGATGATTGCGGTATGTCCGCTTACGGCGGCGGGTTCAGAGCCTAACCACGCAATACATTTGCATACATCTTCTATGTTTTCACTAGTGACTGCCATAACAATATCATTGGTGACAGCCATTTTTTGCTTTTTGGCGCAATCAGGCGAAATAAAGGTAAAGGTTTTATCTGCAAAAAGTCCGTAGCGGGTATAGATTTGACCGTAATGGATACAGGGAATACCTGAATCTATAAAGTCTTTTTTCTGGAAATTGCCGCCACGTGAAATGGTTGCGAAATCACCAAGTTTTTTATATTCAACGCCGTTCGGACAATAAGTTTGAAGAAGTTGATTCAATTCACTCATTACGTTTGTTCTCCTATGTTCCATTTCCTATCAAATAGTTTAGAACGATTTTCCAATTCATTAATATAAAATGGTGTAAAAACAGGATGTATTCTCCAAGAGTTTTGAGCATCTATTTTCTCCCAACCACAAATGTGATCGCTGAAACATTCCAGCAAGTATTGAACACTCAGTGTTGTAACAAAATTTACGTTTTTCTTTTTGCATATCAAGGCTTGGTGACAGGCGGAAAATTGAAGCTCCATTCGAGATTCAGGAGAAATTGAATCGCAAGAATATGAATAACTGACAGTGCATCTATCGTCCTTAAAGTCATATACAGGACAGAGCTTAGTATTTTTTCGAATTGGATTGAATTTGTCGATTAAATAATCTTCGCCAAGATATTCATAAGTGCGAATTGATTGCATTTTTAAGTCGTAATTTATACTATTTGTTTTGAAAACATAAACTTTAGATTTGCTTCGATTCGTGTCATTATATAAGAATAGAATGACGTGCTTCACAGGAGTATTATAAATCGATGAATTTATAACTCTTATATAGTCGGAGAATAAAGGCGAAATATCATCAGCTAATTTTGAAAAACCACGTTCATCAGATAAAAAGAGCAAGTTAAATTTACAATGAATTTCAATAAGAAAACATAATTCTGATGAAAAATGAGGTTGAGAAAGAGATGAAAGGTTTTGAACGTATGTTTTAATATGACCAGCATGTTTTTTGAGGTTTTCAGTAAAAGATTCAATTAGATTAGCATAGAGGGATTCTGAATAGTAAGAAAAAGATTTTTGAAGAAGTTTGCCGATATCACGCATGGCTGATTCGAAATCTAATGAGGAATTAACAGCATCATCGTGATATTTATCATATAGTGTTTGAAGACAATTTTCATAAATCATTTGCGCAGAAGCAATCTCGCCATTGTTTCGCCTATAACAAAAATGGTCAACACGAAAATGTTCAATCCCAATGAGGCGGGGTTTACTTCCGTGTGATGAAGCAAGACGAATAAAATCGGGACATTCATTCGGACAACCATGCCGGTCGAATTCGATACAATTTATAGATTGTAGGAATGATTTGGCTTCGTTTGATGAGTCAGGGTCAGATAAACCGATTTGAATTGCATCTTCCAAAATTGAAAGCTCTTTTTCTTTTTTAGAATCCATATTTACCTCTTGATCGAAATTGAATTATCCCTCGATTTCTGCAATAATCTTTGCAATTTCCTTCCGCAAAATGTCTTCCCGCTTGACGATTTCCTCAATCTCCGCATTGAGCTTCACAATATCAATCTTTTCCCGCGTGTCTTCCGCTTCAACGTAGGTGGACACCGAGAGATTGTAGTCATTTCCAATGATTTCGCTCTGCTGCGCCAGATGCGAAAAATGCGCAATTTCCTTGCGTTCGGCGAACGTGGAAGCGATGCGGTCGATGTTTTCGCTCGTGAGCTTGTTGTTGTTTGTGACTTTGATGCACTCGGCGGATGCGTCGATGAAAAGCACCTGATTATCCGGTTTGCCCTTCTTCATCACCATGATGCAGGTTGCGATGCTTGTGCCGAAAAAGAGGTTGCTGGGCAGTTGGATGATGCAGTCGATGTAGTTGTTGTCAATCAAGTATTTGCGGATTTTTTGCTCTGCGCCGCCGCGATACATGATGCCGGGGAAACAGACGATAGCCGCCGTTCCATTGGCGGCTAACCAACTGAGGCTGTGCATGATGAATGCCATGTCCGCCTTGCTCTTCGGCGCAAGCACACCGGCAGGGGAGAAGCGCGGGTCGTTGATGAGCAGCGGATTGTCATCGCCCGCCCACTTGATCGAATATGGCGGATTGGAGACGATCAGCTCAAACGGTTCGTCGTCCCAGTGCTGCGGCACGGTCAGCGTGTCTTCGCAGGCGATGTTGAACTTGTCAAAGCCGACGTCATGCAAATGCATGTTGATGCGGCAAAGGTTGTAGGTCGTGATGTTGATCTCCTGCCCAAAGAAGCCGTTGCGGATAGCATCGCGCCCCAACACTTTTTCGGCTTTGAGCAGCAACGAGCCGGAACCGCAGGCAGGGTCGTAAACCTTGTTGATTTCGGTTTTGCCGACTGTACCGAGACGGGTGAGCAGCTCGGAAACATCTGCCGGAGTGAAAAATTCGCCGCCGGATTTGCCCGCGTTGCTGGCGTACATGGTCATCAGGTATTCGTAAGCGTCGCCGAAAGCGTCGATGTCGTGATCCTGCACATCGCCCAGATTCATCGCCGCCACGCCGCGCAGCAGCTTGACCAGCTTTTCGTTGCGCTTGGCGACGGTTGCGCCGAGTTTGTTGCTGTTCACATCGTAATCATCGAACAAGCCGACAACGTTGGCTTCGGATGGCGTGCCCTTTGCAGATGTTTCGATGTGGCGGAAGATGCCTTCCAGCGTTTCGTTCAGGTTTTCGTCATCCGCTGCGCGATCCAGCACATTCCAAAACAATTCGCTCGGCAGGATAAAGAAGCCCTTTTCCTGTACAAGCCCATCCCGTGCACCTTCGGCTTCTTCGTCGCTTAATTTGGCATAGTCAAAATCCGGATTGCCTGCTTCGATTTCGCCTTGATTGATATAATTCGCCAGATTCTCGGAAATATAGCGATAGAACATGGTGCCAAGCACATAGTTCTTGAAATCCCATCCATCTACCGCGCCGCGCAGCTCGTCGGCAATCGCCCAGATCGCACGATGCAGCTCGTCGCGTTCCTGTTCCTTCTTGGTGTCCACCATGTCCGCTTCCTCCATTGCCGTCGCTTGGGACGGACTTATATATGTTGTTTTTAGTATATCACAGCTGGTTCGGGGTTTCAATTTGGGAAGGGAAGATGGGATAAAGAAAAATGCACGCTTACGGGAGCGTGCGGAAGTTATTCTGAAATATGCCGTTTGATAATTGAGTAGACTTCTTCAAGATAGGCGTTGTAATAGTCGTATTCTTCATTGGCAACGAAATTTCTGTTTTTTATTTTGAAACCGAGATAAGTATTTGGAATGTCATAATTGCCGATATAGACAGCGGGCAGTGTTTCAAATTGATCGTGGGTGATATCGATGATGGTATCGTGAATTTCAAGCCAAGCATGAGTAGAACCGTCAGCCCTTTCTCCTGCGATGTATGTGGGTTCTGGTAGATTGTGTTCAACAATGAATCGCGATAAGAGACAAGAACAATCTCCGCAAGTTCCTTGCGGGAAAAGGGAGAATATTGGATAGTTTTTTAATTTCGATTCGGCATAGGATTCATCAAGAGCCTTCCGAAAAAGATGAGCAAGCCGAGCATATTCCTGAATAGAAACGTTAGAAATCATGGATGTCCCCCCTTCGTGGAAAGACGAAAACAGGATGCAATTTCTTCTGCGTATTCTGACAATTCAGAGTTTTTTAAGCGCTTAACAAAGTGTTTTTGGAATGCAGCACCTTCTATATGGTGGCATATTTCATATACATATACGACTGAAATCACGAAATACAACTGGCTTTTCAAAAAATCCATACTCAGTTGGTTATAATAATCCGCATCAACGGGAATTAACTTGATATGTGTGAATTCGGAAAAGCTGTTTATGAAATTAAAGTATTTACGATAATATTGTTGGAGAACCTGCCATATTGAAAGCTTGTCATCGTATTGAAGTGCTGCTTTTGCAGATTGGCTTTTGAACTTGACCTGAATAAGCATATGAGTAGCTTCTAACGTTTGATCCAGAAGGTGACAGATTTGGTGGTAGCGTTGCAAATCACCTTCGGTAGAATAAGGAAATTGTCCGTTCACAAATGATTCTCCTTTCAAAATAATGTATGCATATAGATATGATAATCATTTTGAAAATATGAAACATTTATGAATTTTGCCGCATTGCCTTGAAATTTGAAAAAAGAGCAACTTAATCCTTATTTTCCAGCAACCTCATCGCCCTTTTCCGAACCTGTTCCTCCATGAGCTTGAGTCTCTTGGGCGGCAGATTATACCGCACATGCCGCTTAAACCGAAAGCCCAGCAGCTTTCGGAGCTGTTCCCGGTTTTCGTCGGTCATAAAGCGTTTGGCAGTAGCGAAAAAGTCGTCGTATACGCACGGAACGAGGGTGTCGATGTATTGTTGAAATGCTTCGGGGCTTTCGTAATCCTCCGGCCCTGCCTGATTGAACAGAGAATTTCCGTGGTCAAAGAGCGGGGCGGGCGCGGCGATGGTGTTGGTTTTGTTGTCGATCATAAAGCCGAAATTGCCGTAGTGCCTGTCTGTGTTGCAGATCACAGCGTCAAACACCAGCATATCGCGGAAAGCCTTCTGGAATGGTTCGCCCAGATTTTCATAATAGGCGGCAACCGCATCGAAACCGCCCCTTTGCACCAGATTGCCGATGGGCATATAGGAGTGGTCGATGTCGGTAAACAGCTCGCAGGTGGAACAGAGCCGACCCTTCCATTGCGACAGACCGTATGGAATCGCGTCAATCCCCATGGCGGCGGCGACCTGCGCGGCGTAGTATTCGCAATATGGCTCTGCGCCCGTGTTGTAGCCGCCGTCTGTTCCGCCCTTGTACAGCGTGACTTTTCCGCTGATTCTGCGCCAGCACTTGGGCAGCATACCGTTTGTCGTAAATTCTGGGCTGGAAGCCAGCGATGAGCGGTTGCTGCTTCCGTAGCCGGTGAAGGCGATGAGTGCCAGCACTTCGCTGAAACGGTTTTCAAAGAGATTGTACTTTTCAAAAGTGCCTTCAAAGCCTTCTTCGACGACCCAATAGCTGTCATCCACGGAAAGCCCTTTACAGAGCGCGAGAATCCCCATCGGGCGGTTGGCGTTCAATCCGCATTTTGCCAGAAGCCGATTGACGTAGGCACGGTTGCGGGGAATGGTGCGGCGGCGCATCCAGCGGCTGATCCCTTCCGGAGACAAGTCCATATCCAGCGGCAGAAGATGCCTTTGATCTTCGTTGATCCAATGCACTTCGATTTCGGGCGTGCTGGAATCGTTGGTCGCGGAAAAACGCAGAAGCGGAATGTCATACTGCTTCAAAATAAGTTCCATATTGCCGCCTCCCTGTCCTTGTTTTTCTGATTCCTACTCTACCACGAATGGCGCGAACGTTCAAGATTTTTCAGAGTATAGATTACACAGGATGCAAAAAGAAAATCCGTCCCCATCGACCACCCGACGGGAACGGATTTCCTTCTATTCAATTACTGCGTAACCATTTTCAGATATTCTTCGCTTTTCCCGCTCATAACCAGTCCGACATACGCCAGCGGGTCGTTGTAGATGAGCCAATCCAGCTCGGAACGCTGCTGCATGGTATGCGCGACTGCATCTTCAACAGCGGGCGTATAGATGGAAAGCACGAAACCATCTTCATACTCGACATCCACGCAGGCGGTGTCGATATTGAACTGACAGGATATAATTCTTCTCATAGCGATTCCTCCTTGTGTTTCGGTTGTTCTTTCGGTGTTTCGCTCAGCAGCTTTTGCAGAACATCGTTCCCGATTCTGCCGACCAGCGCATCCAGCGTGCTTTTGTCCTTTTTCAGCTCCCGATTTTCCATTTTCAGCCTGACCATTTCGTGAGTCTGGTTCCAGTTTGCCGATTTGAAAGCGGTATTCTCTTTTTCGAGCTTTTGCACCTTGGCTTTCAGTTCGGTATTTTCCCGAAAGAGCGAACGGGCGTATTTCAGGAGCTTTCCGAGAATCGGAAGCGCTTTCTTCTCCCGAAACGCCTTACCGGATTCCAACATTCCGGCTTCCGGAAGCAGCCGTTCGGGATCGTCGTATTTCCGGACAAACTTCTCGGTATTTTTGAGAATGGGCGCGATATCGTCGAGCTGTTCCTGCTTTTCGGAAAGCATGGTTTCGGCGGTCGCTGTCCGTTCCTGCAATGCGCCGATTTGGGTTTCGAGCGCGGCGACTTCTTTAGAACGCTCCTGCTTCTTGTAATCCAGAACGGAGAGATGTTCTTCGTGCGTACCTTTTTGTTCCCACTCGATATCATGCCGTTCCATAATAGATGCGAGAGCCTGCTTTTCAGCTTCAATCCACTGGTTCAGTTCAGTGTGGCTTTTCGTTCCGCCCGTAAAGCCGAGTGCTTCCAACGCCTTTTTGAGCGACACACGGGTTTCGAGTCCGCGTTTACTGCCGGTTGTGAACGGAATGAAATCAATATGAAGATGCGGCGTGGCTTCATCCATGTGCAGATGCGCGGAAAAAACGCGCAGCGTCGGGTTGCGCTGCTGGAACGACTGCATGTACTCGTCGAGCATCTGCTTGGCAAGCTGTCCGTTCTCAGATGTGGCGTTCATGTCGTCCTTATTGCCAATCTGGATGATGAGTTCTTCAAACAGCTTTTCCTGTTTGCCCGTGCGGATTTTCTCGTAGTAATCGTCAATCGCGCGATCTTTGCGCGTCTGCTTTTCGTTGTAGCGGGCCAGCGCGTCGTCAAACAGTTCGTGATAGACGGCTCGGATGTCCTCATTGCGGTATTCGACGTTGAACGGCGTTCGGCTGGAATCGACGTTCTCGGCGATGAAGTCCCTGCGGTTGTGGGTCAGCGAGCCTTTGCCGCACATAGCGGAGATGGTTCTTTTCACGAAGCCTCCTTTCTTGTGCGGGGCTGGGTTGCCGGGGTTCTGTTACTCTTGTCAAGAGTAACGCAAAAGCGCTTTTAACACTTCGCATCAAAACCTCCCCTCCGCAGATACCACAGAAGGCAGTCAGTTGGCTTATTCCCCTTCCCCACCCCTGATCCGCAGAAGATCCCGCACTTCTTTTTTGGTTGCCGGGCGAATGGCAGCTCCGTTCTGATAGACCGTTTTGCCGCAGTCTGGGCAACGGACAGGCCGCGGCGCTGCTTCAAAGCAATATTTTGTTGAAAACCCGCCGCTATCGTGATAAAATATCTACATGTTATTGTCGTGCTGTGCTTTTTAGTTTCCATAGGCTTTATAAAGTTTTTTGCGGTATTGGGGATTGCAAAACAGGACGCACGCAAATCATTGCAGCATCATTTCCGTGGGCGGAGCACCGCCCCTCCGGCAGGGGTGTGACCTCCGCCTCCGCCTCCATCTGGCTGTACCGGGTCTTGGCGGTGACGGCGACAGGCTCCGTCGGCGCCGTGCCGGAGATCCAGTTCACCCGGCAGGCCGTCAGCTCCCGTGCATAGAGCTCCTCGTTGTCCCCCAGCAGGATGGTGTTGTCGGCAGCGTTCTTCCGCACCACGTAGACGTGTCTCCCAGCGCTGACGCCCAGCCCTTTCCGCTGGCCGGTGGTGTAGCAGGGGAGACCCTTGTGGCGGCCCAGTACCCGGCCCTCCCGGTCCACGAAGTCACCGGGCGTCATCTCCACATGACCATACTCCCGCAGGAAGCGGCCGTAGTCCCCGTCCGGCACAAAACAGATATCCTGACTGTCCGCCTTGTCGGCGTTCAGCAGCCCCGCCTCACGGGCGCTCTCCCGGATGGCGGGCTTGTCGAACTCCCCCACCGGCAGCAGCAGGTGCGACAGCTGGTGCTGCGTCAACTGATACAGCACATAGCTCTGATCCTTCCGCCGGTCCCGGCCCCGCAGCAGCCGGTACAGCCCCGTCTCCGGATCGTAGCCCACACGGGCATAGTGGCCCGTAGCCAGATAGTCGTAGCCCAGCACCAGCGCCCGCTCCAGCAGCGCTCCGAACTTCAGGCACCGGTTGCAGTCGATGCAGGGATTAGGGGTGTGACCGGCGCAGTATTCCGCCACGAAGTGGTCCATGACGTCCCGTGCAAACCGTTCCGTCTCATTGAATACATAGAACTTCATCCCCAACCGATAGGCCACGCTGCGGGCATCGTCGGCATCGTCGGCGGAGCAGCAGGTACCCTCCACCTCGCCGCTGTACAGCTTCAGCATGGCCCCGTCGCAGGCGTAGCCCTGCTGCTGCAATAGAAGCGCCGCCGCCGAGCTGTCCACTCCGCCGGACATGGCCACCAGAACTCGTTTTTTCTCCATGCACCGTTTCCTCGTGTATCCTTTCCCGCCAAAGCGGGGATCCTAATATCATATGTGGGGCCGTCAGTCCAGATTTTTCCGGGTGAAGGCCGTATAGGGCAGCGCATCCGCCAGCCCCAGCAGCACCGGATGAAAGCCGCCGCCGTAGGCGAAGGGCGGCTCCCGCAACACCGTTTTGGTGCAGCGCCGATCCGGCAGCGACACCGTTACGGTGGTACCCTCCGGGCCGGACTGTAACAGCAGCCGCCCGCCGTGACCACGGGCAATGGCCTGACACAGGGGCAGGCCCAGCCCCAGACCCTGTGGGGGAGGCGGCATCCGCAGCTTCTCCAGATAGCCGTCGAAGAGGTGCGCCTGCTGCTCCGGGGGGATGCCCACGCCGCTGTCTGCCACCGTCAGCAGCACTTGTCCCGCTGCGGCCCGCAGCGTCACCGTGACCTCGCCGCCGGAGGGCGTGTATTTCACCGCATTGGACAGCAGATTCCACAACAGCCGCTCCAGATAGCTTGGGTGGATGGCCGCCACATGGGCCGTCAGGCTGCACCGCAGGGTCAGCCTCACCCCGGCATGGGCCACCAGCGGCTGGGCGCAGTGCATCAGTTCCGTCAGCCACGCCACCAGCTCCACATTCTTCGTCTCCAGCGGCTCTGTTTGAGAGATCAGGGGGGCGGCGGAGAGATTGTTCACCAGCCGCAGCAGCCGGTAGTAGCTCTGGCACAGGATGGCGGCGCTCTGCCCGGTGGAGCCTTCGCCCTCCGGCATCTCCTCCGGCACCAGCCGGGTCAGCGCCGTATGGATGTTGCCCATGGCTCCCCGCAGCTGCGCTGCGATCTGCGGCATGATCTGCTCCAGCAGGATCTGGCTGTCCTCTTGATGCTCCACGGCCATCGCCCCCTTCCTCTTTACCATGCCGGGAAACGGGGGGAAGTATCCCCGCCAACTTTCTCCAGCACAGCGGCAGTGGTGAAATTCAACACATTATAGCAGGGTTCCTGTTGAAAAACAAGGCATATCCCCGGATTTGAAAAAAGAAAAAAATTTTATGAAAAAAGGCTTGATTTTTTTGCGGCAGGTGCATATAATACTAAACGTACCATATGTTTGATATATTCCATCAGAGAGGAAGTTTTCGTGATGAGCATTAAAGTTGGTATCAATGGATTTGGCCGGATCGGCCGTATGGTCCTGCGCTGCAGCCTGCAGCACCCGGAGATCGAGATCGTGGGCATCAACGACCTTTGCCCTGCCGACTATCTGGCATATATGCTGAAGTACGACACCATGCACGGCCGGTTCCAGGCCGACGTGTCCTCCAGCGACAAGGGCATTATCGTCAATGGCCGCAGCATCCCCGTGTACGCCGAGCGTGACCCCGCCAACCTGCCCTGGAAGGAGATCGGCGCCGAGTACGTCATCGAGTCCACGGGCCTGTTCCTGACCAAGGAGAAGGCCGCCGGCCACATCGCCGCCGGTGCCAAGCACGTGGTGATGTCCGCCCCCTCCAAGGATGATACCCCCATGTTCGTCATGGGCGTCAATCAGGACACCTACACCTCCGACATGACCTTCGTCTCCAACGCCAGCTGCACCACCAACTGTCTGGCTCCCGTGGCCAAGGTCCTGCACGACAACTTCGGTATTGCCGACGGCCTGATGACCACCGTCCACTCCACCACCGCCACCCAGAAAACGGTGGACGGCGTGTCCGTGAAGGACTGGCGTGGCGGCCGTGCCGCCTCCGGCAATATCATCCCCAGCTCCACCGGCGCTGCCAAGGCCGTGGGCAAGGTCATTCCCAGCCTGAACGGCAAGCTCACCGGTATGTCCATGCGTGTCCCCACGCTGGATGTCTCCGTGGTGGATCTGACCGTGAATCTGGAGAAGCCTGCCACCTACGACGAGATCTGCGCCGCCATGAAGAAGGCCTCCGAGGGTGAGCTGAAGGGTATTCTGGATTATACCGACGAGGCTGTGGTTTCCTCCGACTTTCTGGGCGACACCCACACCTCTATCTTCGACGCCAAGGCCGGTATCGCCCTGACCGACACCTTTGTGAAGGTGGTCTCCTGGTATGATAACGAGATCGGCTATTCCGATAAGATCCTGTGCCTCATTGAGCATATGTACTCCGTGGATCACAAGTAATCGCATTTCCCCCTTTTCATTTGCTTTCTACCTTTACGTTTTCCTTCTTTTTGTTCCGCCAAAGAAGCCGCCGTCAGGGCGGCTTTTTTGGTGCTCATTTTTTGGAAGCTTTTTGAAGTCCTGAGAAATGCCCCGGCGTGCAGGAAAGACTTTTTTGGACACACAGAGAGCCTGCGGCAAAGCCGCAGGCTCCATCTTCTATGCTTCCTCAATCAAATGCCGGAGCCAACGCCCAGTATTTCCCCAGCGGAGAGGCTCCGTTCCATGTGAGATACCCACCGGTGTTGCCGGTGTCCCGCAGGGCCTTGATCTGAGCACCTACCTCCTCCGGGCCGTAGGTATTGTATGGCTCCCGGATGGCGTTGTAGGCCTGCACCCACGTGCGTACCGCAGCCGGAGACGCCGTCTCCAGCTGTCGCTGGGCAGCCTTCTGGCCGAAGGCATACATGGTCTCGTAGGGGTGCTCCCACGGCAGCCAGTCCCCGGAGGCCCCGTAGTGATCCGGATAGGGCATGGCGCTGATGGCGTCCACCACATTGCTGATGGCAGGCCAGTACTGGCCGTAGGCGGTGACGTAGGCCTCGGCGCACTCCCCGAACACATCGGCGGAGACATACACCCCGGCGTCGTGGAGCCGGTCGCAGGCATACATCAAAAACCGCTGCACCGCCTGAGCCTTGCTCTCGTCGTTTTCGTTGCGGTAGTCAATGGTCCCTTCCTCGAAGGCCCATGTGCCGTCGGGGAAGCGCATATAGTCGAACTGGATCTCGTCAAAGCCCATGAGTCGGGCCGCCTCCAGCCCCAGCTCCACCTTGTACTGCCACACGAACCGGCTGTACACACTGGGCCAGTACATCCCGCCGATCTGCAAAGGCTCGCCCGCCTGATCGGCGATGACGCACTCCGGGTGATCCTCCGCCAGATGGGGGTCGTTGAAGGCCGTGATGCGTCCGATGACGTAGTACCCGGCATCCTTCAGGGTCTTGATGCCCGTCTGATATACCTCCAGCGTGTTGTAGGCACTCTCGTAGGCGGAGGGGGAGTACTGCTTCATCACCTCCGAGGGATAGGCGATGGCTCCACCGTCCATGATGTCCACCACAAAGGCGTTGATGCCGCAGGAGTCCGCCACCTCCACATATTCCGCCGCTTGGGCGATGGATTCGTTGTTGAGATACAGGGCCTTCACCTCGCCGGGCATGGGATGCCCCTCGAAGCTGGCCTTTTCACGGGGGAAGTAGTCCAGCCCTGCGGCGTCGCCGCCGCCCCAACTGTCCCCTCGTTCGGCGTGGAGCTGATAGGCCGTCTGGTCGTACTGGGCCTTGGCGCTGGCCTCGTCCATGGCGACGTACTCCGCCCGGATGTAGCCGCCATCCACCTGCCAGCGCCCCACGGCGCCGCTGGCGTCCATATCCTGCCAGCCGGTGACGGTCAGGGCCTCTCCCTTCTGCACCAGCCGCCCCGGCACGGCCCCCGCTTCATCCAGCAGGTTCGCCGCCGTGCGGACATAGATGATTTTCGTGGCCACCACGTCCTTGGGATCCGTTACCAGCTGCTCACGGGCCAGATAGCCGAAGCTGTCCTCCCCCAGCACCAGCCGCACCAGACCGGGATGATCCTTGTCCTCGTCCTCCACCACATAGGTGACCTTCGTCCCCCGTACCGGCTGGGACAGGACGGCCCCCTCGCCGTCGGTGATGTCCGCCGTCAGCCCCTCGGCGGCCACATAGCCCTCCGCCAGCGTCAGGGGCTTTTCCGCCCACCGGCAGAAATACAGCGCCGCCCCAACCGCACACAGCAGCACGACGCACAGGATGATCCACAGGGCGGTGTGGGGACGCTTCTGAACAGTTTCCTTGGTAGCTTGCATGGACGTACCTCCCGGATTCATTGTCTCCATTATACGGGAAGCGGCGGCGGAAAGCTACCGGAAAATACTCACTTTCGACAAATTTCATATTTCCTTAAAAAATCGCCGCCGGAGCGTGGACAGCCGGGCGGCGTGCGTGGTATACTGTACGGAGAATTTGTATGGAAAGGGAGTGGCACGGATGAAAAAAGTATGCCTTGGTCTGGCGGGACTGTTCCTGCTGCCGCAGACGGCACTGGCCGTCGATGCCGCCGCCCCGGCAAGCACCAGTGTAAGCTCGCCGCTTGCCGCCCTGTGGCGGGTGCTGCTGACCCCCATCACCGTGCCCCATCTGCCGTGGCAGCTGCCGCTGCTGGCCCCCGTTGCGCTGGTGCTGGTACTGGTGCTGCTGATCTTCTGCCTGTTGGCTCGCCGTGGCGGCTATCGCCGTGGCTTCCGGGAGGGGGAGCGTGTGGTGATGCGCCAGATGGCCCGTGAGGAGCAGGAGGCCGCCGTGCCGCCCATGCCCCACCGTCCGGCCCCGCAGCAGCCCGCCGCCCCGAAGTCTGCTCCGCAGCCGGAGAAGGCTCCCACGCCCCCGCCTGCGGAGGAGAAAAAGCCCGCCCCTCCGGCAGCAGAAAAGCCGGCATCGCCCGTCCGGGAAACACCGGCCCCCGCCGCCCCGGTCTCTCAGGAGGAGAAGCCGGACGAGCTGGACATCGATCTGCTGTTGGAGGAGATCAAGCGGATGTAGCTCACTTCTTCAGGAAGCCGAACAATCCCTTTTTCTCATAGGGCCGGGCGCTGACGCCCTGCACCTCATAGCCGGTCTTGCCGATGGCGGCCCGCAGGGCCTCCTCGTCCAGCGGCGCCTCACTGAGGATCACCGCCTGCCCCTTGGTGTGGGAGGCGGTGACTTTTTTCACCGGCAGAGCGCCCCGGATGGCATCGCTGACATGGGCCTCGCACATCCCGCACATCATGCCGTCTACCTTCACCGTTGTCTCGATCATATGGATTCCACTCCTTTTGGTTAATGTTATCTAACTGCATCTCAGAAACCAAGCCGCCCGCAGGCGACCTCTGGAACGACTGCATTGTAATCCCCACCGCCGGTTTTGTCAAGAGACGCTCTTGCAAATCCGGCAAAACCCACTTATAATATACTATAGGTCATACCGATCCCCAAGGAGGAGGCTTCCCATGCAGCTCTCTGCAACGAAAAAACTGGTATTCTGCGCCATCTGCGTGGCATTGTGCGTGGTGCTGCCCATGGCCTTTCATGCGCTGGGCTCCGGCACCGTGTTCCTGCCCATGCACATCCCCGTGCTGCTGTGCGGCCTGGTCTGCACGTGGCCCTACGGCGTGGTCTGCGGCCTGCTTGGCCCGCTACTGTCGTCGGTGCTGACCGGTATGCCTGCGGCGGCGGTGCTGCCCTCCATGATGGCGGAGCTGGCGGTCTACGGTCTGGTAACGGCGCTGGTGATGCGTCTGGTGCATACGGGGCGGCTCTACGGCGACCTCTATATCGCCCTGTGCTGCGCCATCCCCTGCGGCCGCATCGTGGCGGGCGTGGTGAAGGCATTGACCTTCCCCGCCGGCAGCTGGTCCATGGCGGCGTGGGTTTCCGCCAACATTCTGATCTCGTGGCCCGGCACCCTCATCCAGCTGGCTCTGCTGCCCACGCTGGTGGTGGCCCTGACCAAGGCCCGGCTGGTGCCGCCCCGCTATTAAAATTTTTATAGCTTGCACAAAATGAGGGTGGCATTTTGCCGCCGGATATGGTAAACTATTCCTGTCAACCTGACGGCTTTGGGCCGCAGGTGTGAGGAGGAATGGAAATGAACCGTCAATACCCCAGACTGGTATTGCGTGACTCGTCCTTCCGCAGCAACGCCCGGGAGACTATCTCCCGCTGCGCCGCCTGCGGAATCCAGGTCTGCGGCGTCATCAAGGGCGTCAACGGCCTGCCGGAGGTGGCCCGCCGCTTCCGGGAATGCGGCGTCACGCAGTTGGGAACCAGTCGTCTGGAGCAGGTGGAGCGCTGCCGCCAGGCGGGCATCCCCGGCCCCTATCTGCTGATCCGTATCCCCGGCCCCACGGAGCTGCCGGAGCTGGTACGGCTGTGTGAAATGTCACTGCAAAGCGAGCGCAAGACTCTGGACCTGCTGGAGCAGGAGTGTACCCGGCAGGAGAAGCCCCACGCCGTCATCATCATGGCGGATCTGGGCGACCTGCGGGAGGGCTACTGGGACCACGAGGAAATGGTGCAGACCTGCCTGTATGTGGAGCGTCGGCTGCCCCATGTCCACCTGTCCGGCGTAGGCGTGAACCTCAGCTGCTACGGCTCCGTGCGGGCCACGCCGGAGAAGATGCAGATGCTGCTGGCCATCGCCCGCCGGGTGGAGGACGCCATCGGCCGCCCGCTGGAGATAGTCTCCGGCGGCGCCACCAGCTCCTATCCCATGATCCATACCGGCACCATGCCCGCCGGCATCAACCACCTACGGATCGGAGAAAATATTCTGACGGCGCAGGATATTGCCGATTCCTGGGGCATCTACGATGCAGACTACCTCCGGGACGACGTGTTCCGTCTGGAGGCAGAGGTGGTGGAGGTGAAGGAGAAGCCCACCTATCCCCAAGGGGAGCTGGGGGCCGACGCCTTCGGCCGAAAGCCTGTCTATGAGGATCGTGGCCTCCGACTCCGTGCCATTCTGGCGTTGGGCCGGGCCGACGTAGGCGACATGGAGACGCTCCGGCCCACCATGCCCGGCGTCACCGTCGTCGGCGGCTCCTCGGATCACTGTATTCTGGACGTGACCGACGCCCCCCAGCCGGTGCAGGTGGGGGATGTCCTGTCCTTCCGGCTGTGTTACAGCCACGTACTCTATGCCACCCAGCGGGACGATGTTCCCGTGGTGATCTGTCCGTGACCTCCGGGCCAAGCCCGCTGGCGATAAAATTCATCTAAGGAGGAACTCCCCTTTGAACAATGATAACTTTATGGTATTCGTCTATAATGCCATCATCGCCCTGTTTGCGTTCTTCGTGGCGGCCCCCATGCTGCTCAACGCCATCAGTCTTTTCACCGTGCAGAAGCGCTTCGCCAAGGTCATGGTGGACGAGGGCGTGGTGAAGGAGGAGACGGTGCGCCGCCTGCACCCGAAAAAGCAGGTGGCCGGCGTCCTGATCTCCCTGCTGGTGCTGGCCGGTCTGGGCTGGACCTGCACACGGGTGGATATGGGCTATATCTGCGGCTGCATCGCTCTGGTGGCGGGCGTGCTGAAGTACCGGAATATCATCCAGTTCAACAGCCTCACCGTCCAGCGCTTCCGCAATACCTACAAGGATGAAATGGATCTCAATAAGTACAATAAGTACGTGGATTCCCATTTCTAAGAGCGAGCGTATCGCCTGTAAGCAGGGTGTATTTTTACAAACGAGCCTTAACGGCGCAAGCTGTGCGACGGATTTTAACCGCAAACAGATACTGTGAAGAAGAAGGCCCCCGGCATTGCCGAGGGCCTTCTTCTTGTATTGGCCATCAAAGACAACCCCCGGCTCTGCCGGGGGGAAAATAGCCTATGGCGAGGGGCAAAGTAGACAAGAAAAAGTCTCCGAGTTAGAGTAAGGAAAGAGCACATCCATATGCTGATAAGCATCCTGCAGAAGTACAGCGTATCCCAGACTATGGGATACCTGAAAGGAAAGAGCAGCATGATGATATTTGATTGGTATGCGAACCTGAAGTATAAGTACGGGAATAGACACTTTTGGGCAAGAGGGCATTTTGTGGATACGGCAGGACGCAACAAGAAAGCGATCAAGGCGTACATAGAACCAGTTGGAGGACAAAATGTCTGACCAGATTAGCATAAAGGAATTTATAGACTCGTTTACGGGTAGTAAGAATCCCAAGGCATAAATAAAACCCCTTAAGGGCTTCGTCCGCAATAGGCCCTTATAGGGCCGCGTCAAACCTCCGGCTTATCCGGAGATTTTGATTTGAGCCCAAACGCCCCATGCTTTTGCATTGTCTTAGATTCTATCCACCGCAGCGCTCGACCCGCTTGTGTCGCCTTGGCATAACAGGAATGCCCTCTGCGTCTATCGTGCGGCGCGATGCTCACATCGCACCCTACAACGCATAACAAGATATGCAGCGAAGCGGGGTAATTTCGAGAAAGTGTCCCCAATTAACGGGCACGACAGTGGCCGGGAATCGGTTGGCACGACGGTGGGCGGCCGCCGCCCCTTGTGAAATTCTATCGGTAAATGGTGTGTAGGGCGGGGTACCCTCACCCCGCTGCCCGGCCCCCCCACTCCCGGCAGGGCACACGGGTCCTGCCCTACAAAATGTTGCGTTATCGCACTGGACGGACAGAGCCGTCCGCTCCTACAATATCCATCTCCCCATTCCGTCTTGCGATCCCGCCTAAAATGCGGCGTAATAGTCCATGGAAAGGATGTACGCATTATGCTGCTTAAAAAATATACTGTCGGGCGTTTCAGGCCTGCTTCGGCCTGGAGGCCCGGGTACTTCCCTGACGCAGGCCGGAATGCATCACCGCAGCCGGGAGCCTGCAAAGGCTGCCGGAGCTGCTGGCGGACGCCAGGTGCAAAGAGCCCATGATCGTGGCAAGCCGCCGCCAATGCGCCGCACCGGAATTTATTACCATGGCGGAGAGGCTCCCGGCCCGGAGCAGCTTCCACGGCGTTACGGCGGAGACCGGCCTAGACGCCCTGACCCATGCGGTGGAGGCCTACATCGGCCACTTTTATAACACCCGGGAGACCCGAAGCCTTGCCCGGCAGGCGGTAGAGGCCATTTACCGCATGAACCGGGCGCTGGGCATTCCGGAGTGCTTTCCCTGTATTCGGTCGGAGGACCTGCCTCAAATGGCCGCCTGGGCGGAGGCTGACCCCGTATACCCGGTGCCGGTGACTTTCGGCAAGGAGGACTTTATCCGCATGGCCCGTCGGGTGATGCCGTGAACCTTGGCAATTAAAAACGAAAAAAGGGAGGCGGCTTACGAGACGGTCCTGTTTCATAAGCTGCCTCCCTTTTTAATTCCGGGCGTGAAGAGCATCCTTTAATTTTTACGGTTTCGGTGCGCTTTATTCGGTGGTGGTTGGCACCGTATAAATATTGATGTGATTTCCCGCCGGATCCGCCATGCGGAACATATGCCAGCCGTAGGGGCGGAAGAAAGGCTCCTGGGTGACGGCACCGGCTGCCTGCGCCCGGGGATAGATATCCTCCAGAGTCGGCACCTGCAGCTGGAAATGTACGGCGCCGTAGGTTGGGAACGGATTTTCCTGGGTCAGCAGCACCAGCTTTGTGCCGGCGAGATCGTACTTAACGCCCCGGTCCTCCGGCCCCTCGTCCCAGCCATAGAACGGTTGTGTCGCAAATACCTGCTCGTAAAAGGTACGGCAAGGCTCATACTGCTCCGACGGCACATAGAGAAGCAGCTGAAAGTCCAGATATGACATGTTCCTTTCCTCCTATTGTGGATTACGGCGATAGGGTGCAAAGGCCTCGCAGGTATCCCGCAGCACACGGGTGCAGACCTGCTCGCCCTCTTGCAGCAGCTTCGCCTCGTCGACGCCGGTCAAATGATCGTCCCGATAAACAACACGGCCATTGATCATGGTCAGCCAGACGGGGCCGGTGACACCCAGCTTGGCAAGCATGGATGCGGGGTCATGGAGAGCACCGGCGTACTCCAGACGCTGGGCATCGATCATGAAGAGGTCCGCCGCCTTCCCGGCGGCAAGCTGCCCCAGCTCCGGACGTCCGATCATCTCGGCGCCCCCCACAGTGGCCAGCTTCAGCATCTCATAGGGGGAGGGACAACCGCCCCGCTTTTTGCTGAGAAAGGTCTGCATCAGGTATGCCAGGCGCAGGGTATCCAGCATATTGGAGCCGTCGTTGGTGGCGCAGCCATCCACGCCGAGGCTTATGGGTATGCCGGCCTTGCGCATACCGGGGATGTCCAAAATCTCGCTGCCGCCCAGCATGGTGGGGGCGGGGCAGTGGGAAATGCCCATGTGGTTTTCCGCCAGCAGAGCATATTCCTCCGGCAGCGTTTCCCGGCCATGGGCCAGCCAAATGTCACTGCCGACAAAGCCGATGCGGCGGCACCATTCCAGAGAGCGGACACCGAAGCGGCGCACCATGCTGCTGTTTTCCCCCTCGCACAAATGGGTGTGCATATGGACACCGGCGCTGCGGGCCAGGCGTATGGTCTCCAGGAAGGTGTCCTCGGTGCAGTTGATGGGCTGGCAGGGGGCCAACACGATTTGCCGCATGGAGAAAGGCTCCGGGTCGTGATAGAGCGCCAGCAGACGCTGGCAGTCGTCCAGATACTCCGCTGTTGTCTCGCACATCTCATCGGGAATGGTGCTGCCCTTCCAGCGGGGCAGGGTGTTGGTGCCGCGGGCGGCTACAAAGCGAAAGCCCATCAGACGGGCGGCCTCCATCTGCCGGTCCACCCCCTGCTTGCCGGTGGCCGGTGTGTAGCAGTACTGGTGGTCTACCGAGCAGGTGCAGCCGTGCTTAATAAGGTCTGCCATACAGGCGGCGCTGGCATAGAAAATCACATCCCCGTCGATACGGACGAAAACCTTATAGATGTCATCCAGCCACTGCATCAGCGTCAGCCCCGAGCGGTCAATCGTCATCAAATTGCGAACAAAGGCCTGAAAAAAATGGTGGTGTGTATTAACAAGGCCGGGGTAAACATACTTGCCTGCGGCGTCAATGATCTGGGCGTCACCGGCGGCAAGGTTGCTCCCCACCGCTTCAATGCGGTTGCCGCAGATGAGAATGTCGCTGTTATAGAGCACCCGATCCGCCGGATCGCAGGTCACCACAGCATCCGCATTTCGAATCAGTATCCTCTCACTCATGACGGATCCTCTTGCGGCAGCGTGTCCCGATTTTTCATATTGCGGCGATAGGCCAGCACCTCCACCACATTCTTTTCCTCATCGCAGATCTGGAAAATCCGGTCGCCGTACCAGGTGTCGGTAAGCCCCAGCAGCACCTCCACATCGTCACGGCTCTCCAGCCACGCAAAGCAGGCGTTGACATCCTCGGCCTCAATGGTGGTCAGCGCAGGGCCCTGGGGCGTGTTCTCCGTCTTTTGCCGAATATCTGTAAAGCCGCCGGCAGAGCGGAGGCGGCAGCCCCGATCCTCGGGCCCCCGATCCCAGGAGGCGACCACGGGCATCTGCATGGAATCCCGGTAAAAGGCGGTGATCTTCTCCAGATCCTCCGCAAAAAGAATGGCGGTATACTCATCGGTAAAGTAGCAGCCGCCGTCATCGGCCCCCATGGGCCGATACTGCTCGGAGCGCTGGTAGACCTCCACCCAGTTGCCCACGGGGTCCTTGATGCAGAAGCTGTATTCGCCCCACGGATGAGACTGCAGGGGGCGGATAACGGTGACCCGAGGCTCCTTTTTCAGGTTGGCGTAGCACAGCTCAATGTCCTTTGCCTCTAACCGCATTCCCGCAGGACCCTGGGGCAGAGTGGGATGGCGGCAGATCAATTCCAAGCGGTTGTCTCCGATCTTGAACTTGCAGCCGCGATCCACCGGACTGGTGTACCAGCCATACATCTGGGGCAGACGCAGCAGATCCCGATAAAAGGACTGCAGGGTGTCAAACTCCCAGGAATAATAAACGATCCTGTATTCTTTGCGCCACATGTTTTTTCCTTTCTATAATCAGTGCATCAAAATTTCCTCTCGCACATTGCGCAGATAGGCGTAGATCTCCACCACATTGCCGCTGGGGTCGTACATTTGGAACAGCCGCCGTGCATCAAAGTCCGTGTCACGCAGCACCCCGGCCTCCTTATAGTCCGGGCTTTGGCTGAACCGGTCGTACAGCTTATTGACGCTGCTGGCCTCCAGACCGATCATAGACGGACCCAGGGTGCAGCCTGCCGGACGCCTGCGCAGCAGAAGCTGTGCATCGCCGGCCTGAAGCAGCAGCGCATCTGCCTGCTGCTCCAGCAGCGGAAGCCCCAGCCGGTCGCAGTAGAAGCTCTGCGCCGCCGCCAAATCATCCTCATAAAGCACGCCGGTAAAGGTGCCGGTAAACATATCCGTTTTATCCACATCACCGCCGCTGCAGGAGCTGTCGTCCTGCAGCAGATGCACCAGATTGCCTTCGGTGTCCCGGAGGGTTACCTGCCGGGCATCCTGAGAGAGGATCTCGATGTGGGGCATTTCCTCCAAAATCCGCTCCATGCACAGAGACAGATCGGAGCACTGGGCCAAAAACTCACTGTGTCCCTGCCGGGGGGTAAAGGGGATCTGGGTGATCTCCAGCCGTCCGCTGCCCATGTAGAAGCGGTAGCCCTTCTGATCGGGGACGATGGACCAGTTATAGTTGGGCTGCAGGCCCAGTACCTCGCGGTAGAAAAAGACACCGCTGTCATAATCCTTCAGGTGCAGAATATATCTGCATTCGTGAAATGTAATATTCATGCCTTCGATCCTTTCGACTGTGATTCCCCGGCGCTTTTCCGGCGCAGGCAGGGAGCGGAGAGCGGATGGGGGTAGGGGGTGCCATTGGCCGCCGGTGCCCGCATCCGCATACCGGTGAGCTTGATGCCGATCAGCGCAGCCAGATAGGGCAGCATCTGGGTCAGCTGCGTGGCGATGCCGAAGCTCTGCAGGCGCATCCGCAGCGCCTGCATCACGCCAAACAGCAGCGTGGCAAGATAGCCGCCGACGGGAGACCACTGGCCGAACTGGTTGGCGGCAAAGGCCATAAAGCCGGACCCGGCGGACATATCATTGACAAACACATTGGCGGAGCTGAGGCACATGACAGCGCCTCCCATGCCGGCAAAAACGCCTCCCAGAAGCACCGCACGCATTCGCAGGCGGTAGACATTGATGCCCAGCGTGGCCACGGCGGCGGGGTTTTCGCCCACGGCACGGATCCGCAGGCCCCATGCGGTTCGATGCAGCAGATACTGCATGACCGCCACCGCCAGCAGACCCAGATAGATGCAGGCCGGGTAGCCGCTGAGCATGGTGCCAACTATGGGGATGCGGGAGAGCAGGGGAATATTCACGGCCTGAAAGCCCTCAACCCACGGGGAGATGCCGGTGGTGTCCCACAGGGCGCGCATCAGCATATAGGCAAAGCCCGGGCCGAAGAGGTTGAGGCCGATGCCGATCACGATCTGCTGGCCGTTGCAGTAAATGGCCAGCACCCCCAGGATCAGCGCCAGAAATACACCGGCGGCGCAGCCGCACAGCAGTCCTACCCAAGGGCTGCCCGTATAGTAAGAGCCCACGGCGGCGAGAAACCCGCTGAAGAGCATGGAGCCCTCAATGCCGATGTTGATGACGCCTGCCCGCTCGCTGATGGTGCAGGCCAGAGTGCCCAGTGCAATGGGTGCGGTCAGCCGGATGGCAGAGGCAAAAAAGTTGGCAAATGAGATCCAAAAATCCATTATTCAGCAGCTCCTTCCTGTTTCCGGCCCCAGCCGACACAGCTCTTGAGCCGCTGCCACAGGTGGCCCAGCACATTCCACACATCCGGAGAGGCCACCAGCATGACGATAAAGCCCTGGAGCACGGAGATCATCTCCGTTGTCACCTGGCTGGTCAGGCTCATGCTGATGGAGGCGGAGCGCAGCATTCCGAACAGGAAGGCGCTCAGCAGCACGCCCACAGGCGAATTCATGGCAAGGGTGGCCACGGTAATGCCGTCCCAGCCGTACCCGGGGGAGAAGCCCATGACGAAACGCTTATATACCGCCAAGCACTGGATGGACCCGCCCAGGGCAAACAGGCCGCCGCTGATGCACATGGCGGCAATCGTCCGGCCATAGATCGGCAGTCCGGCCTGCTGCATGGCACGGGGGTTGCTACCCATGGCCCGCAGGGAAAAGCCAAAAGGGGTCTTATACAGCATCCACGTTACAACGGCTACGCAGAATAGCGCCACAAGGATGCCGTAGTTAAACTGCGTGCTGGGGAAAATGCGCGGCAAAATGCTGCCCTCGTTCACAACCACGGTCTCCGTGTTGCTGGCGCCGGGACGCTGAAAATAGCTCTTAACAATATACTCCGTCAGCAGGGCAGCGATGGAGTTCATCATAATGGTGGCCACGGACAGTGAGGTCAGGTTTCGCCCGGCAAACAGGGTGGGCAGGAGTGCCCACAGAGCACCGGCCGCAAAGCCCGCCAGCAGCGCCAGCAGCCAGCCCCACGGTGCCGGCAGCGGCACCGTCAGGCCCACAATAACGGAGGCCAGTCCGCCCACCAGCACCTGTCCCTCACCGCCGATGTTGAAAACACCGCTCTGGAAGGCCACCGCCGCACCGAGGCCGGTCATGATCAGCGGCAGCATATATGCCAGCACATTCAGAAAGCTCTTGGTGCTGCCGAAGGAGCCGGTGAGTATGCTCCAATATACCACCAGGGGATCCCGCCCGGTAAGCCGTATGGTCAGCCCGAACAGCACCAGCGCCAGAACCAACGAAAATAGCGACAATCGAATCCTTGTTTTTTTCACAGTGTCCCTCCTTGTGCAGATGATAGGTCTCTGCCGATAAGGTGCGGGGCTGAAGGCCAGATAGGCCTTCAGCCCCGTGTTGTGCGCTTGGCGATTTATGCCGCCTTCCACACCTTTGCTTCTTCAATGGTGCTGGGGACCACGATGGTGCCGTCCTTGATGGCAGCCACCGCCGCATTGTACTTCTCCATCACATCAGCGGGGACCTGATAGGCAGAGCCGTCAAAATCCAGATACAGGCTGTTCTCTGCCAGACCCTTTTCAATGGCACCGGCGGTGAACTTACCGTCCATGACATCCTGAATCGCTTCCTGAGCGCAAGCGGGGAAGTCCCGGATGGCGCTGGCAATGTTGGTCTGGGGGGCGTCCGCATTCAGGTTGCCGTCAAAGAAGACGGTCAGGAAGTTCTTCTCCTTGCCGGCATTGAGGATACCCAGGCCGCCGGCGCTGGCGGTGTGGTATATCAGGCTGGCGCCCTGCTCATGCATGGATGTGGCCAGCTCATAGCAGCCGTTGACCTCTGCCCAGCCGTTGGCGTAGTCCACCAGCACCTGGCAGTCAGGGTTAGCATAGTGGGCTCCGGCGATCATACCGGCAGCGCCCAGATTGCACAGGGGGATGTCGTGGGCGCCAATAAAGCCCAGAGTATTGGTGTCGGACAGGCTGGCACCCAGGAAGCCGGCCAAAAAGCCCAGCTCCTGATCGCGCCATGTGTAGCTGCGGATGTTGTCACCCGCCACCACAGCGTCCAGGATCACAAACTTCTGCTGCGGATAGTTGGGGGCCACATTTTCCAGGCTGGAGCTCTGGCTGCCGCCCAGGCAGATGATGAGGTCGCAGTCTCCGCTGTCGGCATAGCCGGATATCAGGCCCTCGTACTCGGCGTCATCCTTGGGCTCGGAATATACCCACTGGATGCCCATGGTGCTCTCCGCTTTCTTCATGCCGTCATACAGCGCATCGTTAAAGGACTTGTCTCCCAGGCCGCTGGAGGCGAACACAACGGCGACCTTGGTGCCTTTCTCGGAATCGTCACCTGCCGAATCCTTGTCGGACTTCCCGCAGGCCACCAGGGACAGCATCGAGCAGACCACCAGCAGCATGGACAGCCACTTTTTCACATTTGTAAACTTCATCTTAGTTCCTCCTTGCACGGTTAGTTCTAAGCTGCCGTTTAATCGGCAGCAGGATCAATAAAGGATCGATCAGTGGGCTTCGCCCAGCATCATGCGTCCTAAGGCCTCACGGGTGGCATTGTCTGCATCCACAAATCCCATGATCTGCCCGCGGAACAGCACCATGATCCGGTCTGAGACCTTGATCAGCTCGTCCAAATCGCTGGAAATGAGCAGCACGGCGCAGCCCTGTTCCGCCGCCGCCAAAATGCGGCTTTGGATGTAATCCGCCGAGGCGATGTCAACGCCCCGGGTAGGCTGCGCGGCAATGAGCATCCGGCAGCCTCGGTCAAGCTCCCGGGCGACGACGATTTTTTGTTGATTGCCGCCGGAGAGGGTGCCGACCACAACCGACTCATTGGTGGCCGCAATGCTGTAATCGGCGATCTTAGCCTGCGCATCACGGCGGGCGGCCGCCCAGTCCTCCAGCAGCGGGCTTTTGGCATAGGGCTTTTCGTCGTAGGCATTCAGCAGCATATTTTCAAAGAGCCGCATACTGAGGATGAGGCCCATGCCTTGCCGGTCATCGGGAATGCTGCCCACGCCGGCATCGCGAATCTGCTTGGTCGTGCGGCCGGTGATCTCCCGCCCGTCCAGCAGAATGCTGCCGGAGGAGGAGCGGCAAAGGCCCAGAAGGGCCTGCGCCAGAGGCGTCTGTCCGTTGCCCTCGATGCCCGCTACGCCCAGCACCTCGCCGGAGCGAATGGAAAAGGTGACATTTTGCACAGCGGCGCCGCCACGGCTCTGCACGCTGAGGCCCTTTACCTGCAGCACCTCTTCCTCCCCAATGGGGTGGGGCCGACGGCACCCAGTAGGAACCGTTTTGCCCACCATCATCTGCGTCAGCTTTTCCATACCGGTTTCCTGAGGGGTGGTGGTGCCGATGATCCGGCCCTGCCGGATCACGGTCATGCGGTCTGCAATTTGATAGACCTCCCGCAGCTTATGCGTAATGAAAATTGTGGACTTGCCCAGCTCCCGCAGGCGGCGCAGCACATCAAACAGCGCATCGGACTCCTGAGGCGTCAGCAGGGCGGTGGGCTCGTCGAAAATCAAAATGTCCGCCTTGCGATACAGCAGCTTGACGATCTCCACTCGCTGGCGCTGCCCAATGGTCAGTTTGTCCACCAGCGCATCAGGGTCTATATCTAAGCCATAGGAAGCGGCCAGCTCCCGGATACTGCGTGACGCTTCCTGCTTTTTCAGCCGTCCGCTTCTGGTCCTGACCTCCTGCCCCAGGGTAATGTTTTCCGCCACCGTCAGGTGCGGAATCAGCATCAGCTCCTGGTGCACCATACCGATGCCGTGGGCAATGGCGTCAGCAGGGCTTTTCAGCACCACTGGCTCGCCGGAAAGGAACATCTGACCCTCATCGGGCTGCTCGATGCCGTAGAGCATTTTCATCAGTGTGCTCTTTCCTGCACCGTTTTCCCCCAGAAAGGCGTGTACCTCGCCGCGGCGCAAGGTGAAATTGATGTGATCGCTGGCCTGTACGACACCGTTATAGCACTTACACAGGTCAACACACTGCAAAACAACGGGGGCCTCGGTGGCGGTTTGCGTGTGTTCGGCTATCATAGGCTCCTCCTTCCAGGGTCGCTCCCTCCATTGGTTGATACGGACAAGCAGTCCGGTTCTTTTCCATGGGTGGTATTTTGCGTGAACTCATTATACGCCTGTACCCGTAGAATTTGAAGAACAAATAAGCGATGTAAAGCCATCGGTAAGACCGATGGCTTTCAGGTAAAAACAGGGTTTTGGGGAAGTTAATTTATAGTGCCGGAGGTTGCTTTTTAACAAAAATGCTGCTAAAATCAGGGAGATGTCCCACAATTACCATTCCGGCGGTGTCGGTTGGGGCAAACAGTGGCGAGAGGTCTCCATCTGCGACAGCAGCGCAAGTATGAGGTGAAAACGATGACATTAAAGCAAATACTATATGTCCGGGCCGTCAGCAAGGCAGGCTCTATCGGCAAGGCAGCAGAGTCGCTGTTCATCTCCCAATCCAGTCTATCCGAGTCGATCCGAAACTTGGAGCGGGAATATGGTATGGTTCTTTTTGAGCGAACCAGTAAGGGCATATCGCTGACGCGCCAGGGAGAGGCATTCCTGAAGGACACACAGCTGCTGACAAATATCTACCAGGATTTGGATGACAAGTATAAAAACCACAAGGGGGAGTGCGAGTATTTTTGCGTATCTTCCCTGCACCATGTCTCCGGTATCGATGCCTTTGAGCACATTGTATGCCAGCCTAAGAATCAGAAATATCATCTGGGCTATTTTGAGGGAAACATGGATCAGGTGCTGCAGGATGTGGAAACGAATCGCTCCGACATCGGCGTGCTGTTTTTCACCAGCGACAGCCGCAGCGCCATTATCAAGGCATGCAATCGGCGGAATATATTTTTTCAGCATCTGAAATATGATCTGCTGCATATTTACATCCAGAATACGCATCCCTTAGCCGAGTGTAAAAGCGTTACACTGGCGGACATCCAGCAGTACCCGTTTATTTCTTATGAGGAGTGTCATCCCTCCTCGGCCCGATTCACGACGACCAGGCGCCAGTGGAACCCCCAGCAGCAGATCATCTCGGTATCCGACCGGGCGATGGCGTATTCACTGCTGGCACTGGGCGATGCCTATGTGACCGGCTCCGGCTATCTGACACAAGAGGATCGCCGCCGCGCCTTGGTCAGTGTGCCCATCACGGATTTGGGGCAAATCGAGATCGGGTATATCTGTAACCCCTCTCGAGTACTGTCAGAATTGGCGCTGGAATATATTGAGTGGCTGAAGATAATTACCGTGTAACAGGCGTTATTCGCCCTATAGGCAAGCCGTATTTCCCGCAAGGGTAAGAGCATACGGCCACTTTGCTTCATGCCCTCACCCATAGAGCAAAAATAGGCAAAGAAAAAGATCCTGTTTTCGAGAGAAAACAGGATCTTTTGGAGCTGCTGGGCGGATTCGAACCGCCGACCTCATCCTTACCAAGTGATAAAAGTCCTCCCAGCCCTTGATTTGTAAGGCTTTGTGGGCATTTTTACCGCAAAAAGGATGCGGTCGGAAACTCTTTGTTCCATGTGTTCCACCCGTTCGTTTCCCGTATGGGTCAAGGTGTGGGTCAACGCCGCAAAGAGCAGCGGTGTGGGTCAACTTTCTCTGGCAGGGGAATGGTCGCATTTTGCGCTGCTGGAAACAATGAAAGGGTATCAAAACGAAGGCATAGAGCCACCGGGCGGGACCCTCCCGCCGGGTGGCCCTGTAGCTTCTGGCTATGTTTCCCGTATGGGGGGCAAATGCGGGTCATGCGGAGAAAGCGGAGAGGGGGTTCTGGGGAATACCGGAGTTCTCCTCCTGTTGTTTCGTCCAAGTGACAAGGGTCATTGCCTCGACAAAAAGCGCTCTTTTTTGTTGCTGCGTAATAGTGGGTGCCAAATTACTGGCAAATATGAAACAGAACTCCGTGTAGGCCACACTATCCTCGGAGGGCAGTGAAAAACATCCTCCGTCCTGCGCTGCCACCCTGACAGCTTTGTGTTCGATTATTTCTGTGTTTTCTTCTTACCCTTTACAATCAAGCCTTATTAAAAAAGCAGATAAACACATCGATACTTCTAAGCCGGACAATGGAGACTACACCATGACGAACATATTGTAGTGCTTCATCAAGCGGATGTCCTCTTTGGATATCACCAACTCTTGAACCAGTGTCTTATCGATGGAAAGCGGTGTTTTGCTGAGAAGTCGCTTGGCTGCAGAGGGCATCAACGGGCGGCAGGAGATGCCGTAGGTCAGCACCCACTTCTGGTCGTTGTCCATATAGGGCTGGGGGATGCCGATCTGGTATTTGTCCATGGGCATATCGTTGTTCTCAAAAAGCATGGCGCTGAATGCCTCATAGTGGGTCAGGATGCCGCGGTAGCTGCTCTCGCAGATCCGGTAGTGGGCCAGATCCTTGATATTCATGTACATGAGGACTTCGGCCTTGTTGCTTTCCTCCGTAGGAGATATGTCGATAACAGTGCATTGGGCGCAGTTGACCCGGCCATCGAAGAAATACATATATAGCTGGGAGACACCACGGAAAAAGGCGGGCACCTCCGCATTGTACTCCTGATTGATGTCCGGCGTGTTGCGGTGCAGCAGATCATAGATGCTGATCTTCAGGGCATTGGCAATGTCGTAAAGCGTGGCGATATCCACGGATATCTGGCCATTTTCGTATTTGGAGATGGCAGAACGCGTCTTGTAGATAGCCTGAGCCAACTCGTCCATCGACATGCCCCGACTCTTGCGGGCGTAGCGGATTCGGCTGCCGACTTCTTTTGTGATACTTTCTCTTTCGGTGCCCATAAGCGATTTCCTCAAAATCAATCCATGCTTACTTTTTCACAATTTTTTAATGATTATATCAAAAAGTACCAAATGTGTCAATAAACGTTCTGCACAGGAAACAAAAATTGCACAAACTGTTCCGCAGGGGGAACAGGCGGCAAATTGCCACACGCTCCGCTTTTCGTTATAATGGAGACTAAGTTAAAACTAACGCGCGTAAAACTGTGCAAAATCACAATCATGTCATGTTGAAATTAGAGAGGTGTACAAAATGAAGGCCAGAGCTGATACGTTGGTCTATGGGGGCAAGATCTACACGATGGAGGCGCCGGATATCTGCAAGGACGCGGTAGTGCTGAAGGACGGCAAATTTGCCTACGTGGGCACGAAGGAGGAGGCGCTGGAGCACTTTGACTGCGCGAAGTGCATCGATCTGCAAGGCAAGACCGTGCTGCCCGGTATGGGCGACTCCCACCTGCACTTCTTCGCCTTCTGCCAGACCTATACCACCGTGGATCTGGGCGGCGCCACCTCCCGTGACGAAGCACTGCAGCTGCTGCGTGACCGCGCGGCGGAGACGCCCAAGGGAGAGTGGATCAAGGGCTCCAACTTTGACCAGTCCAAGTGGAAGGACTGCGAGGACCAGCTGCCCACCCGTCTGGATCTGGATGAGGCCAGCACCGAGCATCCCATCGTTATCAAGCGCGTATGCCTGCATACGGCGGTGGCCAATACGATGGCGCTGGAAAAGGCCAACATCACCAACGGCTATGTATTCGGCCCCGGCGGCATGGTGGAGCTGGATGCCGACGGCAGACCCAACGGCATTTTCCGTGAGCAGGCCTCCAAAATCTACGACAACCTGATCCCCGATCCGTTTCTGGTGCCCACCACCCGCGAGAAGTGCATGAAAAAGGGGCTGGCGCTGGCCTCCAGTCTGGGTGTGACCATGATGCACACCTATGCCGCGGCGATATGGCACTATGACGAGGATTTTGCGGACTATGTGGCCCGCAGCGACCGCGGCGAGCTGCCGGTGCGTATGTCCGTGTGTCTGGACTATATGTTCGATCCGGAGCACCTGACGGCCGAGCAGCGGAGCGATCCCTACCGCGCCGCGCGGATGGGAAGCTTCAAGAGCTTCTCTGACGGCTCTCTGGGTTCCCGTTCCGCCAAGCTGTACACCGACTACGTGGACGATCCCGGCAACACCGGTATTCTGGTCATCAGTCCCGAGGATCTGGCCAAGAGAATGTACGAGGCATACCGCCACGGTCTGCAGCCCGCCACCCACTGCATCGGCGACGAGGCACTGGAGGTCACCTTGGACGCGGTAGAGTACTGCCTGCAGCAGGGACTGAAGGACGGCATGACGCCGGAGGAGCAGGCCAAACGCCTCCCCTTCCGTCTCATCCATGCCCAGATGGCTACGCCGGAGCTGATCGAGCGCATGAAGAAGCTGCCCCTTGTGCTGGATATCCAGCCCACATTCCTGATGACCGATTTGCACTGGATCGAGGATCGCGTGGGCAAGGAGCGTGCCGCGCTGAGCTATCTCTGGAAGACGTATCTGGATGCGGGGCTGATTATGGCCGGCGGCTCCGATGCGCCGGTGGAGAGCTTCAATCCCTGGATGGGCATCTACGCCGCCGTGACCCGTCAGGATATGGACGGATATCCCGTGGGCGGCTATCATCCCGACGAGAAGATATCCGTGTATGATGCGGTGTGCATGTACAGCAAAAATGTGGCCTACGCCAACGGCAGCCAGGATCTGATGGGCACCATCGAGGCCGGCAAGTTCGCTGACATGGTGGTCATCGACCGTGACATCTTCCACATCCCCGAAAACGACATTAAGGATATTCAGGTGCTGAACACCTACATGGCCGGCATCGAGAGATATCACCGCGACTGATATGCGCGGCACAACAAACAAAGGGGCTAAGACATGAAATTACATTCTTTTGACAAGGTCAAGCAGTTGACGGAGGATATGGTCGCCATCCCCAGCATCAACAAGGAGCCGGGCGGCGAGAGCGCCGTAGCCCGCTATATGCAGGACTTCTATATGTCCCTACCCTACTTTCAGGCGCACCCCGAGCAGGTCAAGTGCTTCCAGACCAAGAACGACTTCGTGGTGCGGCATAGTACGCTGGCCTATGTGAAGGGCACCAAGGGCAATTCTAACCGCACGGTCATCCTCATCGGCCACATCGACACCGTGGGGGTGGACGATTTTGGCACCATCCGCGAGTATGCCTTCCGCTGCGAGGAACTGCCCGCCAAGCTGCGCGAGACATTCGTGCTGCCTCAGGAGGTCATTGACGACATCGAGTCCGGCGAGT
>OGXQ01000489.1_pt1 | contig 31783 bp, 28 predicted proteins | sample 1576291 | NCBI WGS metagenome assembly OGXQ01 (sample SAMEA3541575, study PRJEB24748) | human gut metagenome | biome: human gut; feature: human-associated habitat; material: faeces | place: China | collected 2012 | reverse complement strand
CCTTTGATCCGCCTAAGCCTGCTGTTTTTGTGCAGGCGGCCAGAATGTTGCTGCAACATCAAACCGGACAGCGTGAACTGACTGCCGCAGAAGCATGGCACGCAGCTTGCAAGCAATTGAACCCTTATAAAAAACCTCATTACGAAAACAAACTTGTTTCTCAGGCAGTACACGACATCGGTTATCTGAATCTCTGTACTGCTGAACACGATATGTTTTCCCGTTTTGAGCACGTTTATAACATTTTGCTGCAGCGTGAAAAAGATGAGTTTAAGATCGAAAGTACTCTTGCCAGTATCGGCCTGTATCAAAGTAATATCGCAAAAATCGAAGCCAAATGAAATAATACAGTCAACATTTAAATGTTGACTGTATTATTTATATTTCAAAACAATTATTTACATTATATATAGTGAAGCATATAATAAAATAAAAATATAGATATATCAAATATAATTTTAGGAGTGTTAATGTGCGAGCAAGAAAAGGTTTCACGTTAATAGAATTAGTGGTAGTTATTGCCATCCTGGGAATTTTGGCAGGAATCGCGATACCGAGGTTTATGGATTCAATAGAAACTGCCCGGGGAGCCAAGTTATTGGCTGATTTACGTTCAATTGAAAGCGCAGGAACTGTTTATTATACAAAAAATGGTAAATATCCTACTGTAAGTACAGAAAGCGTATTAGGAAAGGATAAAGACTTTATTGAAAAATATTTTGGCAGCTGGCCAATTTCTACTGGCGGCTATGCTATTGTACAAGGTTATAATGGTATTAATTACCGCTATAATCTAAGTAACGGCGATATTCCTTATGAATATGCCTATAACAGCCAAGCTGCTGTGGATAAAATTTATGAGGGGCGTGCTACTATCGGACAAAAAACTTTAGAGCAGTATTTAGGCGGTGAAGCAGGTCGCGGCAGTGGTCCAGTATCTATTGTTGGCGCTGCTGCATTAGGCAGCAATGAAGCTGAAAGTGCCAGAGATCATTTGCTAGATGCTTTAGGAAACACAAGTATTATGATCGGAGATATTGATTCGACCAGTGCCAAGGGTACAAAAGTGCAAGCTATTGTTAATTATCTAAGTAGTAAAGGCATAAGTCTGAATAGTTGTGATTGGGCGATTAGAGGCAATAATACTAGTTACAGCATTTACATATTTTCAAAGCTTACTGGCCCCGGTAAAGTTAATGCAACTGTATATACAATTACAAGTAATAGTGTAAGTGCTGCTAAACAGGAAGTCATTAAGGTAAAAAATGATAATGGAATTTTAAAAGTAGATAAAAAATAACCTCGAATAAGTTTTATTTATTCGAGGTTATTTTTTATTATTTTTTGCCACCACTTGATGTAGTTTTGTTTTGCAGTTGCTCTAAAGTTTGCCCATCCATTGTAATTGTATAACCAGTTTTTCCATCATCAGATGCAGGGGTATATGTATATACAGCTCCATTCTGTACGTTTACTATGTTACTTCCCGGATCATTAGCATATTTAATATTGGCAGTACCTACAGGAGGGACAGGCCAAGCTGTCAACAATGCATTTTCTCCTAAAAATCCAGCTGTTGTAGCGCTGGCTGTATCCTTTACAATGGTTCCCGAAGTGCCTGGATATTTACCTTCCTTGGCGTAATAAATAATAACAGCACTTTCAATAGTACGCATATCTGCAACTATTTTAGCACCTCTGGCAGAAGCTGTCGCTTCCATAAAACGCGGTACAGCGATACCGGCAAGGATACCGATAATGGCGATAACTACTACCAATTCCACCAAAGTGAAACCTTTTCTGTTTTTAATAAAATTTTTCATTGGATTTCATCCCTTCTTAATATAGCGTTGCTACCATTATTTGCATAATAATATAGCCGCTATTTTATTTATATTTTAATAATAACTCTTTTTTAAACTTTTATCAAGTATTTTTATCATAAAACTTTTATTTTATTTATAAGCTCACTACTTTTGTAACTATTTCAAACATCGGCAGTAAAAGAGCTACTGCCAGCGTACCGATAATGACGCCTAAAATAACTATCAGGATCGGGTCCATGATAGTCTGCAGTCTTCCGATAGTATCATCCACCTCGGCGCCGTAGAAGTCGGCGACCTTATCAAGCATGGTATCCAGAGCGCCGGTTTCTTCGCCAATATTTACTAAGCTGATAACGATTGGCGGAAACATACCGCTGGCTTCCATAGGATCTGCCAAAGTACGGCCTCGCCTTAAGCTGCCGCGGGCCTGATTAAGTACCCTTTCAGCCTGCAGACTTCCTGTAGCCTTGCTGACAATGGTCATAGCGTTTAAGATCGGCACGCCGCTGCGTGACAAGCTTGCAAAAGTACGGGCAAAACGGGTAATGATGATTTTGTTATATAAGTCTCCGAAAATAGGTACTTTCAAATAAACACCATCACGCCACAGGCGAAAACTTTCTTTAGTACCGGCCCATTTATAAAGCAGGAACAGGCCGATCAGTGCGGCAATAACCAAATACCAGTAATGGCCAAGAAAATTGCTGATGCCGATAACGACACGGGTGACAAATGGAAGTTCGATTTTAAGCTGTTCAAACAAGCCGACAAAAACCGGCATAACGAACATCATAATAATAGCAACCACAATAGCAGCTACCGATAAAACTATTGCCGGATAAATCATAGCTGATTTAAATTTGGCATTCATTCGATAATCTTTTTCAAACTGTGCTGCCAAACGATCCATAACGATTTCTAAAATACCGCCGGCCTCGCCTGCTGCTACCATGTTAGTCATCAGCTCGGGAAAGACTTTAGGGAACTCGGCCATAGCTGCCGACAATGCTTTACCTTCACGGACACTGGTAGTTATCTGCCCTAAAACAGTACGCAGACGCTCTTTGGCAGATTGCTGAGTTAGTATCTCCAGTCCTGTTAAAAGCGGCACACCGGCTCCCAGCAGAGTTGCAAACTGGCGGGCAAAAATCGAGATGTCATAAAGATTGATACTTTCCTCAAAAAGTACTCCCGAAAACAGCCCTTTCTTTTTAGAAGCTTCAATGCCAGCCACATACATGTCCTGTTTACGGATAAAGGCGGCTACGGCAGCTTCGTTAGGGGCGTTGACTGTGCCATAAACTACGGCACCATCACGTTTACGTGCTTTATATTTAAATTGCTCCAAACTGCGGTTCCTCCTTTAGCTTTATAGTCCATGCATATAGCGTTCTAATGATAATGGGTCATAACAGCGTTCTTCCGCTATGCTGCGGTCGATCTTATTTTGACGTACCAGCTGCGCCAGATAGGCATCCATACAAATCATCCCGAATTTGGAACCGGTCTGGATATATGACGGTATCTGATGTGTTTTGCCTTCGCGGATCAAGTTCCGCAGCGCCGGTGTGGCAACTAATATTTCAAAAGCAGCCAGACGTCCGGTTTGTTCGCGATTCATCAGCAGCTGCTGGGCAACGATGCCCTGCAGGTTGCCAGCCAGCTGAATGCGAATCTGCTGCTGCTGGTGTTCGGGAAAGACGTCGATGATACGATTCACTGTCGATGCCGCATCCTGAGTATGCAGAGTTGCCAAAACAAGATGTCCGGTTTCTGCAGCAGTGATAGCGGTGGCGATAGTTTCAGTATCACGCATCTCGCCTACCAGAATAACGTCAGGATCTTCACGTAATGCTGCCCTAAGGCCATTGGCAAAGCTTTTGGTATCACTGCCGACTTCGCGCTGGTTGATAATGCTGTTGATATGGTTATGCTTATATTCGATCGGGTCTTCCAGAGTGATGACATGATCTTTGCGGTGTTTGTTGATTTTATTGATAACAGCCGCCAGTGTCGTTGATTTACCGCTGCCGGTAGGCCCTGTCACCAATACCAGACCACGCGGCAGCATGGCAAGGTCGCTGATAACGTCAGGCAGGCGCAGGTCCTCAAAGCTGGGTATATTATTGGAAATCAAACGCAGCGCTGCTGCCACACAGTTACTCTGCTTAAAAACATTGACACGAAAACGGCATACATTTTCAATTTCATAAGAAAAATCAGCTTCGCCGTTATCAAGAAACTGCGTGCGGCGCCGATCGTCCATCAGTTCCATGGCCATATTATAGGTATCCTCACGGCGCAGAGGTTCTTCACCCACCTGCCGCAGCACGCCATTGACACGGAACATTGGCGGCAAGCCTACCGTTAAATGGATATCCGAAGCGTTGACATCAAAAGCGTCACGCATTAACTCTTTGATCACTTTGTCATCTCCTTACGCATACGCTACGCGCAGCAATTCTGAAGCAGTTGTCTCTCCATCCAATACTTTGCGGATACCGTCTTCTTTCATAGAAGTAACGCCATAAGAACGTCCGGCAGCAAAAATTTCCGTATCGGGAGCATTTTTCAAAATCAGTTCCTTCATTTCAGGAATGATAGGCAGAACTTCATGGATCGCCATACGTCCGGCATAACCGGTAAAATTACATTTACCGCAGCCGGCACCTTTATAGAGTTTTACTTCTTCATCAAGTGCAATACCCATATAGGCCCTTTCTGCCGCGTCAGGAGCATAGGTTTCTTTGCAATGCGGACAGATACGGCGCACCAGCCGTTGAGCTACGACACCTCGCAAAGCGGAAGCTACAAGGAAAGGCTCTACACCCATATCGATCAGTCGCGTGATCGCGCCTGCAGCATCGTTGGTATGCAGGGTACTGAAAACCAAATGACCTGTCAATGCGGCGTGAATGCTGATACGAGCCGTTTCAACGTCACGAATCTCACCGACCATGATTATATTCGGGTCTTGACGCAAAATACTGCGCAGTCCGTTGGCAAAGGTAAGGCCCGCTTTATTATTGACAGCTACCTGATTGACGCCTTCAATACGATATTCGACCGGATCTTCAACAGTAATGATGTTTTTATTAGGATTGTTGATATTGGTGAGCGTAGAGTACAGAGTTGTCGATTTGCCGCTGCCGGTAGGACCTGTGACAAGTACGATGCCATAGGAAGAGTTGAACAGACTGCTATACAGCTCCATATTCTTCGCTGTGAAAGCCAGATCATTGATATCAATAGAAGCCGCCGTTTTATCAAGAATACGCATAACGACCTTTTCACCTAAAATAGTCGGCAAGGTCGAAATACGCAGATCAATATCACGTCCACCCTGTTCAATATTGATGCGACCATCCTGCGGCAGACGTTTTTCGGCAATATCCATTTCCGCCATGATCTTGATACGCGAAATAATAGCGCTGTGACTGTTTTTCGGCAGTGTTACCGCATTACGTAAAACGCCGTCAACACGAAAACGTACCCTCGTATCATCCTCCTGAGGTTCGATATGGATATCACTGGCCTTATCTCGGACAGCCTGCTCAATGACGGAGTTGACGATTTTTATTATCGGCGCGTCCTCACTGCTGTCTTCAACTCTGCGAATGACAGGAGCAAAAGAATCTTCTTTCAATTTGTTGAGGCTGCCGCCTACGCGGCCGCTGACACCATAAAAATTATTAATGGCGTTAATGATATCCTGCTGTTCGGACAACACGATAGAAATATCACAGCCACTGACCATGCGCACATCATCAATCGCATAGAAATTTGTCGGATCGTTCATCGCTATAGTCAGACGGTTGCCATCTTTTTTCAGCGGTACTAAAGTGTAGCGCTCTGCCAGAAAGATTGGTACTGCCGCAACAGCTTCCGGCATAATTTCGATATCACTCAAAAACATATATGGTATGGAAAGCTGTTTTTCTAAAGTTTTAAGCATTTTACGCTCAGTCAAAAAATTCAGACTGATCAGAGTCTCACCAAGTCTTTTGCCATTTGTTTTTTGTTCAGCCAAGGCTTGATCCAGCTGGGACTGCGTTATTTCTCCCGAGGTAACAAGAATCTCGCCCAAGCGTCTTTTCTGAGTTGCCACGTTGTTCTCCTCCATTTTAAATATTGCCAATAACACGGTTATCTTAGTTTTTTATTGCTTTCAAAACAAATAATACCCCTATATTATTTTATATTTAATTATACTACGCTATGTATTCTAAAACAAACTTATTTTAATAAAAAGAATAAGAATATTTATTTGCTTTTTTTCATCTTGTGGTATAATAAGTATATTAAGATTTTATAATTATCAGTTTAATTTATATTGGAGGAATTATTATGCGAAAACAGCAAGAGAAAACTGATCGTTTGTCACTTATCATTCTGGCAGCCTTCCTGGTTTTGAGCACCTCGCATTTCATGTGCCGCTTTGATGCCAGTGGTTATATAGAAGGCCTGTTCGAAAAAGCATGGGCTGGACAAGTACAGGCAGAAGCTCAGGTTCAGCCTGCTGCAGCAGTTGTACCTGCCGCAGATGCTTTAGCTGCGGCACCAAAAGTACAAACTATAGCCCGTAATCCTTTTATGGCTCCGGCGTCAATGCTCAACAAGCCAACTGTGCATCCCGGTGCAGTTATCGGAGGCGGTGCACCTGTTTATGCAGCTCAGCCTGTTTTACGCGGCATCATCAATAACGGCGTCAAACAGCTGGCCATTATCGAATTTAACAACACCAGTAATTATTACAAAGATGGTCAAAGCTTCGGCGATTATACTGTTGCCGCTATCGGCATCGATTCTGTTGACCTGAGCCATCCGCAAAATCCGCTTCATTTGACCCTAGGGAGGAATAACTAATGCATTCTTGGAAAAAATCGCTGCGAAGCACTACTCTCGCCGCACTTTTGGCCTTCAGCAGCACTACTGTTGCTTTGGCCGCACCTAACGTTACCTTAAATGTGCACGACGGCGAAGTTCGCGACGTTTTGACTGCTATTTCCGCTCTTTCGGATGCCAGTATCGTTACTGACGAATTTGTTAAAGGTAAAATTACTATTGCCTTAGATAATGTGCCGTTCAACACTGCTATCAAGCTTATCACCAGTGCCAAAGGACTGGCATATCGCATGGTCGACGGCGTTATTTTGGTTTCCACCCAGGAAAATCTGAATAAGTTCAACGGCAGCGTCAATGTTTTTAAGCTGAATTATGCCAAAGCAGAAGATGTTAAAAATGCTTTGAATGATATTCTGGAAAGTGAAAAAAAAATCAGTATCGACCCTATCACCAATTCTATTCTGTTCAGCGGCAGCAGCACAGATGAAGAGCGTGTTCGCTCGGCAATCAAAGCGATGGACGTTGCTACCAAACAGATCACTTTGGAAGCCAAGATCATTTCTATTAACAAAGAAGACAGTAAAAACCTGGGCATCAACTGGAATTGGGATAAGATACCACAGAACAGTGAGGACAACAATAACAGCAGCAATAACGATGATGATGAAGATTTCGGCGGCGTAGTTCACTTTGGCGCCAGCTATGAATTCCGTTTTAACGCGACACTCAACGCACTGTTTGCTAATGGCAAGGCCAAAATTTTAGCGACTCCGCGTATTATCACCGTTCCCGGTAAAGAAGCAAGTATCTTTATCGGTGACCATATTCCTGTTTTGACTGAGAAAATCGAAAACGGTATTACCGTCAACACTACCGAATATGTAGATGCCGGTATCAAGCTCACCTATACTCCGCTCGTCAGCGAAGACGATATGATCACCTCAGCCGTACATACCGAAGTCAGCACGCCGACACTGGTTTCTGAAATCAAAAATTATAAGATCACCAGCCGTACTGCCGATACTTATGTAAGAATGCGCAATGGTGAAACACTGATCATCGGCGGCCTGATCAATGAAGAAGAGCAGAAAAATATTCAGAAGATCCCCTTCCTCTCCAATATTCCTATTTTAGGTGAACTGTTCAAAAACCGCAGCACAACTAAAAATAAAACTGAGGTTATGATGATCCTGACGCCGCATATTACAGAAGCAGGCGCGTCCCCGGCTATTTATGATACTCAGTCCCTGGAAAATGAATTTAAGGATTTCGATGATAACAAATTCCTGAAAGATATCAAAAAATCCGAGCGTTCTCAGGCTGAAGCTAAAATCAAAGCCCAGCAGAAAGAACTGGCAAAGGAAATGAAGGAACTGCAAAAAGAGTTTGGCGACGATAAGGCCAAGGCTCCGCAGTCAGGTTCGATGCGTGACCGAGTCAACCAAATCTTAAACGAAGATAAATAAAAAGTAAGAGCTATCGCAGTAAAAGCGATAGCTCTTTTTGTCTGTCTTTTTATATATTTTTATACCTGTCAGCTATTGTTTTGAATTTACGTACCTCTGCTTCAATATCATCTGCTGCCAAAATCCCGCTGACAATAGCCGCGCCGTTGACACCGGTTTGCAGTACCTGTTCAAAATTGGTGCTGTTGACGCCTCCGATACCGACAAGAGGTGCCGTAACAGCCTGTCTGATACTTTTCAGTCCGTCAAGACCTAAATAACCGGCATCATTTTTGGTAGTGGTGCCAAACACCGCACCGCAGCCCAAATAGTCAGCACCATCCGCAAGCGCTTGCCTGGCTTCTTCAGGGTTATGAGCCGATGCGCCAATAACTGCCTGCTCGCCTAACAGCCTGCGCACTACAGTAACCGGCAAATCGCTTTGCCCCACGTGCACACCGTCTGCCTGAACAGCCAACGCGATATCAAGCCTGTCGTTGATCAGCAGAGGTACATGATAAACAGCACACATTTTTTTCAGCAGCAGCGCCCGTTCAAGCAGCACACGACTATCAGCATTTTTATCGCGATATTGCAGCAGGGTCACGCCGCCTTTAAGTGCGGCTTCAATGCAGGCAGCGAAATCACGTCCCTGCAAAAATCCGGTATCTGTTACCAAATATACACTGTAATCTATTTTCAGCTTCATTTTCTCCATCTCACTGCTTCCGTTCCGGGTCCAAATGCAGCACGTTCCATTTTGTCGTAACGTGATAAACACCGTCAAACAGCCTTGTTTTAAACATTCCCGGTCCGTCTTTTGTTTCCATAAACCCTGCGGCCAGTTCTGCCGCCTGCCCCATTATGACTATACCTAAAGCGGCTGCCAGCAATGGGTCTTTTGTTACTGCAGCGCAGCAGGCACATAACGTCGTTGTCATACAGCCGGCTCCTGTGATCTGCGTCAGCAGCTCATGTCCGCCAGTCAGAACTAAAGCCTGTTTCCCGTTGCTGACATAATCAGTAACTCCTGTAACAGCAAAAATACAGTTATATTTTTCCGCAGCGTCCTTCGCTACCCTTAACCCATCAGTCACATTGCCATTTGAATCTACGCCTCTGCCTTCAGCTTTTTCTTCCAATAATGCCAGACATTCAGCGTAATTACCGCGCACGATAGTTACCAGCCCTTCGTTTAAAAGCTTCAGCGCAAAAACTAAACGCAGCTTGGACGCCATAACTCCTACAGGATCTAAAACTACTGCGATGCCTTTATTTTTAGCTGCTGCAGCCGCTGTTTCCATTGCCTGCATTTTTGCTTTGGCAATAGTTCCCAGATTCAATACCAATGCATCAGCATTAGAAGTTATTTCAACTACTTCCTCCGCTTCATCGGCCATTACCGGCGAAGCTCCTGCACACAAAGTGATATTGGCGCAGTCTCCCGCCGTCACATAATTAGTCAAATGATGGATAACAGGCCTTTTTTCACGTACAGCATCAACGATCAAGCCAAATTGCCCTTTGATGACCAAACTCATTTTAACCAGCCTGCCTTTCTGTACAAATCAACAAAATGATGTGTCGGGCCACAGCCGCCGCCGATCGGCAAACTGTATTCTATCGCTTCTGTTACATAAGCCTTCGAAGCCGCAACGGCATCCGCCAGGCTCAGACCCTGGGCAAGGTTTGCCGCCAGCGAACTGGATAATGTGCAGCCGGTACCATGCGTATTTTTTGTGTCGATGCGATCTCCCATAAACCAGCGTTCTGTACTGCCATCAAACAGCAGGTCATCAGCGCTGCCGTTCAAATGACCGCCTTTGACCAAAACAGCTTTGGCACCAAACTCTAAAATACGTTCGGCAACAGGTCGCATTTCTTCCTTCATCGTCACCCTCATACCGCTGATAACTTCTGCTTCCGGCAAATTAGGTGTTACCAGCGTTGCCAGTGGCAGCAGCTCTTGGACCAGTGTCGCACAGGCTTCCGGTGCCAGCAGCGGATAACCGCTTTTAGAAATCATTACCGGGTCCAGCACCACGATCTGTGGTTTATAATAACGCAATCTATCGGCAATCGTTTTGATGATTTCCGGCCTTGATACCATACCTATTTTTACCGCATCAACGCGTATATCGTCAAATACCGCATCGATCTGCGCCTCGATCACCCCAGCGTCTATATCCTGCACCATCGTCACACCCTGTGTGTTTTGCGCTGTTACAGCAGTAATAACGCTCATACCAAAGGTGCCATGTGCGGCAAAGGTTTTCAAATCGGCCTGTATTCCGGCTCCGCCGCTGGAATCACTGCCTGCTATCGTTAATAAATGTTTCATTTCTTCTCCTATCTGCAGACTGTCTTCCTAAAATCTTCAGATTCAGTACCGCAAGCAAAACGGGCACGGGCCTAAGAGTAAGCACCATGCCCGTTTAAATTATAAAATTAAAGAACGCTTTTTACTTTAGCAACCAGATTCTCAACAGTAAAACCATATTTTTCCATCATTACATCGCCAGGTGCCGACGCGCCAAAACGATTGATACCCAAAACATTGTCTTCACTGCCGGTATAACGGCTCCATCCTAAAGTAACGCCGGCTTCAACAGCAATCTTCGGCAAACCTTCAGGCAAAACGGAAGCTTTATAATCTGCGCTCTGCATTTCAAAAGTATCCCAGCTGGGCATCGAAACTACACTAACTGCAGTTCCTTCCTTAGCCAAAACAGCCTGCGCCTCCAAAGCCAAATGCACCTCGCTGCCGGTAGCAATAAGCACCGCTTTTGTTTCTCCCTGTCCCGGGTTCAGCACATAAGCGCCTTTATAAGCATTTTCGTGAACGATTGCCGCATATTCGTGTAATACCGGCAATTTCTGACGGCTCAAAAGCAATGCCGTCGGTTTATGTAGATTCATACAAGCCATTTGCCAGGCTGTAGCAGTTTCTAAAGCATCTGCCGGACGGAATACAGACAGTCCCGGAATCATCCGCAGACTCATAGTTTGTTCGATCGGTTGATGAGTTGGGCCATCTTCACCCAAAGCAATACTATCGTGCGTTAAGACAAAAATGGAACGTAATCCCATCAAAGCTGCCATACGGATCGCCGGACGCATAAAGTCGGCAAAAACAAGGAACGTACCACCGAATGGAATAAAACCGCCGTGCAAAGCAATACCATTAAGAACTGTTCCCATAGCATGTTCGCGCACACCGAAATGAATATTACGGCCGCTGCGGTCTGTTTTCGAGAAATAACCGACATTTTTCATCACAGTTTTATTAGAAGGACCCAGGTCGGCACTGCCGCCAACCAGATTCGGCAGCTGCATAACAAGCTTCTGCAGGATATCGCCAGAAGCTTCACGGGTAGCAGTTTTAGCAACATCTTTAAAGATCGCTTCCAAATCGTGCAGATTTACCAGAGCATTGCCGCTGATACGTTCTTCAAGTTCCATTCCCAATTCAGGATAAACAACTTTATAATCAGCCATCAATGCTTCCCAGGCTTTTTGATCGCCTTCGCAATCTTCAATTTTATTTTTGAAATACTGGCTGACAGTCAAAGGCACATAGAACGGTTGACCAACAGGCCAGCCGGCTTTTTCTTTAGTCAGTGCCAAAGCTTCAGCACCCAAAGGCTCGCCATGGCAGGAAGCACTGTCCTGTTTCGGGCTGCCATAACCGATATGAGTACGCACAATGATCAGACTGGGATGCTCGGTATCTGCCTGAGCTTCTTTAACGGCAGCTTCCATAGCTTCAATATCTTCTGAATCAGCTACACGCAGCACCTGCCAGCCATAAGCCTTAAAGCGGGCTTCCACATCTTCAGTGAAAGCGATATCGGTAGAACCTTCAATAGTAATTTTATTATCATCATAAAGGTAAATCAATTTACCCAGACCCAAAGTTCCTGCCAAAGAAGCAGCTTCGCTGGCAACGCCTTCCATCAGGTCGCCGTCAGAAGTGAGTCCATAGGTATAGTGATCAATAACAGTAAATTCAGGCTTATTATATTTTGCTGCCAGCATAGCTTCGGCAACAGCAAAACCTACACCCATTGCAAAACCATGTCCCAACGGACCTGTAGACGCATCAACACCTGCTGTATGACCATATTCAGGATGCCCCGGAGTTTTGCTGCCCCATTGACGGAAGTTTTTCAATTCCTCCATCGAAACATCGTAGCCGGCCAGATGCAGCATTGCATACAACAAAGCGCTGCCATGTCCTGGCGACAAAACAAAACGGTCACGATTGAACCAGTTAGGATCTTTTGGATTGTAGTGCATAAAACGGTCCCACAAAGTATACATCAACGGCGCCGTGCCCAAAGGGAAACCAGGATGTCCCGATTTAGCCTTTTCTACCTGGTCAGCCGCCAAAAAGCGTAAAGTATTAACAGATGCATGATCAATAGCCTGCATTTACTGAACCCTCCCAATAACTCATAGTAATATATTAATTATAGCATAAGTTGAAGAAATAAACATCGTGTATTTTCCTGTGTTTTTTATCTTTAGCGGCTTTTATAAGCTTATTCCTTATTTTATTCTGCCGCTTCACTATAATTATAAAACTCACTTTATCTTTATAAGCGTAATTTTCAGTTAAAATAAAATTTTTTTAGGGCTAGCAATAAACACCATAATAGTGTATACTAATACCCGTATTACAGTCACTATTATCATACACTTTATTTATATAGTGTCACTATTGCTTTGTACCTTTGCAGCTTAATCACAGTTATCCTGTAACAGGACATCTCCGACTGCGGTATATCATTTCAATCTGTATACCTTGACGTCGTTAGATATATTTTTAATTATTATTTTATTTCTCGGAGGTGTCTTGATGTTAATGTTTTTAGGTTTTATCGTTTTGATAGCCTGCCTGGTAATCGGCGTTCGCCGCGGCGGTATCGGTCTGGCTACTATTTCTGGTATCGGCCTTGTTTTCTTTATTTTTGTTATGAGCCTGAAACCCGGTAAACCGCCGGTAGACGTTATGCTGACAATTATGGCGGTGGTTACCTGTTCAGCATTTTTACAGGCTTCCAAAGGGCTTGATGTAATGCTGAAATATGCTGAAAAATTCTTGCGCAGCAACCCCAAATATATTACTATCCTTGCTCCGCTCACAACCTGGCTGCTTGCTGTTTTATGCGGCACCGGACATGTAGTTTACGCTATGTTCCCTATTATTTACGATATCGCTATCAAACAAAATATCCGCCCGGAACGGCCGATGTCTGTTGCTTCCATTGCTTCACAAATGGGTGTCTGCGCTTCGCCTGCTTCGGTAGCTGTTGTTTCGGTAGTTGCCATCCTCGGCGCTACAGATCACCCTTTCGGAGTTATGCAGATTCTTTCTATTTCCATTCCTGCTACCTTCATCGGTGTTGTGATCGCCGGCCTTTGGAGCATCAACCGCGGCAAAGATCTTGATAAAGACAGTGAATTCCAGGAAAAAATCGCTGATCCTGAACAAAAAGAGTTTATTTACGGCGGCCTGCAGGAACAAAGCCTTTTAAATATTATCCTGCCTAAAAGTGCCTATCAGGCAGCATTAGTTTTTCTTCTGGGTATCGTTGTGATTGCTATCTTTGGCAGCTTCCCACAATTATTGCCGCACTTTCCCAACGCCAAAGGCGTTTTGAAGCCGTTTTCCATGACACCGACAATCCAGCTGATGATGCTTTCTATTGCCGCTGTCATTATGATCCTGTGCAATGTTAAAACTTCGGAAGTCGCTTCCGGTTCTGTTTTTAAATCAGGTATGACCGCCATTGTTTCAGTTTACGGCGTAGCCTGGATGGCCGATACCTATTTCGGTGCCTATCTGCCCGTAATGAAAAAATCCTTAAGTGACATCGTACTTACTTATCCCTGGATGTATGCGATCGTTCTGTTTTTGGTTTCCAAGCTGATCAATTCACAGGCAGCGGCCGTGACCGTCATCGTACCGATGGCATTAAGCGTTGGCGTCGATCCCTTAGTAATAGTAGGTTTTATGCCGGCAGCTTACGGTTATTTTGTTCTGCCGACTTATCCTTCCGATCTGGCCTGCATCGGCTTTGACCGTTCTGGAACAACACATATCGGTAAATTTATCATCAATCACAGCTTCCTGGTGCCGGGGCTTATTGGCGTAGGCAGTGCCTGCTTTGCCGGGTATATGCTCGTACATATGGTATACTGATCTAATAAACTTTTGACCCAATCTGTAACAACAAAAGAGTTTATCTCAATAATTGAGATAAACTCTTTTTATTTACTCACACCAACAGCAACGCACAAGCATAAAAAAGCGGTTTGCCCTTTTAGCAAACCGCTTTCAGCTTAGTTTTACAGAAACTACATCAATTATTGAGCTTCCTTAGCTTCGGCAATGATCTTTTCGGCCATTTTCATCGGTACGTCCTCATAATGGTCAAACTTCATTTCAAAAGTACCCAAGCCCTGAGTCAGAGCACGCAGGTCAACCGCATATTCGGAAATCTCGGCATAAGGAACCTGCGCTTTTACGCAGCCCATACCGTCTTCCAAACTCTGCATACCCAAAATACGTCCGCGTTTAGAGTTCAAATCGCCAATAACATCGCCCATCATTGATTCGGCGCAATAAACATCCAAATTATAAACAGGCTCCATTAAAACAGGTTTCGCCTGTTCCATAGCTTTTTTGAACGCCATATTGGAAGCGATCTTAAACGCCATTTCTGAAGAATCGACAGTATGATAAGAACCGTCAAGCAACGTAATGCGAACATCGACTACCGGATACCCGGCCAAAATGCCGTGTTCCATGGACTCACGCATACCTTTTTCAACAGCCGGAATATATTGCCGCGGCACAGCACCGCCGAAAATCTTGTCAACAAACTCAAAGCCTTCTCCTGGCGGCAAGGGTTCCATCTTGATCACAACGTGACCATACTGGCCATGTCCACCGGATTGTTTCTTATGCTTGCCTTCAACCTCCGCCGTTCCGCGGATAGTTTCTCTGTATTCAACGATAGGCGCACGCAAATCGGCTTCCACACCGAATTTACGTTTCATACGCTCCATAATGATCTCGATATGCTGATCGCCCATGCCACTGACCAGAGTTTCCTTCGTCACACTGTTCTTAGTAACAATGATAGTCGGGTCCTCGTCCATCAAACGGTTCAAAGCAGTGGCGATCTTCTCTTCCTCGCCTTTCTTTTTAGCGTAAATGGCACGAGTATACATCGGCAGCGGGAATGCGATCGGCGCAAACAAAACAGGTGAGTTCTTGTCGCTGAGCGTATCGCCGGTAGACGTAAACTGCAATTTAGTAGTAACGCCAATATCACCGGCAACAACTTCCTTCATCGGGATCTGAGTTTTACCACGCATCGTAAAAATACCGCCAATACGTTCTTCTTTTTCACGGCTGGCATTATAAACCATGCTGTCACTCTTGATCGTGCCCGAGAATACTCTAAAGAAGCTTAAACGGCCAACAAAAGGATCAGACGTAGTTTTGAAAACCAAAGCTGCCATAGGTGCGTTGGCATCGCGGATCTCTTCTTCTTCAGTTTCCGGATTCGTAACAACAAAGTCATTCAGAATAGCCGGATAGGTAAAATCGATAATCGCGTTCATAACGCGTCCCAAGCCAATATCTTTATATGCGCTTCCGCAAAGGACAGGGAAAATAATCGCTTGACGAATGCCTTTGATCAGGCAATCCATAATTTCCTCATCGCTGATAGTTTCGCCTTCCAGATAACGCATCATGCAGTCATCATCAGCCTCAACAGCAGCTTCGACCATTTTTTCATGCGCTTCTTTGGCATACTCCAGCATATCTTCAGGAATGTCCATTTCGATGGAATCGTTGCCGTTAGCTTTATAAGCCTTCATTTTGTAGAGGTCGATAACGCCGCAGAAATCGGCTTCCTTACCGAGAGGTAATTGCAGCGGCAATACACGTTTACCGATTTTAGCACGCAGGTTGTCAAGGATACTATCAAAATCAGCATTTTCACGATCCATCTTATTAACGAAAATGATACGCGGCAAATGTGCTTCTTCTGCCAGCTTCCAGCACTGCTCAGTGCCAACCTGCACGCCCGAAGTAGCGCATACAACGATCAAAGCGCTGTCAACGGCACGGAAAGCGCCTTTGACCTCGGCTACAAAGTCGGCAAAGCCTGGTGTATCAATAAAATTGATTTTGGTATCACGCCATTCAACAGGCGCCAAAGTTGCATTGACAGATACGCCGCGTTTTATTTCTTCCGGCTCATAGTCAGTGGTGGTAGCCCCGTCTTCTATCTTGCACATTCTGGAAATTGCTCCCGAACGATACAGTAAGGCTTCGGTAACAGACGTCGTTCCAGCCCCACCGTGACCCACAATGGCCACGTTTCTGATCCTATCTCCAGTATACTCTTTCATGATTACTCCCCCTTGTCCTACAAAATTTGATGTTATTACAATTCGCTGGTTACAAGGGCTTTTCCTGCATTTTAGCTGAAATTTAAGAATTTACCGTTTTTAAAACAACAAAGTGTAACGCAAGTAACAATAACCGCAGCTTCTCTGTTATAAACCATCTATAGAACTTTTCCAACTACCAAAATACAAAAAACGCAGACTGTCAGAAACAGTCTGCGTTCAAATCACTTATTAAGTTTTATTTCAGCATTTCCAATACACATAAAGCGCTTAGAGTTTTAGAATCGAAGATATCGCCTTCCAGCACCATTTCCCTGACCTGCTGCGGCGTTAATTTTACGACATCGATAAACTCATCTTCATCAGTATGCTGGTTGTGTTTTTCCAAACCGCGCGCCGCATACAGGTGAATAACTTCATCAGTGAAGCCCGGTGTAGTAACGATAGAAGTCAGCCTTTGCCATTCCTTCGCACTATAACCGGTTTCTTCCGACAGTTCCCGCTCAGCACATACGTCCGGTTCTTCACCCGGGTCAAGTTTCCCTGCCGGGATCTCATACATTACTGTTCCCACAGGATAACGGTATTGTTTTACAAAAATAATACTGCCATCGTCTAAAATAGGAACAATAGCTACAGCCCCCGGATGATGGATCAGTTCACGTGTCGTTTCTCTTCCGTTCGGCAAGATTACCGAATCAATATTCACCTGCAGCAGGCGTCCTGAAAATCCTACTTTACTGCAGATAAAGGTTTCATCTAAATTTGCCTGATGAAATTTTTTCATAGCTCTCACCTTGCCTGTTTATTTTTAGCAGACGCTGCTAAAAGCTCTTTAGCATTAGCGTAGGCTACTTCGCTGACATTATCGCCGACTGTCATCCTCATCAGTTCCTGGATACGGCCTTCTTCATCCAGTACAGTCAACCCTGTTGAAGTTCGTCCGCCTGTACTTTCCTTGCGGATCAGAAGATGCCTGTCAGCAAAAGAAGCTATCTGTGGCAAATGCGTGATACACAGTACCTGTCCTACCTTGGCAATAACAGCGATCTTTTCGGCCATTTTCTGTGCGGTAACGCCGCCGACGCCTGTATCGATCTCGTCAAAAACCATTGTCGGTACACCGCTGGCATTTAGAAGCACCGTTTTAATAGCCAGCGCCACACGTGACAGCTCGCCGCCGGAAGCGACTTTTAACAAGGGTCTGATCGGTTCTCCCAGGTTAGCTGTAAACAGGAAGGTCAATTCATCCTTACCTGTTTTAGTCAGGGTGTCTTTAGCAGTTACCTCGATCTCAAACCTGCCTTCCGGCATCGCCAGATCATGGATATGTACCGTAACTTTAGATGCCAGCCGCCCGGCATATTTAGCGCGCAGCTGCGATAAGCTTTGCGCCTGCTGTTCCAATTCACCTTTTTGCTGCGCCAGCAGCTGTTTTGTTTTAGCAATGTTGCTTTCCAGCTGCGCCAATTCATCGGCCTGCTGCTGTGCCTGCCCTAAGTATGCAGTGATCGCTTCATAGCTGTCGCCGTATTTTTTCTGCAGACGATACCACAGATCCAAGCGTTCCTCTACATAAGCTGCTCTTGCAGCATCATATTCCTCTCTGCTTAGATAATCGCTCAGCTCACGCCGGCATTCATCCAATGCGATCCAGCTGCCTTCCAGGCTTTCACACGCATTATGCAGCCGTTCATCATAACGCACAACTGCCGCCAGCTGATCTTTAGCTGCCGCCAAATTATCAAGAATACCTCTTTCGCTGTCAAGATATTCATGAGCACTGTTGACTGCTGTCATGATCTTGCCGCTGTTCTGCAGACGTTTTACCTCTTCCTGTAAGGCTTCAAGTTCGCCTGCTTTCAATGCGGCCTCAGTAATTTCTTTGATTTCCCATTCCAGACGGTCTAAAATGCGTTCCCGCTCACTGCCGGTTTGCTCCAGCTGTGTCAGCTTCGCCTGCGTAGCCAGATAAGCTGTATACAGCTCCCGATACGTTTTACGCACAGGAGCAATCTCTTCCCGTCCATACAAATCGACCAATACCAACGGTGCATCAGACTTTAAAAGTGCCTGGTTTTCATGCTGGCCATGAATATCGACCAAAAGTTCGCTGAAGCTTTTGAGTACTGCCAATGGTACCTGCACGCCGTTAACTGTAGCCTGGCTTTTGCCGTTGGCTAAAATACGCCGCCTCAAAAACAGTTCGTCCTCTTCGTCTATCCCCTGCTCTGCCAGCAAAGACTTAACTGCTTCTATCCCGCTGATATCGAATACCGCCTGCACCCAAAAGGAATCAGCTCCGCTGCGGATATAGTCCGCCGAAGCCCGATTACCCAGCACGACGCCAAAAGCATCGATCAAAATAGACTTACCTGCACCGGTCTCACCTGTAAAAATATTGAAACCGGGGGCAAAATCTATTTTCGCATCTTCAATTAAAGCAAAATTATGCACATGCAAAGATTGCAGCATCGTTAAACGACCTCGTCCTATCAGCGATTATTAAAGCGTTCCATAAAGGTTACAGTGTTATCTTTTGAATCGACAGCAACAAAAATAGTATCATCACCGGCGACAGTCCCCAAAACCTCCGGCCATTTCATATAATCAATAGCATAAGCTACCGATTGTGCAGTACCGGGAAGACTGCGGACAACTACCAGATTTTCAGAGGCACGCATGCCTATGATAGAATCCTGGAAAGTACGTTCCAGACGTCCGGGAGTCAGCAGCATATTATGTTCTTTAGGAAAAGCATAATGATAATTGCCTTCGGCATCCGGAACTTTAATGAGCATCAGCTCTTTGATGTCGCGGGAAACAGTAGCCTGAGTTACCTCGATACCGTCGTGGCGTAAAGCAGCCGCCAAATCTTCCTGAGTTTCGATTTTGCTGTGTTCGATGATTTCTTTGATCTTGCCGTGTCTGATACCTTTCACGTCTCTCACCTCATATCTGTATTTGTAAGCGGTTGGGTATTTTAAAGCATTTCCGTATTACGGATCAGCTTTTCCTGCCAGGTTTCATAATAACTGCGGCCATTGAGCCTGATAAAAGTTACTTTGTCAGGGCTTTTGGCAATTCTTACCGTATCATTTTCCGCTATCGATGCTACTATTTCTCCATCAGCCGAAAGCAACAGTTCTTCATAGGGCGGAATAGCATTCAGTTCTATGACCCTGTCCATCGGAATCAAAAGCGGTCTTGTATAAAGCGCATGAGCGCAGATAGGCGTAATAATAGTAACATCGAGGCTGGGATGTACAAGCGGCCCCCCTGCCGATAACGAATACGCAGTAGAGCCTGTAGCCGTTGCCATGATGATACCGTCAGCGGCATAATTGCCCGAACGTTTGCCATTGACCTTCAGACTGAGATGCGCCAGCTTTGAAAAATGCCCCTTGGCCACTACCATATCGTTTAAGGCGTGAGCGTCAATCAAAACCTTACCGTCACGCCAAACACAGGCCTGCAGCTGACTGCGCTCTTCCAGCACATATTCTCCGGCCGTCAGCTTGGATAAGGCTTCCGGCAGTTCTTTGAGTTCTATTTCCGCTAAAAAGCCTAATTTCCCAAAATTGACACCAAATACAGGGATTTTCAGCGGCGCCAAAAATCTCGTCATCTGCAGCAGCGTACCATCGCCGCCTAAAGATACCGCCATATGCATCTGCTTCAGGCTTGCCCTGTCGCAAACGTCGTAGCTGGGCCTGTCCTGATAATCCAGACGCTGCGGCAGTACCGCCTCGATCTCAGCCTTATCGCACAAATCCAACACTTTCGGCAAACTGTTTTTGACATTTTCTTTTTTCATATTGGGGAATATCCCCAACCGTAATTTATTCATAAAAGCCTCGCTGTTTCTACTCCTGGGTCTGTGGTTTATCCAAATCACCATGTGATTTGGATACAAGCTCGTCAATCATAGTTTCACTTACCGCATTGTCATCACCCAGTGTCAGATGCAGTAAGTACTCAATATTGCCTTCAGGCCCTTTGATAGGAGAAAAATCCAGTCCGGCAATACCAAAACCTTCTTCTTTAGCAAAAGCTACTACTTTTTTGATAACGTCGGCATGTACCTTAGGGTCGCGTACGACACCTTTTTTTCCGACGTTTTCTTTGCCGGCCTCAAACTGCGGCTTAACAAGCGCAATAACAAAGCCAGTTGGCTTAAGCAGTTTATGTACCGCCGGCAGCACCTTATCCAAAGAAATAAATGCCACGTCGATAGTTGCTGCGTCTACCAGTTCTCCCAAGCTTTCAGCTTCAAGATAGCGCACGTTAGTGCGTTCCATATTTACGACACGCTCATCACTGCGCAGCTTCCAGGCCAGCTGACCATAGCCTACATCAACGGCGTACACTTTAACAGCGCCATTCTGCAGGGCACAGTCGGAAAATCCGCCTGTGGAAGCGCCGATATCCGCAACTGTTTTACCTTCTACGCTGATGGGGAATATCTGCAATGCCTTTTCCAATTTCAGCCCACCGCGGCTCACATATTTAAGTTTTTCGCCCAGCAGGCGTATCGCTGCCTCTTCGGGAACCTGTGTCCCCGGTTTATCTATTTTCTGTTCATTGACCAGCACCTGACCTGCCATAATGGCAGCCTGAGCCCTTGCCCGGCTTTCAAAAAGTCCTCTGGCTGTCAGCAGTGCGTCTAATCGTTCTTTTTTCACTTTGCTTCTCCGGCACCTTTCACCAAAGCAGTAATTTTTTCTTTTATACTTTCTGTATCTAAACCCAGATCCCGGAACAAATATTTTTTGTCACCATGCGGTACAAATTCGTCAGGGAGTCCCAAATTTAAGACCTGCACCTTTTGCATCAGACCGGCTTTATTAAGCAGCTCTAAAACTGCAGAGCCAACACCGCCAGCCAGCACGCCTTCTTCCAGGGTGACCAGTTTTCCATATTTTTCGGCCGCCTGAACGATCAATTCTTCATCAAGAGGTTTGGCAAAACGCAGATTGATCACACCAGCCTGAATACCGTTTGCCGCCAAAGCATCAGCAGTCTGCAAAGCTGTTTGCACCATGCTGCCGATCGCCAGCAGGCAAACATCGGTACCTTCCCGCAAAAGCTCACCTTTACCAATAGGAAGTTCTTTCAGTTCGTCTTCACAGTCAACGCCAATACCGCTGCCACGCGGATAACGGATCGCGATCGGTCCGTTGAATTGTAATGCCGTGTTCAGCATCTGACGAAGTTCGTTTTCGTCCTTAGGTGCCATAATCGTCATCCTGGGCATCGAACGCAGATAAGCATAATCAAAAACACCATGATGTGTAAAACCGTCGTCACCGACGATACCGGCACGGTCAAGGCACATCGTTACATGCAGATCCTGCATGCAGATATCGTGCAGCACCGAATCATACGCTCTTTGTAAAAATGTAGAATACACCGCAACAACAGGCTTCATTCCAGCAGCCGCCATACCGGCAGCAGCAGTAACAGCATGCTGCTCAGCGATACCTACGTCCAAAAAGCGCTGCGGATAGCATTCGGCAAATTTGTTAAGACCGGTGCCGTCAGGCATAGCCGCGGTGATAGCAACAATATCTGCATCTTGTTCAGCTAGTTCGACCAAAGTTTTACCAAACATTTCCGTGTAAGCGATCGGAGCCTGCGGATCGGTGATTTTTTTACCTGTTGCAATCTCAAACGGACCCGTGCCATGAAATTTATTCGGACTTTTTTCTGCAGGTTCATAGCCTTTACCTTTTTTAGTGATTACATGCACTAAAACAGGACCATCGACATGCTTTGCCGCTTCCAAAACCTCCAGCAGCTTATTCAAATCATGGCCGTCAATCGGGCCAAGATATTTAAAGCCCAACTCTTCAAAAACAGAGCTTGGTACCATCAGGTACTTTACACTGCCTTTAACACGTTCGATAGCATTTAAAACATCAGTGCCGAAGTCCAGGCTTTTCAGCCAGCCTTCAACATCGTGTTTGATTTTGTTATAGGTTTCACCTGTGCGCAGATCGCACAAATACTGTGACATCGCGCCGACATTTTTAGAAATAGACATTTCGTTGTCGTTTAAAATAACGATCATTTTTTTATGCAGATCGCCGGCATTATTCAAAGCTTCAAAAGACATACCGCCAGTCATCGAACCATCACCGATAACGGCAATAACATTATTATCTTCACCTTTAAGATCACGTGCTACAGCCATCCCCAAAGCAGCTGAGATGGATGTGCTGGAATGTCCTGTACCAAAAGCATCGTGCTCGCTTTCTTTACGCTTCGGGAATCCTGACAGGCCTTTATATTGCCGCAGCGTCGGAAACTGGTCCTTACGCCCCGTCAGTATTTTATGGATGTATGACTGATGGCCTACGTCCCAGATAATTTTATCCTTCGGTGTCGTAAATACTTTATGCAAAGCCAAAGTCAGTTCTACCACACCTAAATTAGGAGCTAAATGGCCGCCGTTTTTAGAAACGACATCAATGATCAGCTGCCTGATCTCGCCTGCTAAAAGCTTCATTTCATCCAGAGTCAGCATTTTCAGATCTGCGGGAGAATTTATTTTTTGCAATAATTGCTCATTTTGCATTCAGCAATCCGCCTTTCTTCTCAATAACAAATAACTTAGCTTTTACGCCCGCACATCATTTTTGTAATCTCACGCAGAGCTTCGGCATTTTCTCCAAACATTTCCAGACAGCCCAGCGCCTCGTCAACAGTTTTCTGAGCCAGCGCTTTGGCGCCTTCCAGAGTATATAAGGTCACATAAGTGGACTTATGCTTTTTCTCATCACTATGCGCTGCCTTGCCCATCTGAGCAGCATCACCCTCGACATCAAGGATATCGTCTGTGATCTGGAAAGCAAGACCCAGAAGATCGGCAAATTTTGTCAAAGCCAGCAGTTCATCACTGGCAGCACCAGACAATCGCGCACCACTGCGAACTGCCGCAATGAAAAGTGCTCCTGTTTTGCCTGCATGCAGCTTACGCAGTTCTTCTTCACTGATCTGCCTGCCTTCGGAATCAAGATCAATGACCTGACCGCCGACCATACCGAAGTTTCCGGCACACATTGCCACTTCGCGCACAGTTTCGACCAAAACTTCCGCCGGTACGTTTTTTTGTTCCAGCATCACTTCAAAAGCAAGGGTCAGTAAAGCGTCACCAGCCAAAAGCGCCAGCGCTTCCCCAAAAACCTTGTGGTTGGTCAAACGGCCGCGACGATATTCATCATCATCCATACAAGGCAGATCATCATGGATCAGCGAATAGGTGTGGATCATTTCTAAACCACAGGCTACCGGCAGAAAATTATAACCGCTGACACCCAAAGCATCGGCTGTTGCCATTAAAATTATGGGACGGATACGCTTGCCACCTGCCAGCAGGCTGTAAGCCATTGCTTCATCGACACGCGAGATGCCCTTTTTTTCCAAACGTTTTTCCAGAAAAGTATTGACCAGCTTCTGCCTGTCTTCGTAATACTTATTAAAATCCATGTCAATCCTCCAGCTCTGCGAATGTTTCCAGTTCATATTCGTTATCGTCGTCAGCAGCAACGACGATTTTTTCTACTTCCTGCTGCACCGTATTGAGTTTAGTCATGCATACCTTACTCAAAGCAACGCCCTGCTGAAACGCTGCCAGCGCTTCTTCCAGCGGCAGTTCTCCACTTTCCAGCAGCTGTACCTGCTGTTCCAGCTCGGCCAACGCTTCTTCAAACTTTATGTTTTTGGCGATTTTTTTCATCGTCATTGTTTTTCACGCCTTTCTACCTGCTGCACAACCGATATCACATCACCGTCAGCAACCTGAGTCCTGAGTTCTTCTCCCCAGCGCACATCTGCGATACTGCGCAAAGCCCTGCCTGAGTCTGTCTTGGTTATCGAATAACCTCTGGCAAGTACCGTCAGCGGTGATAAAGCATCAAGCCGCGCTGCCAGCAGTCCAAACTTGTGCTGCCGTTTCTGCAGAATACTTTCCATCCTGCCCTGCAGCTGCCGCATCGCCATATCCGTACGCTGCTGCAATGGCTCCAGCCAGCGTTCCGGCTTGGCTAAAGCCCATGATCCCTGAAGACGCTGCAGCTTATGCTGCGCCTGTTCCAGTTGATGCACAAGCACCCGCTCGCCGCGTGCTGTCAGTTCCTCAACATAGCGCAGATACGAATCAGCATCTGCAACAACCAGCTCAGCAGCCTGTGAAGGCGTAGCTGCCCTGCGGTCAGCAGCAAAATCTGACAATGTAAAATCAGTTTCGTGCCCTACTGCTGAAACTACTGGTATTTCAGACGCAGCAATAGCACGCACAACAGGCTCTTCATTAAAAGCCCACAATTCTTCTATGGAACCGCCGCCGCGTCCAACGATCAGGACATCAGCCAAACGGTGTTTATTCATAAACCGGATCGCCCTGACAATTTCAGCAGCAGAACCATCTCCCTGCACCTTGACAGGAAACAGCAACAGCTTGATGCCGCGATTGCGCCGCTGCGCGACAGTAATCATATCACGTACAGCAGCACCGGAAGGCGATGTTATCATTCCAACTGTTTTAGGGTTCAGCGGCAGTTCACGTTTACGTTCACTGTCAAACAACCCCTCCTCAGTCAGTTTTTTCTTTAATTCTTCATAAGCCAGCATCAGATCTCCAGCACCTAACGGCAGCAGCAGGTCTGTATAAAGCTGATAAACGCCATCGCGCTCGTACACTCCGACACGCCCGATAGCAACAACAGTATCACCGTTTTGCGGTTCAAATCGCAGACTGCGCGCCTGATTGCGAAACATAACTGCTTTCAGTACGCCGCCGGCATCTTTCAAGGTAAAATAACAATGCCCTGAAGAATAACGTTTAAAATTAGAGATTTCACCCTGGATCTGGATATTAGTAAAAGTACGATCGCCCTCCAGCAGGCTTTTGATCATCAAATTCAATTCACTTACGGAATAAATTACTTCATTCATAACTGCTTTCTCCCTGCCTGAACGCATAAGCAGCGCAGCCGGCAGCATTATCGGGGCTAAACCGGCTTTCGGGTATCCAGACCCTGATCCTGCGTTTAGCAAGCTTTTCTATCATATGACGGCGGATATAAGCATTAGAAACCACACCGCCTACCAGCAAAACATCAAAAATTTCTTTCTGCGCTGCCACGTTACGGATCATCCTGACAAAGGTTTCTGCCAGGGCATATTGCACACCTGCCGCCAAAGCTGCAGGATCAGCGCCAGCCTCGATTTTACGCAAAGCAGCAGTAGCAGGCCCGGATAAACTGACGTCACCCTGACGTACTGCTACCGGCAATTCGATGCAATCGGCCGCAGTTGCCGCCAGTTGTTCTAAAGCGGCTCCTGCCGGAAACTGCAGCCCCAACGCAACACCTACTCTGTCAACAAACTGACCGGCATGCAGATCTTTGCTGCCGCCTGCCTGTGTCAGTGCATAAGTGCTGTCAGTTTGTTTTTCCGCTAATAATAAGTCAGTAGTACCGCCGGAAGCATGTAAAAGCAGAAAACGGTCGGCATAAGGCCCCTGCGCTGACCACAATCCGGCTTCCAAATGATTTTCCTGATGGCTGATCTGCCATAACGGAATTTCGTTTACAGCCGCTAAAGAGCGCGCCAGGCCCAACCCAACCAAAAATGCTGGCATATACGAATCTTCCAAGGGCCGCGGGCGGGCAGAAACACCGATACCGATGACTTTCAGCGGCTTTTTTAAAACCTCTTCCAGCAAAATCGGCAGGTTACGCGTATGCTGAAACACCATCTCCGACTGCTGCAGACCTCTGCAGCCCGGTTTCACTTGTAAAATCCTGCGGGCCTCACCTACCAGTCCGCCTTCTCTGCCGATCAGTGCGACCGACGTTGTATAGCAGCTGGTATCAATGCCCAGATAGACCTCATTTTTAGACATCACTGCGAACCATTTTACCTAGAATTCCGTTGATAAACCGCGGAGTATCATCTGTTCCATAAATTTTCGCTATTTCCACAGCTTCGTTGATTGCCACATTAGGCACCAGCTTTTCTGCTGCAAAAAACATTTCATAAACGGCGACCCGCAAAATATTACGGTCGACAGCCGGCATACGCTCCAAGGTCCAGTCAATAGCATACTCACTGATCCTGGCATCTATCGCTTCACTATTAGCCAAAACACCATTTAAAACATCCTGTGCATACTCTTTGGCTTTTTCAGCACTTTTATCAGACCGTTCTTCAACAGCAGCATTCAACGCTGCCTCACAGTCGACCTGAGCAAAATCTATCTGAAACAAACTTTGTAAAACCAATTCCCTTGCAATCCTGCGAATCATATTAGCCCTCTCTTGTCTGAAATTTATTTATGATAGCCTGGTGGCAGCAGTCTGTCCAGCCATTCCATCAGGTCTTCTTTTTTGTCCAGCTTATTGCCGAGGAAGAACCCGGCAGTAATACATATGAGCAGAAAAATCGTCTGCAGAAAGCCTAAGATCAAAAACATTACGCCGATAAACAGACCAAATATAGACCCCAGCAGCCGGCCACGGTAATTCTTCCAAAGATCACTGAAAATTTCGTTAAGCATGCCGTCTACCTCCTCAGCCTTTCGCTTTGATCTGCTTGAAGAACAGATCTATGTCCTTGATCTCCATACCCAAGACCTTTTTGATCGTATCACGTACATTATATTTAATTTCATCTGTAGTTTCAGGAATATTTATACCAGGCTCTATCGATGCATTGATGCGAATACTGATATGTTCTTCGCCCATTTTTGCTTCGACCTTAACGCCATAAACACCATAAACCTCTTTAGCGATCTCCGCTACATAATCTTCAATAGCGCTTTTACCGACAGATACTTTACCGGAATCGGCACTGCTGATCGTCAGCGAAGTCATTCCAGTCGCGCCAATACCTGCAATAAGCAGGCGGATACTTACCAGCAGAATGATGATCCCGCCCACCGCATACTCCCAGTTGCCGGGAATAGTAGCAAAGAAAGCAGTGATAGCAGTCTGGCCGATAACGCCCAAGCTGCAAAGCACTACCAAAACGGCCACTACTGCCATCAAAAAAGTGTATAAAGTTAAAATTATTCTATCAGGTATTCCCAAAATAACTCACTCCTCACCAAAGAAATTTTCATGGGCGGCGTCCATTTTTTCCAGGCTCTCTTCCAATTCGCTCTTGGGTCGACGCGCCACGCCCTGTATATGCACATCGACGAATTTGACTTCATAACCGGTCATGTTCTCGATTGCTTCTTTAACCTTTTCCTGTATTTCCAAAGCTATTTCAGGGATACATGAACCATATTCAACATTAACATAAACTGCGGCTGTCACAACATGCCCATCGACGGTGATCCGTACACCCTTGGCAAAACTTTTCTTACCTAAAAATTCATTCAGGCCTTCGGCAAAACTGCCGCTCATACCAATAACACCGTTGACTTCCTGCGCAGCCAGTCCTGCAACGATACTGATTACTTCGTCGGCAACTTTCACATCACCGATTTCGTCAGGCAGCTGTTCTTCTGCCTCAGCTGCATCGTCTGCATTCACAAACTCCCCTGTACCGGTTTCCAATTCTTTATCTTCAGAATCTGATTTCAACTACCATGCCACCTCCTGTCTGTGCGGCAACAGAATATACTTACCCTATTTTGCTTTTAATTATACCATAACTACTGCGTGAATACTATGTATAAATGCATAAAAAAACAGCGGCGAAAGTAAATTCACCGCTGTTTAAACAGTCGCTTTTAATTATGCACGTTCGATATATTCGCCAGTTCTGGTATCGATACGAAGAACATCGCCTTCGTTGATGAACAGAGGAACTTTTACAACATAACCGGTATCCATTTTAGCCGGTTTGCTGCCGCCGGTAGCGGTATCGCCGCGGATGCCGGGATCGGTTTCAACTACGGTCAGTTCAACAGTATTCGGCAGGTCAACACCGAGAATACGGCCTTCGTAAACCATGATTTTAACATCCATATTTTCTTTCAGGAAGTTCAAAGCATTACCCAACTGCTCTTTTGTCAATTCGGTCTGCTCATAGTTTTCGTTATCCATAAAAACATATTGTCCGTCAGATTCATATAAATATTGCATTTCACGACGGTCAACACGTGCTTTCGGCAGACGTTCGCCTGCATTAAAGGTACGTTCAACAACAGAACCAGTACACATGTTACGCATTTTAGCGCGGACAAAAGCTGCACCCTTACCAGGTTTTACATGCTGGAACTCAACGACTTGCCAGGCATCGCCGTCAATAGTAACAGTCACATTAGTTTTAAATTCGTTAGTAGAAATCATAAATAGTCCTCCTATATAAAAAATTAAACAATTTCCATCAGCTGTTTTTTAACCCCGGTCAGCACTTTTGCGCCTTCGTCGGTCAACACAACCGTGTCTTCTATACGTACACCGCCCTTGCCGGGGATGTAAATACCAGGTTCAACAGTAAATGTCATACCGGGCTGCAAAATTACATTCTGACCGCGTTTGTTGATATTCGGCATTTCATGGATCTCAAGACCGATACCATGTCCCAGCCCATGCACATAGTTTTCGCCATACCCCCGGGAAGTTATATAATCCCTGACAACAGCGTCCAGCTCTGCACCGGTAATACCGGGTTTAGCATTTTTCAAACCGCGCCACTGGGCTTCTTCAACAATGGTATAAATTTCTTTATGCCATGAGTTGGCCATCCCCAAGACAACGGTACGGGTCATATCAGAATGATAGCCGTCATAAACTGCACCGAAATCAAAAGTAATAAAGTCGCCGATCTCCACTTCTTTATCGGAAGCGATACCATGCGGCAGCGCAGAACGTTCACCCGAAGCTACGATAGTTTCAAAAGCGAGTTTTTCTGCTCCCAGGCTGCGCATATAGTATTCCAGGCGGCCAGCCAGAGTTTTTTCAGTCATGCCGGGCTGTAATTCATCCAGCAACCGCAAATACGCCTCGTCGGCAATTTTTACAGCGCGCCACATCAATTCCAGCTCGCGTTTATCTTTGACCATACGGATATATTTCAGGTCAATGACCTTCAGTTCTTTGCCGCATAGAAGCTCCTGCAAAGTATTGAAGTCATTATAAGTGAAATAATCGCCGTCAAAACCAACTGTTTTAGCATCCTGCGCCAATTCGGCAACTGTATGCCAGATGTTTTCCGCATATTCGACGATATGGCAGCATTTGGCTTCTGCCCTTGCTTGATACAAGTATCTGCCATCAGTGACAAGGACAGCCCGACGGTCATCGGCATAAAGAATGCTCGAATCACCTCTGAAGCCGGTCAAATAGCGAATTGTATTAACGTCTTTAATAACGACGCAATCCAAATGTTCTTTTTCCAGAAAATCAAAGATTTTACCGATACGCGGCATAAATCCTTACCTCACTTTTTTTATAAAATAATACGATACCCAAATATTTTATCACACTTTTGACAATTTGCCTACAAAGCTTCATTAAAACTTTCAAGAATTTCTACTGAAAACGGCATATTTTCAACAATTTCTAAAACATCATTATAGGTATCAGGCGTACCACGCAAAAGAATGATGCCTTCCTGATGATCAATCGTGCTGACTAAGGCCAGATGCTCATAGCCCTCCATGATCCAGTTTACGTCTGCTATACGCTCAGGCGCCACCTTCGCGTAGATGGTACTTCGGTCTTCTAACATATTACCTTCCTCCGCAGCAGCGAATCAGGCATCAAAGCCCTGTCGCTGACGATAGAAAATTTTTGTTGAGCATGCGGTGCACAGTCGATACTTTCTCCGTCTGCATTACGCATATCCTCTAAAGTTAGCGGGAACAGTTCCCCGTCCGGCATCAGCAGTTCCAATACCTCGCCGTTTTTCACATTGTTGCGCTGTTCGATATAAGCGCGTTTAGCATCAGCATCATATGCAAGCACGATACCGACAAAATCATGTGTCTGTTCATAACTGGAGGTCGTATAGACCTGTCCGTCACTGCCTGGTTTGCCAAAAGCAAACCCTTTCGTATACGGCCGGTGAGAAACTTTTTCCAACTCCTGACGCCATTCATCCGGGACCTGATATTTTTTGGGATCGTTCCAGTAAGCGTCGATCGCTTTACGGTATACGCTGACCACAGTCGCTACATAATGGATACTTTTCATACGCCCTTCGATTTTCAGGCTGCAAATACCCGCCTCTATCAAATCAGGAATATGATCGATCAGACACAGATCCTTTGAATTCATTACATAAGTACCGCGTTCATCCTCTTCAATATCAAAGCCTTCATCAGAACGGTTCTTTTCGATAAGGCTGTATTCCCAGCGGCAGGCCTGCGCACAGGCACCACGGTTGCCGTCGCGTCCAGTCAGATAACTGCTGAGCAGACAGCGTCCGGAATATGAGATACACATTGCTCCATGCACAAAGGCTTCCAGCTCAACATCAGTCCTTGCACCGATTTCCCGGATTTCCTCCAGTGACAGCTCGCGTGCCAGTACGACACGTTCAGCTCCCAGTGCCTTCCATGCCTGCACTGCTGCCCAGTTACTTGTATTAGCCTGCGTACTTACATGCAGCGGCATTTCCGGTACAGTCTGACGTGCCACGTTCCAAACACCCAGATCAGAAATAAGCAAAGCGTCAACTCCGGCCTGCTGCAATTCCAGCAGATAGTCCGGCAGTCTGGCCAAATCTTCGTTATGGGCAAAAATATTAACCGTCACATAGACCTTTTTGCCAAGTCCGTGCGCGTAAGCAGCCGCTTCTGCAATTTCTTCAATACTGAAATTATTGGCAAAAGCCCGCAGCCCAAACATCTTACCGCCCAAATAAACGGCATCAGCGCCATAACGCAAAGCTATTTTACATTTTTCCATATTTCCTGCCGGCGCCAAAAGCTCCGGCTTATTTTTCATTCTCGTCATATTACTTCCTTATTGTGGTCCATGAATATCTTCGATTGCCTTCAAATGCTCGGCATAAGTTTTCGTAAAACGGTGATGTCCGTCTTTTTCAGCAACAAAGTATAAATACTCCGTTTTTTCAGGATTTAAAACAGCCTTGATCGCACTCATCCCAGGACTGGAAATCGGTCCCGGCGGCAAACCTGGATTTTGATAAGTGTTATAAGGGTTTTGAATCCTGGTATCTGCAATTGTAATTTCTTCTTTTTGAGTCCCCAAAATATACTGAATAGTAGTATCTGACTGAATCGGCATATAAATCTCTAAGCGA
>OGXQ01000456.1_pt1 | contig 32898 bp, 28 predicted proteins | sample 1576291 | NCBI WGS metagenome assembly OGXQ01 (sample SAMEA3541575, study PRJEB24748) | human gut metagenome | biome: human gut; feature: human-associated habitat; material: faeces | place: China | collected 2012 | reverse complement strand
CAATGTACAAAATAAAGTAATACGAAACAATATGATAGTAAAAGCGGTGGTAACTTAGTTTATCACCGCTTTTTTTTATAAATCAATTAATTATTCACTTTTAAAAATTACAGTTATGAAAACATTAAAAGAAAAAAACAAACAATCTTTTTTCGCAAGAAAGGAAGAAGTTTATTCCTTAATAATGGAAATGGGATCATTATTGGCAGATTATGATCATCAATGGTCTAATGAGCTAAGAAGAAAATTTGAAAGAGTTACTTCTTTCCTTTCCTCTTTGAATTAGAATATTTTCTATCATAAGGGGACTTGTTAGTTGGCTTTAATGAAATCTTTTCATCTTGTGCTTTTGAATTAATGGCATTTTTGGTTCTACCCATCTTATATGCTATTAACTTTGTTGGAGTATTGCCTTTTATTAGTTTTATTAGCTTTTCTATCTCTGTTGAAGTCCAACGCTTACCAGAATTATCTTTCTTTTTCATGATATTAGTATTATTAAATTAGACAATCCTCAAAAATAGAAAAGAATTAGAAATTTAACAACAAAAAAAATAATTCAAAATCAGACATTCGATTAATTTGATTGATTTTTAGTTGGTTATATGAATGTATTTTTGTATTTTTATAATCCAATATAAAGATAAAAAGTATGTTCGATTTTAAATCACTTCCTGAATTTTCAAAATTGTTTCCTGATGAGCAAGCGTGTATAACCTTTCTTGAAAAAGAAAGGTGGGGAAATCACGTTGTTTCTCCTTTTGATCCGGAATCTAAGGTGTATAAATGCAAAGGAAATAGATACAAGTGTAAAAACACGGGTAAATATTTCAATGTTCGTACAGGAACGATTTTTGAAAATTCGAAAGTCTCATTACGAAAATGGATGTTGGCTTGTTATTTTGTTGTTGAAATGAAAAGAGGAGTATCATCTTTACAGTTGTCTAAAATCGTGGGAGTAACACAGAAAACGGCTTGGTTTATGCTTCAACGTATTCACAATTGTTTTAATATTGAAATAAAAGAGCCGTGTTTGAAAGGCGAGATTGAAGTGGATGAAACTTATATTGGTGGCAAAAACAAGAATAGACATAGTAAGGATAAAGTTAAAGATGCACAGGGGAGATCTTTAAAAGATAAAACCCCTGTGTTTGGGACACTCCAACGAGAAGGATTTGTTGTCGCTTATGTCATTACAGACACAAAAGGTAAAACCTTACTTCCTTTGATATACAATACCGTTCATCCTAATTCTACCATATATTCTGACGAATGGTATGCGTATAACGGGATCAACAAAGAAAAGTTTGATCATCAAAAAGTATATCACAAAAAGGGAGCGTATGTAATAGGCAGAAGATCAACAAACACAATCGAAGGATATTGGAGCCATTTGAAGAAAATGATTTCTGGAACCCATTTCTGGGTGTCGAGAAAACATCTTCAAAGATATGTAGATTGCGAATCTTTCAGATATAACACGAAACATCTATCGGAATCTGAAAGATTCGATGTATTTTTGCAGAATACCAAACGACGATTAAGGTATTCACAAATTAATTAATGCAATGGAAAAAATAGATAATAAAATCAAGTACGAAGGAGAATTAGACCTCAATGGTTTAAAAATTCCTTGTTACGTTTTGGAGGATGGTAGAAGAGTCCTATCTACTACCGGAATGCAAAACGTTTTAGGACTTGACGATCCTAATGATAGATCGGGTACAAAATTAGTAAAAATACTATCCTCCAAAGCTATAAGCGACTGTATTCCAAATGGTTATTTATCGGTAAAAGATAAGTCATTTCCTTGTTTTAAAGGATATAGAAGAATAATGGCTTATGAAGCTACAATATTACCTGATATTTGCGAAATCATGCTTAATGCCAGAGATTGTGCATTAAGCAAAAAAACATCTTTAGGTGTCAATCAACAAACAGTCATAAATAGATGTGATATAATTGTTAGAGCACTCGCGAAAGTTGGTATCATAGCATTAGTGGATGAAGCCACAGGGTATCAAGAAGACAAAAATAGGGCGAAAGACGAACTACAGAAATTCCTAAATCAATTCCTTACAGAGGAAGCAAGTAAATGGGTGAAAACATTTAATGATAGCTTTTTTGAAATGATTTACAAGATGAGGGGATGGGATTGGGAAAATATACATAAGAGGCCCGCCGTTGTTGGTCAGTGGATCAATGATATTGTTTATAAAAGACTTGGACCGGGAGTTCTTGAAGAACTTAAGATAAGAAACCCTAAAAACGAGAAAGGGTATAAACCTAAAAAAGATCATCAATTCTTATCAGAGGATCTTGGAAAGCCTAAATTAAAAGAACATTTAGCTGCAATAGAGGCATTGGGAAGGGCTTCAGACTACAATTGGGATAAGTTCAAAGAAATGTTAGATAAGGCTTTACCAGTACAAGATAAGTTGTATGACGAGATAATGAGGGGAGAATGTGGAGATCCAAACATAGAAGAAGATATGAAGAGAATAGCTAAAGGCATATTTAGCTATAATCCCAAAACAGATCCTAACGACCCTCTTTTTGATAAAACCACCTCTAAAAAAGGTGGTAACGAAAAAGAATTTTAACCATATAAAACAGAAGCCGGATATACGTTAATCATTATCCGGCTTCTGTTTTATATAGATGGTGTAAAGTTGTATATAATAACCAAAATTAATATATATACTGCAAATTTCAGAAAGGTGTTTAAAACGGCAAAAACAAAGCAATTTTAAGTACACCTTCCTATTAACATCTAAAATATTATAATTCAAGGAAAGGTTTGACATCCACACACTAAATGATTATCCACATTAGTCCATCAACACGTTCCCTTTGCTAATATTGTTGGTGAAATATAGACTTTACACGGACCACCACAAGAAGACGCTTCGCAATATTTTCTCCCGTTCCGCCTCCAACAATCCTTTTCATTTCCTCGTCAGTCTGCACTTCATGTTTCTTCACTTTGATTTCACCTAATCGCTTCATGATATTAATTTTTATCGGGTTATTACTGCTTCCAGATCAACAATGCCGAATAACGGTTGCAATTTTACGGATAAAGAAGGAAAGATCAAAATGTCTTATCCCCCAAAAACGACAATGACTGTATATGTATAGCTCCACCACCTCATGTGTCAGGCAGCAGACCTCCCTTTTTGTCGGTGAGGTTGTAAAGGAGGACAGTGAGGACCATCCCACATTTGTTCTTAACCTACAAAATGTTAGTCTTTCACCCTCAATACCATCATTACAAGATTATTATTTACCAAAAAATCAAGCAGGTACTTATCCAACTTCTGATGGTTTTCCGGATGTTTTCTTAAAAACAAAATCCACATACTAGATTTTCACCTTTTTATCATAGACAATAACAAGCCTTCTTTTCTCTTTCCATAGATCAATAGTTCGGTTAATCCTTAGGATAATCCACTTTATAGCAAACAGTATATATATGTAGCACAATGTAATCCAAACAACTAAAAACAGTACCATCAACGCATAGTGTACAAGTATTTCTAAATCTCAATAAATAGTAGAGAACAGAGGTAGAGAGGCAACAATTACCACTAAACATATTGAAAAAAATAATGATTTATCCTAATTTCCAACATTATAGCTATTTAAGTTATGTAAGTGAAGTAATTTCATTATCTTCCACGTCCGTTTTTAATATTTTCTTCAAAATACTCAGGATTGTGTTTCAGGAATAGCTCCTCTTGTGAAAGTTTACCCAACTGAAAATCCTTATATTCTGAAGCTGAGATGTGTTCCATAAGCAATAGTTCACCATTAATCTTAGGAAGCATAAAATACTTCATGTCTTTCTTGACTACGGATATTTCAAGATCTGACAAACTTTTTTTTAAGATTTCCTTCATAGCCTAAAACTGAATGTTTAGTCAACAACCGTAGATTTTTATTGATCAAATCTAGATGAGCCTCTCGCACCCCACAATCCCTCGCATATCCTTTCCAATGGGAAACCACATCTACGACCTTCTCTATCGTTTCACTTGGTGTGACTATCACAACTCTTTTCCCTACGGTTATCAAATCATCGTATGTAAAATCATCACGTTTTCCGTTCAATGACATCTGATGGGAATTTGCCCATTGTCCTCCTGGCATATAAGAGTAACATAAATCATAGGCCGGTCCCAAAGCCCATTTGCCGGTTTTGTCCATCAGAAAAACATGGTTCTTGGTATGGTCATTGTGATTACGAGAAACGACATTGAAGACCATTCGGCGATAGAAGTCCTTAATATTGCGGATATTCCAGTTTAAGTTTCCGTATAGTACCAAACGCTTCCTCATAAGAATGACGGGTATTCATATCCCAATGCTCCATTGGGGCCAAAGACTGGACGTGTAACTTTTCACCATCATCTAAACGGTCAAACCGTTTAGTCATAAAATGACAATTATCCTTTTCCGGTAGTAGTCGGGATTCCATCATTTTAATACCCGTATCGGTTGCCATGCGATAATAAGCATACTCAATATTACCTATGCCTTTAGGATTTTTCAACTTTCGGTGATGCTCTGAATATTCAGTGCCATCAAATTAGAGAAGCCAATACGTAAAACCATTTGGAGCTTTGCCCCGTCCGGATCTGACTTCTTTTGTTTCTTCATTTAACACGATGATTGCTTTAGGCTTTGCACCACCAGCGGAAGTTCCGATCTTTAATATATCTAAAAGCAATTTATCTTGTTGAAGCAATTTCTCCCTGAAATTTACACGATCCTTGAATACCTGATCAGCCCAAGCTGTCAACTCTTCTATATGTAAACGGGAAGAAGCATTCAACTCTTTTATATCTTTATCCAGCATAAACTCCAAAGCCCCCATACCACGGGAACCTATATAACACAAACGATCCAGCGGAGTAATTTCCTCACCCATCAATCCATGAGCAGCAAACCACTCATCAATGATTTTATTTCCATACTTATCCGGCAAAGAATCCGCAATCAATCCAGGTAAACCTTTAAAACATTCATTCCTGTTTCCTAAAAACTGATAAACTGTATCTTTGCTGCTCTTTTTCAAAGGCATAACAATAGGAGAAACATCCAATCCTGCACGGAGGAACTTAGGTTCAAATTGAAATGAAGCGACATTTTTGTTTTTATCCCAAATCAAAGCACCAACAAGCCTATCCCATATTTTTACGTTTACAATCAAGTCATCCATATTTTTAACTTCTTACTCTATATCTTTTCTTTCCTTTCAAGTCACGCATCAGGATCGGGCTGATCGGTGGCTCCGGTATGAATTCTTCTATATTCTCCAACATATCTAGCACCCTCAATATACGAATGAATTTCTCTGTCGAGATACTTGATCCACATTCCAAACGGACAATCGTATCCAAACCGACACCAGCATTGAGAGCAAGCTCTTTTTGTTGTAGATTTTTACGGATTCGATACTCCTTCAACCTTGAACCTAGCTCCTCCATAATGGCCATATTACTTTTACTTGTCCACATAACATAAATTCTTTCTGCAAAAACACAAATAATAAATGATATATCAGATATAAAAGATCATTTTATGATTTTACAAACGATATATCATTTATTATTTGATTTTTCTAAAAAGACGACTACTTCGGTGTAAAGCAAAAAAATGATTACTTTCGCACCTGCAAAAATCACAACAACAATGAAAGAGAGAAATAGTGAGAATTATGTGCAAGATTTTCTCAATCCATTTACCATATCTAATTAACACAAATTGCAAAATATTACTTTTGGTTTGGCTTATATGTACGAAAACACCTCAAATCATCATAGTCCTTGCAGGACTATGGTTTTTAGGATATCTTAATATCCAAGGCAAAGATATGAATTTTTTATTTCGTTATGTGTTTTTTTGATAAAAAAATCACACCCACCTCAATTTTAACAATTCTGATTTATAGACTCTTGATAAGTATCAGGTATTAGAGTCCGATCTTAAAAAAAATAGCTTGTGGTTTATTTGTCAACAGTTCTGATTGTAAAAAACAATATATATTTCAGATATATTTTTTAATAAACGCATAAGTTCTGCAAGGACTAATTACAAAAACACAATAATAAACAGTATGCTAAATCTTGAGCCTGATCTAAACAAGAGATACTCAAGGATGAAAGTCATTTTTTTGTAGGATGTATTATTTCTTTTAAATATATACTCTATGTTGAAAAAAACTAAACTAATCAGTCTGATTTTGCTTTCGGGAGCATTCGTTGTCCCCGCAGGTGCTTCTGCCGAAACGGCACCGTTTAAGCAAGAGACAAACATTTCCCAGCAAAACGGGAAAGTGACCTGCATCGTGGAGGATTCATTCGGCCCCGTGATCGGAGCTTCCGTGGTTATCAAAGGAACGACAAACGGTAATGTGACCGACATGGACGGTAAAGTCGTTCTTGAAGGACTTAAGAGAGGAGATGTAATCCAGATATCCTACATCGGATATCTCACGCAAGAAATCTCTTATAGCGGACAAGCTGATGTCCGGGTTGTCATGAAAGAAGATACGCAAGCCTTGGACGAAGTCGTAGTGGTCGGTTACACCAGCACCAGCAAACGCGACTTGATCGCATCTGTTTCGACCGTGAAGGCGGAACAGATCTCCAACATGCCGGTAACCAATATCACGCAGGGGCTGGCAGGACGTTCTCCGGGTTTGATCGTACAAGCCAACGGAGGTGGTGTCAACTCCAAACCTTCGATCAGTATCCGTGGTGGCGGCAGTCCGATCTATGTCATTGACGGTGTGATCCGTTCGGCAGATGACTTTGCCAACCTGTCCGCGGACGATATTGAGGCGATGTCCATTTTGAAAGACGCTTCGGCTACGGCCGTTTATGGTTCACGTGCGACGAACGGTATCATTCAGGTGCAGACCAAGCGAGGCAAAGAAGGAAGACCTTCTGTCGAATATGACTTCAACCTTAGCTATTCGCAACCGAGTATTTGGCCGGAGAAGATGAGTGCTTACGATCGGGCGCTCTATTCCAATATAGGCCGTAAAAATGACAATTCCGAACCGTTGTATAGTGAAGAAGCACTGAATGCATTCAAGACCGGTTCTGACCTGCAGAACTTCTCCAATACAGACTGGCGCGGATTGGTTCTGAACAATTGGGCTCCGCAGAGCAAACATTCCGTACGTGTCACCGGAGGTACAGCAAGCAACCGTTATTATCTTTCATTAGGACATATCGACCAGAACTCGCTGTACAAGAGTGATACCCACTGGATGAAACGTACAAATTTCCGTCTGGCACAAACCTCCAACATCGAAGCAATCGGGTTGCAGATCAATGCTAGTATCGATGGATACAGACAGCATCAGACACACCCCTATACCTCAACGGCATCGGATTACAATGGCGTGTTCTCGCATATCAACAACAAGCTGCCCAGCACGCCTGGTTTGAATAAATACGGGCTGCCTTACAACATCACGGACAACCCCGTAGCCGAAACGGCGTCCGACGCAGGTTATATCCGCACCATCTCGAACGTCATCAACGGCCGGGGCGAACTGATCTGGACCGTTCCTTGGCTGAAAGAACTGAAAGTACGTGCTGCCAGCAACTATCGCTACTACTCCAACTCGACCAAAAAATGGAGAAAAGACGCGGCACAGTACAACTGGGATTCCAAAGACCCCCAATATGCCAATAAACCGCTGCTCCGCTATGAGAACGGAAATGGCTATGCGTTTACCAACCAGGCATTCTTGGAATATGCCAACCAGTTTGGCAAACACTCTGTTTCCGGTCTGTTCGGTTTCGAACAATATTACGAAAAGAGCGAAGGCTATTGGCTGCAACGCGACAACTACCTGTTCAACATTGACCAGATCATCATCGGTGATGCCAACTCGCAGACCAACGGCGGACTGTTGGAGGAGCAGGACGCGTATGGCAACAAGACCTATCCGGCTGAAACCGAGTTGGGGCGCGCAGCCTGGATCGGACAGGTGAAATACAATTACGACAGCAAGTACTATGTAGAAGGAAGTATCCGTCACGACGGTTCAGACCGGTTTGCCCCAGGCAAACGTTGGGGAACGTTCTTCAGTGGATCACTCGGTTGGGTGGTGACTGAAGAGGCATTCATGGAAAGCCTGGTCGAAAAGAATATCCTGAACTCACTGAAGCTCCGCGCCTCTTACGGTGAGACCGGTATGGACGAAAGTGCCGGACGCTATTCCTATATGAGAATCTATAATTATAACCCCAACGCTTTCGTGATGAACGGCCTGTATCAGCCCGGCTTCTCCGAAGGGATCCTGCCTTCGCCGGACCTGACCTGGTACACTACCCGCCAGTTCGACTTGGGGTTTGACTTCTCGTCGCTTAACAGCCGTCTCTACGGTTCGTTTGATTATTTCTACTACCAGACGACCGGTTATCTGACCGCTCCTACGGGCGAGAACTACATCAACAACATCATCGGGGTCAGTATGCCGAAAATCAAGTCTGACAGCGAATATCGCCGCGGGGGTGTCGAAGTACAGTTGGGGTGGCGTGACAATATCGGTGACTTCAAGTACGATGTCTCTGCCAACTTCACCTACTTCAATGAATTATGGGCATTGGACGAAGGCGAATCTGAAAGTTCACGCATGAATCCGTATAAGAGAAGACAGCAGCAGAAAGGTTATTTTATCTATTCGGACGATCAGAACACGCTGTATAACTGTTTGGGCTATTACACCAGCGCGGAAGACGTATACAATTCAGTCGGTATTTTGAACGCCTACAACTCCGGTTATCTGACCGCCGGTGATCTCAAATATGAAGATACCAATGGTGACGGACGCATCACGGCGGAAGACCAACGCCGGTTGGGTAACGCCAAGAAGCCGCGTGGGCAGTTCGGTATCAACATCAACCTGGGATACAAAGGGTTTTATTTCAGCGCCCTGTTTCAGGGTTCGACGGCATTTGACATGTATATTGATGGCAATCTCGGTATGCAGACCGGCCAGAGTTCCGTCATGCCGGTAGCCTATGACTTCCAGACAGACTTCTGGACACCCGACAACCGGGATGCCAAATTCCCCCGCCTGATGTCCAATACGGGTTTGAACCAGAACAATAACTACGTGACCAGTAACTTCTGGTTGCTCAACGGTTCCTACCTCCGCATGAAGGATTTCCAGTTCGGATACGACTTCAAGTATAGCGTGTTGAAACGGATCGGCTGGCTGACAAGAGCCAAAGTAGGTATTTCGGGCCAGAACCTGTTCACAATCTCGAAAGCGACCAAATATGGCTTGGATCCGGAAAACTCATCGACCGCCGGATACGGATATCCTGTTGAAAGAACATTAGCATTTACACTTAATTTAGGATTTTAATTAGACATCGATATGAATAAGACAATAAAATACGGACTGTTCGGTTTGGGGCTGTTCACCCTGTCTGCGTGTGTCGACACGATGGATACGCATCCCTCCTCCAGTTTTGAAGAAGAGACGATATGGGGCAGTAAATCGACTGTCGAAGCGTTTATCAATGGTATTTACGACGAGGTGATCCGAAATGCCGGATACGCCGGTTCAGGCAGCAGCGTGCAATGGGAAGCGCGTACGCCTAACGCCGTGAAATGTTCGCAAGTAGGCGAAGGCATCGACGGAATGGCTACCGAATTGGGAATCACCAATTCCGACGACTACGGCGCCAACCGGGCTGGTCTGCTGAGAAGGTGCAATCTGGTAATTGCCAACGTGACTGAAAGTGAAGTCCTGACCGAAACGGAAAAACCGGGTTTGTTGGCTCAGGCACATTTCCTGCGAGGTCTGATCTTCTTTGACCAAGCGCGCAAAATGGGACGTTTCGTCCCTATCACGATTCCGCTCGATCCTGCCAAGCCGGAAGAGGCCGAAATCCCAATGACTGCAAATGTAGCGGAAAGTTACGATTATGTGATTTCCGACCTGAAAATCGCTGCCGAAGGGCTGCCGGCAAGCAATTCTTACGGACTGCCGACCAAGTGGGCTGCCGATGTCATCCTAAGCCGCGCAGCCTTACAGGCGTACGCTTATACGAACGATGCGAAATATCTGGATGTGGCCGTCGCGGCCGCCAGCGACGTGATTGACAACAGTGGCATTGCCTTGTCGGAATCTTCCGGCTTGTTCAATGAAACCGACCTGTACAATCCCGAAATCCTGTGGGCGTATTACCGTGAAAAAGACAATACCTCCATCGTCGATTTTGAAGAGCTGATGAGAACCTATCCGAACATTTCGACTGACAACGTGATCAATTCGAAAAGTCCGGTTGCTTTAAAACAGGCGAACGGACAGACCTTCGAAGGATGGGCTGTCTATTTCCCTACACAGGATCTGGTGGACCAATACTTGGTGACGGACGAGGCCACCGGTAAAGCACTGCCGTGGTACGAAACCTCACAATACTTGAACAACGTGACGGAACTCGATCCGAACAGCATAACAGAAGCCGGACAAATTGACGCCTATGAGCAGGTCAATACCGACAAACGACGGATGCCGACTCCTCAAGACCTGGCACAAACGAAAGAGGGATATGCCAACTTCACACGCTATGCCCGGCTGAAAAAAGGAGCGGCACGTGACATCAGCGACTTGATGTATACCGGTCGCGACAAACGTTTTTATACCGCTGTCGTACATGACAAATGTACATGGATCGGCGAAACCGTTGAGACAAACTTAGGAGGCAATCTCTCCCAGGGAGTCCGCGACAAGGAAGACGGTGGTTGGTATAATACGGTCACCGGCTATTACTGGAGAAAAGGGAATATCGAAAATCCGGATCCGAGGGCTTACCATGCGAGCAAAGTCGCGCTGCATTTCAACCTGGCACGCTTGGGTGAAGCCTATCTTAATCTTGCCGAAGCGAAGTTGCTCAAGAAAGACGTTGCCGGAGCGGTGGAAGCGTTGAACCAGACCCGTACGGTTCATGGCGGATTGGCTCCGTCAACGGCGACAACCGAAGCCGAAGCTTGGGTGGATTATATCCGCGAACGCAATTGTGAGTTGACAAATGAGGGTGGTGACCTCTATTTCAGCTATCTGCGTTGGGGTAAATATGGCGGACACGCCAACCATGGACGTGCACCGGGCGACATCATCGTCGATTTCGATCGGCCGGCTTACAAGATCGAGATCAACCGCGATCGTACGGCACTGCTCATCGGACAAGTTACATTGCTGAACAGTGCAAACCGTAATTTTACGGTCAAACGGTATTTGTTGCCAATCCAGCAAGGATTCTTGGATACACGCGAAGTCTATGGATTGGATCATACACAAAACGAAGGATGGTAATTTAAACAATAAAAAAGATGAAGAAATATTTTAATATAATCGTTATTTTGTTTTTGGCAATCTGCTGCAGTTCCTGCTTGGATGCCAACCTCGAAGAATTGGATACTTACGAAGGGAAAGAGATTACCGGTGTCGTTGGCGTATACCACCGGTATTACGATGATTCTTACATCCATAACGGAAGCGGAGAACAGGCGGTCAAACAAGCCAACCTGTCTGTTGCAGACATTCTGATTGACAAAGAGGCTGGAACTTGTACGTTCAGCGTATCCGTACCTGGAAACTTCCCGAAAGGCGAAGCAGAAAAAGTCAGCAGCCAGGCACTGGTTGTGATTGTCAATATCTCGACAGCCGCTATTGTATCACCGATCGAGGGTGCTCCACAATTCGGAAAACCCGGAGACTGGAGCAAGCCGAACCGTTACAAAGTAAAAGCCGCCAATGGAGACGAACAGATTTGGACCGTTTCGCTGACTTTCAAATAAAGCACATCTTACCGCTACGGGGGTGTCTTCTGTATCCCCGACAATGGTAAGGACAATGATAGGAGGTACAGGATTTATTGGATGACCCATGAGATTTCTGTACCTTTTTTATCTCTATTGTTCGAGAAATAAACTTCAATTTAATAATAACACATCATGAAGAAAAATCTATTCGTTAGCATAACGGTACTGCTCCTTTCCTGCCTTATCGGTTGCAATACCTCTACACAAACCAAAGAAGGGAAAGTTTATGCTCCTATTGAAGTGGAAACTCCTGAACGGCCGGCCGGACAACAGGATGTGGTAGGGCTGACTGTCCCTAAAATGGAAACAGTTCGCGTTGGATTCATCGGTCTGGGTATGCGCGGAATCAGCGCCGTTGAACGCTGGACGCATATTCCCGGTGTTCAGATCAATGCCCTTTGTGATCTGCGTCCCGAACTGGTGGAAAGAGCACAAAAGACGCTCTCCAACGCCAACCTGCCGGAAGCTGCTGCCTATTCGGACACGGAGGATGCCTGGAAGAAGTTGTGTGAACGGGACGATATCGACATTGTTTATATCGTAACAGACTGGAAACATCATGCCGAAATGGGTGTCTATGCGATGGAGCACGGCAAACATGTAGCTATCGAAGTGCCTGCTGCCATGACGCTTGATGAAATCTGGGCATTGATCAATACGGCAGAAAAGACCCGTAAACACTGTATACAGCTGGAGAACTGTGTGTACGACTTTTTCGAGTTGACCACGTTGAATATGGCACAACAAGGTCTGTTCGGTGAAATTCTTCACGTCGAAGGCGCTTATATCCACAACTTGGAAGAGTTCTGGCCTTACTATTGGAGCAATTGGCGCTTGAATTACAATAATGAGTTCCGAGGCGATATTTATGCGACCCACGGTATGGGACCGGCCTGCCAGTTGCTTGACATCCATCGCGGAGACCGCATGAGAACGCTGGTAGCGATGGATACGAAAGCCGCTACCGGTCCAGAATTAGGCCGAAGATATGGACTGGAAAACGATACCGTCGAATTTCAGAACGGCGACCATACCATGACCTTTATCCGTACGGAAAAAGGGAAGACGATCCATATCCAGCATGACGTCATGAATCCGCGTCCTTACAGTCGCATGTATCAGCTGACCGGTACGCATGGGTATGCGAACAAGTATCCGCTTGAAGAATACTGTTTCCGCCCCGATCAAATCAAATCCGACGAGGTGCCCGATCATGAGAACCTGAACATGCATGCTGCCATTTCCGCCGAAGTGAAAGAGGCTTTGATGAAAAAATATAAGCACCCTATCCATCAAGAATTGGAAGAGACGGCTAAAAAAGTCGGTGGACATGGCGGTATGGACTACATCATGGATTACCGTCTGGTGTATTGTCTGCATAACGGATTACCATTGGATATGGATGTATATGACTTGGCCGAATGGTGCTGTTTGGCTGAACTTACCCGTATTTCAATAGAAAATGGGAATGCTCCTGTTGCTGTTCCTGATTTCACCCGTGGCAGCTGGAACAAAATTCAGGGATACCGCCATGCTTTGGTAAAATAAATGTGTTTTCTATTTATTGAAAATAACATGAACACAAAGAATCTTTTAATCACCGGTATGTTTGCCGGGTTATTTCTTTCCTGCAAGGAAGTAGAGCCGCCCGCACCTGTTTTGCCGGTTCCGACGCCGGAGCAGATCAAATGGCAGAAAATGGAGAATTATGCATTCGTGCATTTCGGGTTGAACACATTCAATGATTTGGAATGGGGCTATGGGAATACACCTGCGGAAACATTCAATCCGACAGACCTGGATTGCGAACAATGGGTACGTATCATCAAAGCGGCCGGCCTGAAAGGGGTGATCCTGACAGCTAAGCACCACGACGGCTTTTGCCTTTGGCCGACCAAAACGGTCGACTATAATATCTCTAACTCGCCTTATAAAAACGGAAAGGGCGACATGGTTCGCGAATTGTCCGATGCCTGCAAGAAGCACGGCTTGAAGTTCGGGCTTTACCTCTCTCCCTGGGATCGTCATAATGCCGAATATGGGCGGGAAGGATACCAGAAGACCTATCATGAGCAAATCAACGAACTGATCTCCAACTACGGTCCGTTGTTCGAGTTCTGGTTTGACGGGGCGAACGGAGGAAATGGCTGGTACGGTGGAACGAATGAAACGCGTTCGATCGATCCGAAAACCTATTACGGCTACGAGACTGCCCGTGAAATGATCAAAGCGAAACATCCGGAAGCGATGATCTTCGGCGGAACGGTTCCCGATATCCGCTGGATCGGCAACGAGTCCGGTTGGGCCGGCGAAACAAACTGGTCGCCCTATTCGTTGGACAAGGAGACACATTATACACAAAACCAATGGGGAATGAAAGACGGAAACCAGTGGTTGCCGGGAGAATGCGACGTATCGATCCGTCCGGGGTGGTTCTATCATCATCGTGAAGATCATCAGGTTCGTACTGTTCCGAATCTGGTCGATTTGTATTATCGCAGTGTGGGGCATAATGCCAACTTCCTGCTGAACTTCCCGGTAGCACTGAACGGACAGATTCATCCGGTCGATTCGGCACGTGCCGTCGACTGGTATCATACGATCCAAGCAGAGTTGAAAGATAATCTTTTGGCAGGTATCCAGCCAAAAGCAAGCGAAACCCGTGGGAGTGCTTATAAAGCATCGAATGTGACGGACGACAACTGGGATTCTTATTGGGCTACTTCCGACGGGATGACGTCGGGCTCGCTGACTTTCCCGTTACCGACAGGGACTTCGCTGAACCGGGTGATGATTCAAGAGTATATACCTCTTGGACAACGTGTATGCGCCTTTACGCTTGAAGTGGAAAAGGATGGCAAATGGCTGCCGGTGGAAACAACCGATACGCTTTCGACAGTAGGTTACAAACGTATCGTCCGTTTCAAAACGACTCCGGCAGATGCTTTGCGCATTCATTTCACAGAGGCAAAAGGCCCGTTATGTATTAATAATGTGGAAGCCTTCCTGGCTCCCCCGCTGTTGGAACAGCCGCGTATCGTGCGAAATGCGAAAAATGAAGTCCATATAGATGTGGAAAGCGAAGGAACCGACATTTATTATACAACAGATGGAACGGAGCCGACGGCACAGTCTGCAAAATATGAAGTTCCGTTTATATTGGACAAGAAAGGAACCGTCAAAGCGATTACTTATGATGCGCAGTCCGGCAAATCCGGTCCTGTAGCCAGCCGCCGTTTCGACCTGCCAGCAGTCGATTACAAGGTGACCAGCCCTGCCGATGAGCGGACAAATCTCATGTTTGACGGAAACGGTTATTCCACCTATTATCTGCCCGAAGGCAAAAACGAAATAGTAGTAGAGTTGGCCGCCCCTCATACGATAAGCGGTTTTGTTTACACCCCTAATCAGGGACGCGATTCGCAGGGACATATTTCAAACTATCAATTGTCAGTGGATGGAAAGGTCGTGGCTTCGGGCGAGTTCTCAAACATCAAACATAACCCGATTGAACAAGAAATACATTTTGCTCCTGTCAAGGGCAAAAAATTAGTTTTTAAGGCAACACGAATTGTTGATAACGTAAAACGTGTTGGAATTGCTGAGTTTTCAGTTATCACGGAAGACTAAACGATTTTCAACATAATTTGTGTTTGGCAGCAAGTGCCTGTGAAGGTCCTTGCTGTTTTTTTTGTAGGAAAAAAGGTTCTACCGTAATTAGTGTAAGTTAACCAAAACATTTTAACTTTCTCTCAATATCGGTATATTCTATAAGCTACCGTGCACGGTTTCTTGAGGATTGTTTCTCTTATAGGGAAGCCTCAAAAGGTTAATGTTTTAGCATTGCGCAAGTGTTAACCTACACAAATCCCGTCCATAAAAAATAAAAGGCACAGATGGCAGGGTAAAGGAAGTGATACACGGGAAATTTTTAGTGTATCGGAAAAACGAAAAAATAAATGAAATCTGAAAAAGATTCCCTTTTGTTAATCTTTCATAAACATTCCGATACAATAATTATAAGAAAACATTATTTTGCTGAATCCTATAGTCTTTTGGGGATACAGGAAGTTGACAATTGTAGCAAGAAGAACGTAGCCCAATTTACGGAAGTAACAACATCGTCATGGCGGGTGGTCGCAAGGCAAAGTCTCTCGTGCTCGTATATTACTGTGATGATGGCTCGGAGTGTCGGAGCAATTACCCCGAACAACTCCATGAGCCCCATTTCTGACATCCCTACATTAACGCTTGGAATCATTCTTTCCATACATCTCTATTGAAACTTCATGGAACGACTGATTAAGACGGTCACCGAACATTGTCAGATCCTTGTCGATTTTCTCGGTGGTTATCTTACAGTACTTCTGCGTAGTGACGATGTTCGTGTGTCCCAATACCCGACTTACACTTTCGATGAGGACACCCTTGCTCAAAGCCAGCATTGCGAATCCATGGCGATTTACGTGAAATGAGATATTCTTGGTAATTCCGCACTCCTTTATTATCCGTTTCAACAACTTGCAGACAGACCTGTAGTTCAGGGTGGAAAACACGAATCCGTTCTCTTGAAACCTCTCATAACGCTTGATAATCTGCAAAGGAATATCCAGCAGCTTCACTTGAAAATTCACTTTCGTCTTATGTCGTTTCGACAATATCCACTTCTCTTCATTCACTTCCGCTATGCTATCAATGGTCAGCTCCTTTATATCCACAAAAGACAGGGCGGTGAAACTAGCGAACACGAACAGATCGCGGATATAAGCCAGCTTTCTGTTTGAAAACTCGTGTGTCATTACCATCTTGATCTCATCCTCGGTCAGATATTCCCGTTCCTTGACGTTCTGGTTGACACTGTACTGGGCGAACGGGTTTCTCGGTGTCAGACCGTTATAATGAGCCTTCGCTACGATTGTTTTCAACCACATGCAGTTTGACCACACACTGGCGTTATGAAGTCCCGCATCAGTGGAAAAATAAATTTCATACTCCTTGATGAAGTCCGAGGTAAGCTCGAACAAGGAAACATCACTCCGCCTGTAGCATTTCTTTATGAACGCAGCCAAGTGGTTTCTTGATTTTACCCGCACTTGATACGAGCTTTCTGCCCGGTCTATACCGATACGTTTCTTGAAACTCTCATTCTCCTTGTCGAACGCACCGAGCAGTGTTTCATATTCCGTAACGAACCACTGAAAGGTATTGCGTACCATCTCGGCTGTAACAAACGCTTCCCTGTCCGAAAGGCGCTGATAGTGTTTGATGATTTGAGCTTTGATGTTGTATAGGGCGAGATTGATGTCCCGCGCTTCCTTGCTCTTTCCTTTCGCTCGGTTGCCTTTCGCATCCCAAAGCCCTTTGGCAATGGTCTGCTTACAACTGAACTGAGCTACGGAACCGTTGATTGTCACCCGTCCCATAATCGGAACAATACCGTTTTTCTCCTTGCTACCGTTCACATAGAACAGCACTTTGAATGTACTACGCATAATTCAATTTTCTTTTTTCGTTACAAGATTAACTATCTGCTAGTTATATATTATCACGCAAAATAAGGCAGGTAGTGGAAACAATCTCCGACTCTCTATGAATTAACTTGGTTATCGGGTAATGATTTGAAAACAATTCTTTTTCCAAAAGATATATACCTATTTTTCAAAGATTTACAATTCTATTTCCCTGAGGTAGGTAATGGATTTGTAACGTGCTATCTTCTTTGTCTTGCTTCAAAGTGAAGTGGGATGATTAGCTGTTGGCAAAGGTAATCATATTTTCTGAATGTTCAATGCTGGATCTAAATTAATCATCATATTTGGTGATGTTTTTACGAATCATAAAAATATAAATTCTATTTTTAATCTCGGATTTTGTAGTTTAATTACAATATATTCGATTATAATTTTATCATGTGGCGTTTTATTTATATCTTTGCACTCAAAACAAGATAAATGCAACGATTATGATAGCAGAGTTCAGCATTGAGAATTATTTCTCTATTAAGTCGGTTCAAAAAATCAGTTTTGAGCCTTCGTCAGACACATTCATGTCCGATGAGTATTCGTATGAAGTAAAAGAGGGTGTCCGGTTATTGAAAATAGGAATTATTTATGGTGCTAATGCATCAGGCAAAACCAATATACTGAGTGCTATTGATTTTTTCAGAATGCTTGTTCTGAGAATGCCTAAAAATCGTAATGAAAAAACAGAAGTTGTTCCTTTTATGCTTGATGATACTTCAAGGAATGAAAGAACAAAAATGTCAATGGTGTTCTATATCAATCAATCGAAGTATATCCTTAGTTTTGAATTGGACGAGAAATACATTTACTCTGAAACATTAATCGTCTATGAATCCATCCGTCCTACAAAATTGTATAGCCGTAGTTATGAAGCTGATACAGACTCGACAAGCATAGAGTTTGGAGCAAATCTTAAAATGACAAAAAAGAGCCAAGATGTGATTTCCGGCAACACTATCAATAATTGTAGTGTGCTTGCGGCATTTGGTAAAAGTAATGTAGAACGGACTAAACTGAATGATGTGTACGATTACTTTGCCAAACAAGTGAAGGATGTATTGGCTCCGGGAATGTCACTGTCGGGATATGTTAAATCACGATTGGATAAAGATGAAACCGGGGATTTGAAGAGATTTATTTTAGACTTCCTGAAAGCTTCTGATTTTAATATAGAAGATGTTGCCTTGCGAGAAGAAGAAGAATTGATTACTCCTGAATTGGAGCAGTTGATACAAAATGCCCCTATTGATAAAGAGGCAAAGGCAGAGATGCTGCGAAAGGGTAAAATTACAAATACGGAACTGACTTTCAAGCACAAGGCTGGCGATAGTCTATATGAGTTGTCTGAAGAATACGAATCCAATGGTACTATAAAATTTTTGGGAATGGCAGTGATTCTGAATTTCCTGTTAAAGACCAATCGTTTTGTACCCATTGACGAAGTGGAGACAAGTATCCACTACGAGTTGCTGGCTTATTTCATAAAGGTATTCTTAGCAAACAGTAACGGGACATCCCAAATGCTCCTGGCGACACACGACATAAATCTTCTCAATGAGGATTTCATTCGTCGTGACACGATATGGTTCACAGATAAAGACGAACTTGGCGAAACTAAAATTGTGCGTCTTTCTTCTCTTGGACTGCACAAAAATCTTTCTCCGTATAATGCCTATAAACAAGGGAAATTAGTAAAGCTGCCGTTTTTGGGTAGTCAGTATATCAACCTGAATGACTAATGATATGGGACGGACAGTGACAAAAAGTATCGCCATCATAGGCGAGGGAGAAACGGAATGGTTCTATTTCGATTCTTTGAGGGTAGCGTGTCGTTATCCTTTCAAGGTTGCGCCAGACTTTCCGCAGCACAGCGACATCAACCATATACTGAAACTGGTAGAGTCTTATTTGAACAAGCAGTATGATTATATCGTATGCCTGTTTGATATGGATAGACTGTTTCAGTTTCCATCAGAAATGCAATTATATCAGCGTGCAAAGAAGAAGTATGCAGCAAGAAAGTATGCAGGAAAAGTGATGTTTGTAGAAACGAACCCTTGCACAGAATTTTGGTTCTTGCTCCACTTCTTGCCTAATGTGGTTTGTCGACGATACGATAGTTACGAACAGCTGCTTCCCGAATTGCAGAAATATATGCCAGGATATGAAAAGACAAAACGATATTTCATACGTACCAACCTCTATAAATACCTGACAGAGAATGGTGATTTGGAACGAGCCATATCAAACTCAGAAAAGTTGTGCCAACTCTGCAAAGAATCGCCAGAGGATTTGAAGGCATACTCGGAGGTACATAAGGTGATAGAGTTATTAATTAATTCATAAAATATACATTGATAGAAAATATGAGTTTTGACAAAAACAAACATTTAAGAGAAGTGTTAGATACACACAAAATGTGCCACGTGCAGGATTTCGTGAATAAAGTAAAAAAACGTAGAGAGGAGATTAAGGCCAAAATGCACGACCATTATGGTTGCGACAAGTATTCTTCGTTTGGCTCTGGCAGTTTTGCTAAGCATACTGCCACTAATGTGAAATTCGACCTTGATTTGGTGGAACCGTTCAAGCGTAATGCTTTCGGAACATTACAGGAGATGTTTGATAGCGTACACGATTTCCTTGCAGAGGAATATAAGAATACTGGTGTGACTATTCGCAGGCAAAAGGTTTCAATCGGTGTAAGTTTCCCTATTGAAGAGGGAGATGAAAAACCGGTTGAACTTGATGTGGTGCCTGGTAGAGAACTAAGCGATAATAACTATCTTGATTCGCATGATTTGAACCTATGTTTTAATGAAGACCATTGGGGATTCAAAAAGGGATCAAGCCAGAAAACGAATATCCAGAAGCAGATTTCGCATATCGAAGGTAAGTCGAGTGAATGTCAAATTATTCGTCTGCTTAAAATATGGAAAAAGCAAAAAGATAAGAAATATAAGTCTTTCGTTATTGAACTGGCCGTAATTAGAGCCTTAGATGGTTATAATGGTGATATGGGTCTTTGGCCAAGATTAAAATACACGATGGAGTATCTACGTGACCACATTGCGGAAAGTAGTTTTCACCTTTTTGACCCAGGTAACACGAACAACGATGTCGTGGGGACTATGCAGGACTACGATAGACAATCGTTTAAATCTGATATGGAAAGCATGCTCAACAACATAGACAGTAATCCTGATTTATATTTGCCCTACTACTTCAAGGTAAACGAAAAATATTGCGGATATAAAGAGAAAGATACAGGTGCTGCTTATCCTACAAGTACAAAACGGTTCGGATAGTAAAATATGATGACTGCAGATAAAATAAAGGAATTGATAGGTCCCATTCACGGCGTTAGTCTTATTGAAGATTTTATCATTGATGAAGCAGGTTCCTTAAAAGGCCGTATTGCCGTGGTTACAGATCAAGAACATGCTGACTTGGAATGGTATGTAGAGATTAGTCCTACTTATCCGTTCAAAACTATGGGCATGGAACCTATCCATTTTCAAAATAAAAATCTGCTGGATTATCCACACATTATGCAGGAAGGAAATCTTTGCATGCACCCTGCGGAATATGATAATGCAGAGAGTCAGTTTGTGAACGACTTGAAACAGTTGAAGGAATGGGTCGAGAAATACTATGTTAGGGGAGAAAAGGATGCTCACTACGAGCATTTGGTAGTGAATCATCATACGATTCGCGGGCAGTATTATACTTTCTGTTTCGCAGAGACTCAAGAGGATTTTACTGAAAGAGACTACGGAATAGTACACTATACGACATTACCAACAGGTCGTAAAAAAGACACGCCAGTTATCAACTATGTGGTACAAAAGTTTGTGTCGTGCGTACAGGTAAAGAAGACGGAAATGTTCTGTAGGATTAGTAAATCCTACCAAGAATTAAGATCGTTTAAGGGAGTATATTGTCTGCTGAACAACATTCCATCTGTATACAACAAGTTTATTGTTGAAAATTACAATTCTATCAGGGGACTTTTCTCGCAGAGTCAGAAAAACTATATCCATAGTTTTGTGGTATCGCATAGAGGCAAGTGTGATTTCTTCCCGTTGTTTTGTGGATATAGAATTCCCGAAGGTGGTGTTCACTGGCAGGCAATGATTCTCTTCATGGATGATCTGCCAATAGAACCTGTGCGGGTGGGCACTGGTAAGAATAGGCTTTGGTTAACTGATTTTAGGCAAGGGCAAATCCAATGGGCAGAAACTGTGGATATTTCCTATAAGTATTTCTTTGGGCGTGGAGCTATGCCCAAAGAACTGGCTAATAAGAAAATGCTGATTATGGGTGTCGGGGCTATAGGAAGTATTTTGGCAGAAACTCTAACAAGATGTGGTGCGAAAAACCTGACTCTATATGACATAGACAATAAAGAACCTGGTAATGTTTGCCGGTCTGCATATCCTTTTTATACAGGTATAATTGAGAAAACCCTGGATATAACGAGTTTACTGACGCAGATTTCGCCTCATGTTGAATGTACCAGTTTGAAGTCTATTGCTGACTTAGTGATAAAAACATATGCGGCAGGGCATGAGGACAAAAGTGCTCTTGCAGAATTCTTTGACGAGTTTGATGTGATATTTGATTGTACTACGGATAATCAACTGATGCGGGTAATGGATTCTATTGGGACGAAAGCCCAATTGGTTAATCTCTCAATAACCAATCACGCACAAGATTTGATATGTGCCTTTTCTCCTAATATAACAGAGACTGTTTTGTTGGTTTATGGCTTATTTAAACACGATGTGGAAACAGACATGTACAATCCCATTGGTTGTTGGAATCCAACCTTTAAGGCTTCGTATAATGACATAGAATGCAAAGTGCAAGTCGCCGTGAAACATATTATCAAGATGTTGAGCAAGCAGGAACCATTAAGTGATTTTTATATAACAGAAGACGACTTGAATTTAAAGATAAACAAGTTATGAAGTATTATTTGGCAAGTAATGATTTGTATATAGAGATACCAACCGTAGTATTCAACCAAATAAAGCTGCAGGCTGAGGGCGAATATCCTAATGAGAACGGAGGAATGCTTGCGGGACGATATTCTACAGATAGGCATACGGTATATATAGAAAAAGTTGTGGTGCCTGTGGAAAAATTGACTGGTAGGACAAAGTTTATGCGCATTACCAAGGGCTTGGAAAATGTATGGGAACAATTAGCCAAGGAGGGGTTGCAATATGTGGGCGAATGGCATAGTCATCCAAATGGTTCCACACAATATAGCAGTACAGATTTGGCGGCTATGATAGATATTGAGAAGGAAGTGGCCATTGAGAATCCGTTACTACTGATAGTCAGTGTTAGAAGTAATGGACTTAGTGCTCATAACTTTTATTGTTATATGAATAATCAATTGTTAGAATACAAGAAAATGATAGATTTAAGGGATTTATTTCATGGCTTGCAGAACCAGATGCTGGCTAGCCTGAATGTAAACAGGGAATTTATTGAACATCCCGGCAGCAAAGGTGATGCTACGGAGCAACATTGGATTGAGTTTCTACGAACCTATCTTCCTGACAGATATAAAGTGGATAAGGCTATAGTGATAGATTCGACAGGCAATGTTAGCGAACAGATGGACATAGTCATTTATGATGCGATTTACACACCTTTCATATTCAAACAAGATGGCTTTATGTATATACCGGCAGAAAGCGTGTATGCCGTATTTGAGGTGAAACAGGATGTGAAAGGGTATATAGAATATGCAGCCCAGAAAGTTGAGAGCGTTCGTACGCTGAAAAGAACAAGTATTGGTATGGTTGCCTCAGGAAAAACTGCGGCCGCTCGACCACTAACTAAGATAATTGGCGGTATTTTAACTACGACTAGTTCATATAGCGGGAACGATACGGTAAAAGTACAGTTAAAGAAATTGAAAGGGCTACAGACATTGGATTTAGGATGTCTCTGTGATACAGGCAGTTTTTATGTTGATTATAACGAAACAGAACCTGAAGGCATAGCCCCAACCAGCAGTATCGAGGATAATCGCAAGTATATAAGACAAGTGTATGAAAGCCGCGAAGTAAAAGAGGTTAAGTTTAGCGACAAGGACGTGTCTCTTTTTACATTCTTTCTTCAGCTTGTAAACTATTTAAAGTTCATTGGTACTGTTCCTGCGATAGATATCAATGCATACCTGAAGGCTATTCATGCAAAAATTGATGAAGATATTTAAAAGTAAATGTACAACAGATTTCGTGAACTTCCACATAATTATATCTCGTTTCAGAAAATAGATAGAAAGGGTAGAAGATATGCCTATCAAAAGAAGCCCGTAAATATGGTTTATTCTTATATTAATGAGCAAAATAAAAAGGCAGTTGAAGGTGCTGCATCTGCCGCAGCAGAGAGAAATATTCTCTTTTCTTCCTATCTTGGAAGAAAGTGATGCTTTAATTGTTGGAGCATTGATTTTCACGATGATAGGTATTGGAAAATCAACTCCAACAATTAAACTATATTCAAGCCCCCGAAGCTCACAAAACGGTATAATTAAAATCTTAATATTGGCAAAGTGTTTACTATATCTACTGTTTGACAAGAGAGCATAATAACCGATAGAAGCAGGTCGAGGATATAACGGGGTTGTTCGTGTTCTCGTGACCAGTCGTTAGGGTCATTCTTGATTTGGGACGCTTTGTCGATTGTGACAGCATAGCGTTCCATTATCCACTCAATTGCGGATTTGCCATTAACGATATATTCATAGGTTTTAGCAGGAATGTTCTCAATGGTAATATGGTCATTGTAAATGATACGAGTCTTATCGGCAACGAGTTTCCCGTTTTCGTTACGGACTTTGGCAAACCTCATTTTATCAACGGCAAAGTATTGGTAGGTTTCATCCGTCCAGTCGTTTTGCCAAATATCCATATCGCCATTTACATCAACGTCACAAGCACGATGAGCTAACATAGGCATTGTAGCGAAAAACAGATAATTTCCATCTTGCCCAATAGCCTGCTCGTTTATGTTTTGTTCGTAATTTAGATGCAGGTCGGCAAGTTCTTTGCCTGCTTTATAAAAGGACATGAAGTCCTGTACGCTATCCACAATGGGGATGCGAGGCAATGACTTTTTCAAATCATCGGCAAATCGTTCACGGTATTGCCGAGAATGAAGTAGTCCATACACATAGTAGAAGATATGTTCTTTAGTTATGGCTTTTGAACCTCCGAAACGGCTACGGACTTCTTTCAGAATCCAATCGGTTATTCCGTCCCGACGAATATATTTGTCTGTTTCCACATCATCAAAGAGTGTCGCTTGCGGATTCGCGTTTTCTTCATACCAATAAAGAGGAAGATACTGAGCTTTATCAACAACTTGTAAATCAGAAATACTATCTGTAATCAATGCTGCAAACGGCTTTTGTTGTCCAACTCCACTCACAGCAATAACAAGATTATGATATTTAGGAGTAGGATATAAACATTGCCATATACCAGGACACTCTATAAATGGACGATGATAATACAAATGCTGTTTTGTAAATGGTCGATAAATTTCCTGCACAAAAGTATTCTCATTATAAGTATGGTATAACCCTTTTGTAAAATCATTTTTTAACGCACGTGTCCAACTGATTTTTGTCTTATTCTCAGAATAGCCACTTGTGTATTCTATTCCATGATTGTAAAAATCAATCATAGAACGCATATTGCTTGCAACTCTATCTTTTGAAAATCCAGATACCCAAGCATCTCGGTTGGTTGCTACACCAATGGCATAAGTGCTAAATACACTTTGGGCGTTCAGAGCAAATTTCTTTTCTGGAGTTAGTGGAATCAAATTATCAAATACTCCATCACGTTGGTTTATCCAATCAGCCTTTTCATTAGGTGTGATAATCAGCCATTCCAATTTTTGCGAAGAAATAGAACGGAAGTCTTTTACCATTTTAAGTTTCTGTTCACGAGTAAGGTAATCACCTATATCGTGGTAATGGATAACTGCCTTCTGACCTTTCTTTGCCGGATTCTTTACAAGGAAAGTAATCGTAATGGGAGTACGTGAACCACTACCAAATATTTTTCCACCCTCTTTACGTGACAATTCGCCCGATGTGCGCTGATTGCCACGTAAATTCAGCACATAAATGGAAGCAAATTCATCTTCAAAGCATCTACGCATACCATCCTGCCCAGCTCCGTCAATCCATGCACCATTACTTATAAATGCAACAATGCCTCCTTCATTTTGTGGAATACGGTCGGAAGCCCAACGAAACGCCTTTACATAGCTATCGTATAGAGATTTGTTCAAAGTAGCCGAACTCTTCACAGCATATGTTTCCGACACACGTTTATCAAGATGCGGGTAGGATAAATTCTGTGCATTGTCATTGGCAGATTTTTGTCCGATGGAATACGGCGGATTCCCAATAATTACCCTTACGTGTGTAGCCATCTGCTTCTTCACTCGTTTTGAATTGTCTTGGAAAAACTCGGTAAAAAGTTCGTTGTGCTTTTTCTCTGCCAACTGGAACGTATCGGTCAGACAGATACCGCTATATGGCAAGTAAGTTTCCCTGTGGGTAATGTCATGGAATACCGATTCGATATTAACATCAGCGATATAATAGGCCAGCAGTACAATTTCGTTACAATGAATTTCATTCTGATACTTGCGTTCCATATCCTCAGGTTGGATAAGACCAGACTGGAGTAAACGAGTAATAAAAGTGCCAGTTCCAGTGAATGGATCAAGGATATGTACATTTTGTTCAGTTAGAGATGTCTTGAACTCTGCTTTAAGAATGTCATCCACAGACCGTATGATGAAGTCCACGCATTCCACCGGTGTATAAACAATACCCAGTTTCTCCACTGTAAGCGGAAACGCACCTTTGAAAAACTTTTCATAGAGATTCTTTATAATTGTCTGCTTACCCTCCAAATTATCAATACCGCCTACATTGGTTTTTACCGAACGATAGAATCTTTCCAGCACCTCGGTATCTTTTTCAAAAGCCTGTTCTTGCAATAGGTCTATCATACGCTGCATGGAACGGCTCACGGTATTATTATTGACAAACTGATAATCAGAAAACAGAGCATCAAATACAGGTCGGGTAATAATGTGCTGTGCCAACATTTCAATGGCTTGAGCGGTATCCACTGATGGATTAAGGTCTCGCTGCAATCCCTTTAAGTATTCATTGAAAGACTTTTTGTGTACGCCGGATTGAATGAGTTTGGAAATGCGTTCAATAAATTTGTGCGCAATCAATCCAACCTCTTTTGCCCAATTCTCCCAATAAAGGCGGTCACCGCATTTTTCCACGAGTTTGGCATACATGCCGTCCCGTAACTCATCGAAACGGAGTTCCAACTGTCGGGCTATTTCCGCATTCTCAATTTGTTGTGCTTCCGCTTCTCCATCATTTGCTCCAAATCCCGGTCGGCCTATGGTAACAGACGGTGTGCCAGTCTGCGTGTTCGGCTTCTGTTTGTTGAGTGCTATCTTGTTCACCATCGCATTGAAACGGTCATCGTGTGAACGGAGTGCATTCAAAATAGCCCATACCACATCAAAAGTCTTGTTGTTGTCAAGAGCTTCCTCTGCAGAAATATCGGATGGCACTACAATAGGGATGATAATATATCCATACTTTTTTTCATCGGATTGCCCTTTGTGAAATGTACGCATTACACGGCCAACCGACTGCACCACATCTACCTGCGAATTACGGGCAGAAAGAAACAGTACGGCATCAAGAGAGGGCACATCCACACCCTCGGATAGGCAGCGCACGTTGGTTACAATACGGCATTCGCGTTCATTATCAGGTTCGTCCGCCAGCCATTGTAGGATTCCATTACGCTCCTGCGAGTTCATAGAGCCATCTATATGCCGTGTCGTTACTGAAACGGTATGCGAAAGACTTTCTGAATCAAGATTTTCTTCGTATTTTCCGGATATTCTCGGAAGCACCGAAGCTACATATTTTGATGTTCCGGCTTTTGTTTCGTTGCCTATTGCAGAACAGAATGCCACGGCACGGCGCATCATGCGTGGGTCGGCATCCCATGTGCGATGGTCGTCGCCCTGTATCATTTTTGACAATCCGTTTATTACTCCAATGAGCTTGGATGTGTCGTCAAAATTCAGTTCGGTGGTAGAATTGGTGATGTCTTGCTTTATGTTGTTCGGCACATCATCTTCGCTAACGGTAAGAACAAGTGCCTTGTAATCAGTTAATAAGCCATTTTGAACGGCGTATGAGAAATTCACGCGATAAAATTCCTCTCCATATAAAGTTTTGTCATCCATCGAACAGAGAATGCAATCCTTTTCTGATGCCTTTATCTTGGCTGATTCACCATATAAACGTGGTGTGGCAGTCATATAAAGGCGTTTCCGACCTTGTACATTCTCATCGGAATGTATCTTGATAAAGTTGCTCTCATCCTTTTCGGCTATTTTTACACCGGTAGTGCGGTGCGCTTCGTCACAGATAATAAAATCAAACACGCCATATTCTCCGTTTGTCTCGAATAATATCTCTCGCTGCGCAGCAGAAACGGCATCTATGGATTGGTAGGTGGAGAACACGACTACCAAGCCGTCATGATTCCGATATTTCTTTAATTGGGATGCAATGGATTGTGGATTGGTAGATGCAGGTACGGCAAGGTCAACCACGCTGTCATCCGTATCATCAGATTCCTTGGTGGTCTTGCGTGAGGCTTTGGAGTCAGAACAGATACAGACAGCCTTAATGGACTTCTTTGCATCTGCCGACCATGCGTTGAGTGACTGTCCCAATAATGCAATGGACGGAACCATGAACAGCACCAAGCCTTTGTTGCCAAACAACTGTTCCGCAATGAGCAGCGAAGTGTAGGTTTTACCTGTACCGCAAGCCATAATGAGCTTGCCCCTATCGTTACCATCTGCCATATAATGAACATATGCTTTGGATATGGCATTCAATTGGTGCTCACGAGGCTTCTTGCCATCCACGAGTGCAGAATTGCCGGTTAGACCGTCCATCAGTCTTTGCCAATCCACAGGTGATGAATCAAGGTCTGCCATACCAATGCGCGTAACAGGTGGTTCCTGGTTTCGGATAGCTTCTTCTGCATTAGCCCCCCAATGATTTGTGGTGGAAATCCAAATGCGATTTGAAAATCGGGCAGTCTGGAATGTTACTTCGTTTGTGAACGTGCGGCTGGAAGTGGCGAGAAATGAATCTACAGCAGGCTTGTCTATGATGGAATCCTCAGCATAGCATTTACACTGGATAGCCCAATAGTCACCCAATTCAGTCTTGGCCACAAGGTCAATACCGGTATCAGCACCTCCGAAATCATTCCGTCCCGGAAAATCTTCCCATAGCCAAACCGATTCAAGCTCATTGTAGCGTGGGTCTGTCAATAACCATGAGCGCATCAGTCGTTCGAACTTTGTACCTTTTTCCCTTTCCGTGAATGATTCGGTACGGAATTTATGTAGTATTTCTTTGAAATTCATCTCTTGATAAGAGAACTACTTCAAATAGACATACGCTAATAATCAGTGCTATAAAGATGAAATACTACAAACTTGTAAAACAAATACATACAAATCACCTGTTGTATGTCATTATAAGTGAGGATTTAAGGTGCTATTTGAAATATTATGCGTACCTTTGCAAGGTAAACTATAACTCTTATCAAGAGATTTAGCTGTTTGCTAAACAGATTTCATCATATAATTCCGGTTACAAATCCTTCAGAATAAGGCTGTTCGCCTTGTCTACCACGTTTGTGTCAAGCGATACGAGATAAATGCGCGTGGTCTCTTCCGAATCATGCCCCATACCCTCACTGATAATTGAAAGAGGAATGTTCTTGCTCTTGGCAACACTCGCCCAACAATGTCGGGCAACGTGCATGGTCAGCGATATGGGCAGCCCGGCCAAACGAGCTACTTCTTTCAATGCCACATTGATGCGGCATAAGGCATTCCTGTATTGTGTCCGTTCATCGGAACATGGATTGATGATTATCGGCAGGATATAGCAAGTGGTAATGTTCTTCCCATACTTGGCGATAATGTCTTCCATGCACTTCTCCCACTTTACTGTGAGTTGCTGCCCTGTTTTTCTTCTCCGATACATGATAACCCCATTCTTCAAGTCTGATTTTTTCAGGTAGGCCATATCAATGAATGACATACCACGGGTATAAAAGGAGAAGAGGAACATATCCCTGGCATAGTCCAAATGCGGTTTCAAGGTCAGGTCAAGTTCCTTGATGTGTTTGATGGCTTTCAACGGGATGGCACGTTTTACCGTCTTCCCTATGCCCGTATAAACGTGCTTGAAAGGGTGTTTCTGTTCCGTCAATTCTTTTTCAACGGCACGATTATAGACAGCTCGCAATATTCTCATATAGAACGAACTGCTGTTCTTGGTCAAGCCTCTATTGTGCAACCATGCCTCGTACATCAGCATCAAGTCTGAACAGATCTCATCCAACAATACATCTTTACTCTCATGGAATTGCATGAAACTTCTGAGTGTAGCCTGATAGGTTTCCGAAGTTCTATGCTTGCCCATTTGTTTTAGCTTTGCAATAATGCCACTCATGAAATTAAATAAAGACTGTTCTTCTGCTGCTTTCTGAAATGTGATGATTATATCATCAGCAGTGTATATAACATGCTTATTTTCAAATCTGCTTATGATAGATTGTAATCGCTTAATGTCCCAGTTTATTCGCTCCTGAATCGACTGCAGAAAATCATATCGGTTTTCAGAACCTATTATGATTGAACCGTTATTATCGTTCCACTCGTGTGTAAAAAGTCGGTAATCCGTCTTTAGCTGACGGATTATTCGATTCTTAATGACTTGATAATAGATTGTACCCTCCTTACCGGCTATTGTAGAAGGTCTGAATTTTACTTTGATACTTGCCATACGCTCACTTTTTAGGTTTATCCGTAATAGCCTTGTCTTTGATAAACTTTGCCTTGCTGTTCAATTCTTTGGCTGCTTGTTCCTTCAATCGTGCTTGCTCAGAAAGAGCTGCTTGCTTTCTAACCGCATCCTCATAGGCTTCCACATCATTACGCATTTGGTAGATTTTGGTATTGTTTCGATTGATACCGAAAACATCTTCAAGATCCATTAGTTGTTCAGGCGAAGCCTCACCTTTCATCTTGATGTAGCGATACTTCAAGTCATTGTCGATACGGTCATAATCCGGTTGTCGGGCGAAATAAAGGGCTGAACCGAATGCGGCAAAAAGAAACATATTGACCATAAGCAACGCCCAGGTCGGCTTGGAGGCAAGGTCGAAGACAAACAAGTGCCTGACCTTATCGGGCTTGCTCATTCTCCCTTTGACGGATGCCGAAAGCATTTCCACTTTTTCTACCACCTGTTGCAAATTGCGTGTTTCCGTTGCTGTAAACCGTTCCAATAGATTCTTCTGCGATTCAAAGTTTTGCAGTTGTGCATTCCTAAATTCTGATAACAACCCCGAAAACTTGTCCGAGGTTGAATCACGTTTCAGCATGTTCGCGGTATCTGTTTTAATCATGACAAGGGCTTCCATGACTCGTTTGAATGCCGTTTTAACGGTATCCAAATCCTGTTTGACCTCCAGTAATGAAGATTCACTTACTCCATTGTTTACTTCGGATTTTCCATTTGCCGATTGGGGTATGGATAACCCGTTTATCTTGTTCTCGATTCTTTCCAAGCACCCGTAGATGCTTTCAATATATTCTTCATTTTTCATGTCTCTGATTTTTAATTGTTATGTTTTTATCTACTATTGATTGAGCTACAAACCCAACCCTTTCTTACGTTTCTTTTTCTTCCGCCTGCGAAGCAACTCGTCATACGGAATTTGCTCGTCCTGCGGATTATTATCCGATGGCAGGAAAAGTCCCAATCCACCTTCAAGCAAACCGTTGTCTTGCGGACTTTGCTGTTGTTCCATTAATAGGGTAGGCTCTTGTTGCGTTTTTTCAGGTTCGAATTCTTGCCCCGATCCGGACTTGTTCCAACTTAATTTGGCATTGAGTCTGGCAAAACTGAAATCCCTGCTGATTTGCGAAGCCTTGAATGTCAGACCGTCTTTGGTAAAACGGATTCCCTGAATGTCATTCAGTGTCTTTATCTCACGACTTCTTTTTACAAACTCCAGTTTGACACCTTGTCCGGCTAAGTTGTCATTGAACTCTTTCCATGTCTTGGAGGACTTTAATGCTTTCTTCACTGCATTGTGAATCTCGTATTTCACACGATCTGCCGGGCGAAGTTTCTTCACATTGGTCTTACCTTTATCCTCGGCATATGTCAGTCTGTACTTGTCTTTCTGTTTCTTCGTGGCAATCTCATTACGCTTGTAATCACCTTGTGAGGAAATCACTTTGCCGTCATATCCGATACGGTTATAGACCAAATGACAATGCGGATTGTCTGTGTTATTATGCCTTACCAATATGAATTGAGTGTCTTTTATGCCCATCAAATCCATGTATTCCATTGCGATTTTAGCCATAAACTCATTTGTGAGTCTTGGCTTGTCTTCGGGTTTGAAACTCAAAGCGATGTGTCCGACAGGCTGTTTTATCTTCGGATTAAGCATACGCTGGTAGTTGAAACTGTCCGTTATTTCACGGATATTGCCCAACAATACACCATCGGAAGCGATGATTTCAGCATTGTCTTTGCCCATCACGTAGCGGATGCAGCCGCCAAAGGATTTTCCTTTCTTTATCTTGCCAATCATAGCAGCCTCCTTTCCGATGATTTATACTCGTTCATTATCGCTTTCAGTTTTTCAAGCAATTCCATCAGTATATTCTTAGTACGATTGATTCCCACCTGATGCGACAACTTTGTAAGCTGGTTCAGGTTGTTCGCCATTCCCACAAGATTGCGCATGGTGGCCGCTTCCTCCGGAGAGTGCTTGGCCACAATCTGTGCATTGAACGTGGAATCCCTGATGTATTCCGCAAGCGTCCTGTTCGCCTGTCTGCTGCGAAGACATAGTCTGTCGTAGTCCGGCTTGGAGAATTTCACCGTCACTGATTTGGAGAGTTTGCGGAAACTGCTTGCTTTCGGTCTCCCTCTCGGTTTGCTCCTGTCTTTATTGCTCATGTTACTTGGTTTATTGTGATCAGTCATTTTACTGTCTAGGTATTTCTTACAATCTGCGACCGTTGGGAGCGGATTACTTCCACTTGTGAAAGTGGAGCGAGGTTTTTCGGGCATCCCGAAAGATAACCTCGCTCCCTCCCCGAAACAGACGTTTCACTCCTCACTCCGATTGGAGGGATTCAAGGATGCCTGACGGTAGTAATGCAGCGTGCAGAGACATTTTTCATCGGGCATATGTTATAATTTACGCCACTGCTCGAACTCTTCCGAGTAGATTTCAAGATGTTGCCGGGCGATGTTTTCAAGAAGTCCCGAAACACTCATTCTGCGGCTTGACGAGTTTGT
>OGXQ01000440.1_pt1 | contig 33376 bp, 23 predicted proteins | sample 1576291 | NCBI WGS metagenome assembly OGXQ01 (sample SAMEA3541575, study PRJEB24748) | human gut metagenome | biome: human gut; feature: human-associated habitat; material: faeces | place: China | collected 2012 | reverse complement strand
TCGTCAGCTCGAGGTTGCCATACTTGGCGATGGACTGGACATAGCCGTGGATGCGGGTCTCGTTCGTCTTCAGCTCGTTCACAAAATAGTTGACGGAGCCGTTGTTGACGGTGGAAATGGTGTATTCGGTCGTGCCGTAGAAGCTGTAGGAGTGGCCGTCTGCGTAGGTGTTCAGCGTGGCGGAGCCAAGCGTCGTTGCAACGGCGGAGGAGACGGAGGGAGAAACTGCCTCGTCGTTCGTGGCCCAGATGACAAGGGAGTCGCCGGTATAGTTCTCGGCGGCCTTCTCGACCAGACCGTCGGAGTACTTCTCGAGGTCGGCGAACCAGGCCTTGCTCAGCTGCTGCTTCTGGCCATAGACCGTGGTGAATTCAGCATAGCCCTTTTCGTTGGCCTCAGCCTTCATGGTGTCCCACTTCTCAGCGCCGCCAAACAGGTTCTTCAGGTCCGTAAGATCCTCCGCCGGAGCGACGAGCTCGATGGTGGAGAAGCTGTACTTGCCCTCGGCAAGCAGCTCGAGCGTGATGCGGCCGCCCATGGAGTAGCCGAACGCACCGATGCGGGTCTCGTCCACGGCGTAGTTCTTGCAGACATAGTCGATGACGTCCAGAACGTCGGCCTTCATGTTGGTCATGGTGTTGAGCTGGAAGCTCTCCTTACTCTTGCCGCAGCCGGGGAGGTCCAGCGTGGCAACGACGAAGCCCTGCTCGGCAAGACCGTTGGAGATCTTGTCAAAGCCCTCAAACTCGTTGTGGTTGCCGCCGTGGCCGTGGATCATGACGACAAAGGGGAAGCTGCCGTCGGCCTTGTAGCCCTTCGGGGTGGTGATGTAGGCGGGGATCTCAGCGCCCTCACGCAGCGTGGAAGGGACCAGCTTCTCGGTCGTGGCGACCGGCGCGGGTTCCCCCGCGCCGGTGTTGACGTACATGTCCATGGCAAACAGCGCTTCGTTGCTGCTGCTGACATAGTACATGCTGAAGTTGGAATACTGTGCGTACCACTCCACGCTCTTCGGGTCGCCGGAGGAGCCGGTGGCCGTTGCGCTCTGGAGGTAGATGCAGCCGTCCGTGGCTGCCGGGGCGATCTTCCAGACGGGGTTATCCTCCTGGTCGAAGCCCATGCTGTTATAGGTGCCGCCATCGGGCTTATTGCCGATGGAGAGCTTTTTGCCGTCGGTGCGCTTCAGGAAGAAGCCGCCCTCGGTCTTTTCGACCGTCCAGACGATCTCGTCGTTATCGGTGGTCAGGATGCCGTCGACCGGCGTGACATCGACGCCCGCGCGGTTGTAGTCGCTGCCCTCGGAATTCGCCGCGGACATGGCCTTGCTGACGGAGCGGTTGACGAAGACGACCTTTGCGCCGTCGGGCAGCTCGGTGCTGAGGGCATACTCATTGTCCTTCAGCGCGGGCTTCGTTTCATTGACGACGGTGATACGGCCCTCGCCTGCGAGGTTCTTGTACTGCTCGCCGACATTGCCGCCGAGGGAATCGACGATGTAGTCGATGAGGACCTGGTTGTCGATCTTGACCTCGTCCTGCAGGAGCTTGTTGTCCTGGAACATGTTGATGCCGTCGCCGCCGGACTTGAGCATGTAGTTATGGGAGGCGAGGGTGTAGGTCTTGGCGGGGTCGATCGGCTCGTAAGTGTTGGTGGTCTGGTTCAGGACCTGAACGTCCTGCACGCGGCGCGCGCCTTCCACGGAGACGAAGGAGCCCTTGTCGTCCGTCTTGACGGTGGATTCCACGGCGGTGTTGATGGTGTACTTCATGCCGGAGACCTGCAGGAAGCCGCCCATCTCGCCGACGGCGTTATAGACCTTGTTGCCGTCCTCATCGACGGACTCGGAAACATACTCGGCCATCGTGTTGCGGGAGGCCATTTCCAGCGCATCGAGGATCTCCTGACCGGTGGCCTCCACGACGCAGGCCATGTTGCCATAGGGATGGACCTTGATGATCTGATTGTAGGTGATGTCGCCTGCGGGGATGTCGGCGCGGATGCCGCCGCCGTTGACGATGGCGATGTCAGCGCCCAGCGTGACGCGGTAAGCATCGGCGCACAGGTCGCCGAGGTTCGTCTCGCGGTTGCGGATGGCGCGGGCCGTGCCCTCGGGGTTCTGGGTGGTGAGGTCAACGTCCGTGTGGGCGACGACCTTGTTCAGCAGGGCCTGGAACTCTGCGACGATCTTGTCGACGACTTCCTTCGTCTTGGCGTCCTTTTCGATCTCACGGTCGCTGATGAGCTCGCTGTGGAGCTTGCCGTCGGCGCTGATGGTCAGCTTGCCGAGGTTGTTCAGCTTCGTGCCCGTGGAGGAGAGAATGACGTCCTTGCCGTCCTTGCTCTTGACGATCTCCTGCGGGATGGTGCTGTGGGAATGGCCGTCGAGCACGGCGTCCAGGCCGGTGGTGTTGGCGATGACGTCCGTGGAGCGCCACGGCTCGGAGGACTCGTCGATACCGAGGTGTGCGACGGCCACGACGTAGTCGGCGCCGTCCTTCTTCGCGGCGTCAATGGTCTTCTGCACGGAGTCGTACAGGTCCTGACCGTTGTTGCCCTCGGCGAAGGTATAGATGTAGTTGCCGTCCTTGTCCTGGAAGTAGGTGGGCGTGGACTTCACGAAGCTCTCCGGGGTGCTGATGCCGATGACGGCGACCTTCTTGCTGCCGAAGGTCTCGATGGCATAGGGCTTCACACCGGCGATGGCGGTGCCGTCCAGTCTGGCAAAGTTGCAGGTCAGGTACTGATACTTTGCGGCCGGGACGATGGTGTCGAGCAGCTGATCCATGCCGTAGTCAAACTCATGGTTGCCGAACGTGGCATAGTCATAGCCGGCGGCATTCATGACCTCGACGATGGCTTCGCCGTGCGTCAGGGTGGAGATGGCCTCGCCCTGGATGGCGTCGCCCGCATCGACCAGCAGGCTGTACGGGGTCTGGAGGTTGTTGCGGTACCAGGCGACCTGCTCATACGTCAGCGTGGGGGCTTTGCTGGAGCCGCCGGTGATGTTCGCGTGAACATCGTTGGTGTAGAGGATCACGATGTCGTCGGCCTTCGTGTCATTGAGCTTCATGTAGCGCTCGATGATGGCGGCGAACTGGGCGCGGGTGGCGTTGTCCTTCGGGGCGAGCTTGCCGTCCTTGCCGTTGATGACGCCGGTCTCGACAGCCCACTTCATGGCGCCGGCGGCGTAGTCATAGACCTTATCGGCATCCGGCCAATTGCTCAGGTCCTGCTCGGAGGCAGCCTCGCCAGCGTAGCGCCAGGTCATGGTGACGAGCTCTTCGCGGGTGATGAAGCCTGCGGGGTCGAACGTGCCGTCGCCGCGGCCGTTGACGACCTTCTGCTCTGCGGCCCATGCGATGGCATCACGGTACCATGCATCCACCAGATCGGTGAAGGGAGCCTTGGCGGTGGGAGCGGGCTGACCGGCGATGCGCCACAGAACCATGGCAGTTTGCGCGCGGGTCAGATTCGACTCCGGTTCGAATGTCGTTGTCGTGGTGCCGTTCATCAGTCCGTTGTCATAAACGTACTGAACGTTCGAAGCAAACCAGTCGGTGTCCTTCACATCCGTGAACGGGCCGACGTTTGCCGCAAACGCAAACGGCAGCACACCTGCGATCATGGCAATGACCAGCAGCATCGCCACGAACTTCGTGCAAATGTGTTTCATGATTAGAGATCCTCCTTCTAATTTCCAAATAGGGAGCTTTTTGTCCCCATGGTATGAATATTTTAACAAGTTTCCGGGAGCAATGCAAGGGCGCAAGGGCGCTTTCTCCACTTTTGCATTCCCAAAGCGAAATGTCCCGACTGCCGCAATTATTTTGTAAAGAAAGCGCAGAAATACCTTGATTATCCCATGTTTTCTATACAAAATAGTGCACAATTACGGAAAAGTTTTTGCGTTCCGCACGGCTGCGGACGGCATTCCGGCGTGAGGCGGCCGCGCGTGAGGCGGCCGTAAATGTCTTTTTAGATGCGCCGTCCTGTATACGGACGGCCGCGGCGGGACGAATGTGCAAATTGGTGTTGCAATCCGGGTAAAAACTTGGTAAAATAGATATCAGGGAAGGTGTACCGGAAGGTGCCGGGGCCTTCTCATAACCGGCGCGGCCGGAAGAACAAAGGAGGATCATCCGATGGTCAAACTGATCATGGGGCTGAAGGGTTCCGGCAAGACCAAGCAGCTCGTCACCGACATCAACGAGGCCGTAAAGAACGAAACCGGCAGCATGGTCTGCATCGAAAAGGGCACCAAGCTCCGTTACGATATTGATATCCGCGTTCGCCTGATCGACTATCAGGAGTATTCCATGGGTACGCTGACGTTCCTGAAGGGCTTCATCAGCGGCCTGCATGCGGGCAATTTCGACATCAGCCACATCTTCATCGACAGCTTCTATAAGCTCGTCGAGGAGGCCGGCGTCGCCGAGGTCGAGGACTTCGTCCTGTGGTGCGATAAGTTCGGCGCCGCGAACAACATGTCCTTCACCGTCGTCGTCTCCGAGGACCCCGAGAAGGCCACCGAGGCCATGAAGGCCTACCTCTGATCGCCGCAGGGCCTGCCGCAGGGGCCGCTCCCCTGCGGCGGCTTGCCGCGCCGCAAAAAAGTGCTTGACAAACGGAATCAAATGTGGTATCCTATATAAGCACTTGGGGCATTGCCCCTCATTTCATATCGCGGAGTAGAGCAGTTGGTAGCTCGTCGGGCTCATAACCCGGAGGTCGCAGGTTCAAGTCCTGTCTCCGCAACCATATCCGTTACCGTTGTTGATACCATATCAACAACGGTAACTTTTTATTTTCCACCGTCTGAGGAGTGGTTTTTGCGAAAAGCAGGGCTTTTCCCGAATATTTCCGGCCATCGGCGCGATGTGCGCCCGGATTTGCAGCGGCCATGACGAGTCTCTCCGGAACTTAGCAAAACGGCAATCGTTATAAGAGTAGAAACGATAAATGATTATTTTCCATATAGAAACCCGCTGAAGGCTGTGATACCGCTCTGAACCTTTAGCGGATTTTCTTTTATACCCATGGGACAAAACGGACAGAAAGGACAAAATAGAACAGACCCGGAGCAGCAGAATCTTTTTCTGCTGTCCCGGGCTTATGATGAACATTATCCGCTTTTTTGTATTTTGCTATGCAGTCGAACAGAAAAAGAAATCGGGGACGCAGACAACATAGCGTTGTGCGTCCCCTTTAAGAGTCTTAGACTCTTTCGATCGTTCTTTTATATTAGCACATTCAGATAAAGTTGTCAAGCACTTTTTTCGCAAACTCGTATGCACTGGTAATGGTAGAGTTTTTTGCAAACCAATCTTTGTTTTTAATCATGCGCCCATTAAAAAAGTCATTTAATTCAGAATAACGTTTGGCTTTTACGGTTTTGCTGGAGACCACTGCATCATAGGCGAATAAAAGGCAAGCAAAGTCATATAGGAATTTGTTCTTTAACTTCTTGTTTCGAGACGAGGATCCGATAGTATTAATTGATTTGACCCTCTCAACTACACTATTATGGGGGTGATTATTTCCGGGTATGAGGTAATTAATAAGACAATTGCTATGCGCAGATGCATTTCGTATATCTCGAACGGAGTTTAAAAGAATTCGGTCTACAATTTGCTCTTCGTATTTATTGTGATAAAATTCGCATAGGTATGCGAGTTCTCCAAAAGAAATCAATTCTACGAAAACCCATGCAGGGAAATAAGAATAATACTTTTCAATTAAGCTTTTGCAATAATCACTCGATTTGTGTTTTTGAATGTTTTTTAAAGGGTAGAGTCCCGAGTCTTGGGCGACGAACGCTTGGATAAGCTTGTACCCATCTTCATTAGGATTATTCTCTATCGCATTAAGAAGTCTAACTTTTATAAAATGCTCAATGTCAAGACTCATCCGAATGACAAAGTAACGTAGGTGCATATCAATGGTGGATAACTCTCGGAGATATGCAAACTCTAAATCGATATATTGCCCATTTTTTGCACCGCAGCTATATTTTTTGTAATTAGCACGATATGAAGCCAATTTCATATAATAGTTATGATTTTCGAGGAAATCTTTTGCCTGTTCTTTATCATCAATAGTGAAGGCGATTCCCTTTCCTTCCATATGCAGAATTAGCTCTTCAGCTGTCAGCAACTGCTTCATAATGTTGTCGCCTCCCTTTTTTGACATTATATCTCATCAATCGCCATTTGTAAATGATAATAGCTTGAAAAAGCAGGCCCGGAGCAGCAGAATCTCTCCTGCCAGTCTGGACCTGTTTTTTCCATCCTTCATAGCCCTGTTACGATTTCCTTCCCGTCCTTGAAGCAAAACACGACCCTTTCGTCGGCATAGACGATGACGTGGTCGATGGTGCCGTTCCAGAGCTTTTCGTCGAAGGTCAGCGGCAGGGCGGTCAGTTCTCCCAACTCGAACATCATGCCGCCGATGGCTATGGCATCCGCTTTCATCTTCTCCCGCTGCCGTTGCAGTGCTACCAGCTTGGCTTCGGTTTCCTCAAAGCGGCGGCACAGATCGGCGTGAGCGGTGCGGTAGGCTTCTTCCGTTGTGGCGTTAGCGGCGTTTTCCTCGATGCACAGCCGCAGCATCCCGGTGACGCCGGTCAGCTCCTCCTCCAATGCCTGAATGTCTGCGCCAATGAAATCCGTGTCCGTGAGCGTCCGCTGAGCGCAGCGGAGTTGGTCGATGGCGGCGTTCCGGTCGGATAAGTACTCTCCAAGGGCGGCAAGAAACAGTTCCTTCAGGCGTTCCTCGGTCAGATGGGGCGTTTCGCATTTGTGCTCCCTTTTGAATTTCCCGTTGCACTGCCAGACGATTCGCCGATAGCGGTCGGTGGAGTGCCAGGTCTTGGCGCCGAAAATCCCGCCGCAGTCGGCACAAAGGATCTTCCCGGAGAACGGGCTGGTCTGGCGGTGCCGGGTGCGGCTGTTTTTGCGCCGTTCCAACTCCGCTTGCACCTGTTCCCACTCCCACGGCTCGATAATGGCGGGGTGGCTATCCTCCACATAGTACTGAGGCACTTCGCCCTCGTTGACCTTGGTTTTCTTGGTGAGGAAATCCACCGTAAAGGATTTCTGAAGCAGTGCGGAGCCTTTGCATTTCTCGTTCTGCAGGATGCTCTCCACGGTAGCTCTCTGCCAGACGGCCTTTTTTCCGGGGGTAGGGATGCCCTCCTTCGTCAGCGTGGTGGCGATGGCATTTGTGGATTTCCCCTGAAGGAACTCGCGGTAGATGCGTTTGACGATCTCCGCTTCTTCCGGGATGATCTCCGGCAGTCCGTCGGCACCTTTGCGATACCCCAGAAATTGACCGTAAGGGATGCTGACTTTCCCGTCGGCGAAGCGCTTTCGCTGCCCCCAGGTAACGTTTTCGGAGATGCTGCGGCTTTCCTCCTGGGCAAGGCTCGACATGATGGTGATGAGCAGTTCCCCTTTGGAGTCGAAGGTCATGATATTCTCTTTCTGAAAGAAGCACTCGCAACCGGCCTCCTTCAGCTTGCGGATGGTGGTCAGACTGTCTACGGTGTTCCGGGCAAAACGGCTGACGGACTTGGTGACGATAAGGTCGATCTTTCCGGCAAGGGCATCCCGGATCATCCGGTTAAAGCCGTCGCGGTGTTTGGTGTTGACGGCACTGATACCCTCGTCGGTATAGACTTCTACAAAGTCCCAATCCGGATTTTCCCGGATGAACTTGGTGTAATAATCCACCTGTGCTTCATAAGAGGTAACGACTTTTTCTTGAACGACATTCGCACAACCGTGCGAAGCCTACAGTAAACTTGGCCTCCGGCGCATGCCCGTCTTATTCGCTGCGTTTTGCCCTTAAATTATGTCGAAACATGATTTCCCAGTTTCGCGTTGTACGAGCTTCTTCTGTTTTACCAGTTTCTTCTAAGTATGCCGCAATCTTTCGTAACATTATTATAAAAGATTGGTAGTTTTTATCGTTATAAAAGTCGAGAGCGACATTTAATAGCCTCCTGATTTCTGAGGCATACACGGGGTTAAACCTCGATAGGACCCATTGGTAATACTCGTAAAAGTTCCTAAACATATGTATAGCCTCCTTGAAAAATCAAAAATGTCTGTCTGGCTTCAGCTTTAAGAAAGCCATCTCTCCGCTGCTGTACGATGTCATCTCATAATCATTCTTTAACACACGAATAACCGCCCAACCCATTGCCATAATTGGTCTGGGTTGATACCAACTATCCCTATCAACAAATGCTGGCGGCTCAACTCGGTTTTCCAGGAAGTCATAACATACGCTTTTGTTGTTAATTAAATTTCCATATATTGCGATTATCCCCCGTGAACTGATGGTTATTTCACTCGGACGATTAGACATATCACCCTGTAAAACGACGTTTAATGCCTTGCGCAGCTCTCGGCCGGCCGCATACTCTTGAATTAGATTATTTTCAATTTTGTCCCTATTGTCACGAGATTGCTCCTCACGTTTTTTGTTAGACCTTTCTAATCTTTTATAGTGTATTGTTTTATATACCTTACAGTGAGAATAACTGCCATGATCAGAAGGACTATACCAATGATCCAGCAAATAAAATTACCGAAACCGCCGGCTCAATATATGCATAGTCCAATAATTGCAATGACAACCAACCCGATAAATGTTTCCAATGACGTCTCCTCCAACCTATAAGAAATTGCTCTATTTCATATCGTTTGACTACAAATCTGGTGCGGCGGCCTGTTCCGTTTCACGCTGCAACAAGTCCCGTAGTTCTCTTTCGTAGTATTTTGCCTGCTCCTGAATTTCCTGGCTCATTTGAGGGATATACTGAGAAAGTACATCAATTGCCCAGCGCAATTGCCCTCGATTCTTGCTCGATGGGGAGCATCCGAGTTCGCATAATACATACTGATACGCCGCATTTGCATTTCCTGCGTCCATTGCGCATTTAAAATAATTTGTCTTTTCACTCTGTGAGGAAGATAATAAGCCAAGGCGGTAATAGATACCGCCGTCTTTTTTTATTTTCAATGCCTCCCGATAACAACCTATGGCCTTTCCAACATCCCGCTTGGGCAAACAGTCCAAATAGAAGTCCCCCAGTACGCTTAAGCTGCGGTTCATTCCGTAGTAGGATGCTGTTTGCAACAGTTGTTCCGTATATTGTAAATCAGTAGTAACGCGATTTTCTTTGACCGTTAATTGCTTGTAATTTTGAATGCCCGCGCTTTGCATTGCCGCAACACAGCCGCCCATAACCGCTTTTCTTAAATAATGATCTGCTAGGGAGTATTTATCCAAATATTCCGTTCCCTGAAGCATTTTGAATTCAAATTGTGGTCGGCTGAGCAGCTTGGACAAGGAATTAAATCCTTTAGAGAAGCCGGAATATGCCAAATAGAAATAAATCTTATAAGCATAATTATAGAAAATTCGTTTCTTATCCGAGGCAGCCATACAAGCAACAGAATCCAGTTCGTACAAATATGGCACAAATTCGCTATTTTTGAGCTTCTCATTGATTCTCAAAGTGGAACACAGAAGCTCAAACTGTTCCGCAGATAGCTGCAGCGATTCCAACTGATAAGCAAGATTCCACATCGCACTGGGGAGCGGCAGCGCCATTAGCGTATAGTGGAATGCCTCCGCTGCATCCTGCGGCGGTACGACCCCATCCGCACGCGTTCGATTCATGTAGTTGCCATATTCCAGAGCGGCCTGTCGATTACCGTAATCCGCAGCGACTTTTAATAGTCTGAACCGCGCCGGTTGGTCGAAATCATAGGTTTGCGCCTCGTCATAGATTCGTTTTGCCGCCAGTTCCGGGATATTATCTAACGTCGAAAAGCCGTGTTTGATAAGACGCTGCAGAAATTCACAACGCTTTTCCGACGATGAGTCAACAGCCAATTCTTGCAGGCGTTGCAATTCTGCTTTTTCAAAAAACAGCGGCGATGCCTTTAGTAGTAGGCTGTCCCATAGCACTTGGGAATGGCGAACCTGGCATATCTCCGCTACGATTGGCTGGAGCATCTTGCGTAAATACTCATCCAGCCTTCCTTCGGCGATGTCCGCTGCAAGCTCTCTGAGTCTTTGCGACGGCGGATTTCCGCTCAATGTTTTCTGTATCGCTCTAATCAACTTTTCGGTTTCCGTTTCACTTTCGGTATAACAACGATCTATGTGGGAGAAAAGCTGCGTTAAAAATCCCAGAATGGTATCCAACGCTGTAGCAGCGTTTGCCTCTTTCATAAATGTTGCAATATACTGGATCTGACCTTTTAGATTCAACGGGTCATTCAGAAAAAACTCGTCCATATCTTCCTCCAAGCGCTGGCCTCTTTTTAGTTTAGCCAACTCATTATATAATGGCGTACCAGAAATGTCAACGGCTTCCCGGTCTTTTGATTTAAATTCCAGAAATTTATATCAAAATTTCCAGAAGTACTTGACGGGGTGATTGTGCGGTGCTATGATGAATGTGGAACTTGAAAAAAGGAGTGTTGACACTATGAAAAATGCAACGATTCTGCGTTTGGCTTCAATCCTTCTTATCCTCACGCTCATGATTGGAATGATTCCTGCCGCAAGCGCCTCCAACGAGGTATACTTCCCTGTGTATATGGGAAATTCTTCATCTATTGTGGATGCCTTGCGGTCCTTGGATATTGATCCGTCCTATCAAAATAGAGAACGGATTGCTGCGGCGAACGGTATTCCCGGCTACACGGGAACCGCATCCCAAAATACTGAACTACTGGAAAAACTCCGTGCGGGAATTCTTATTGATCCGAACGGGAAATCAACAGTCTCTAATAATCAAGATGTTCTCGGCAGCCCCTATTACCCCACCTGTGAAGAAAATTTTACGTCAATCGTCGATGCGCTTAATAGCATCGGGGTCGATGCTTCTTTCGATTTCCGATGCAAAATTGCGGAGGCAAACGGTATAGAGGATTATGCCGGTTCAGCTGAGCAAAACTTGTATATGCTTGACTTACTAAAGAGCAACCGTCTTTGCCGGCCTGAAGCAGAGGTATTATCATCCGTCGCTGACCATTCTGAACCCGCCCTTACCCTGACCGGAAATGTTGGAGATTTGTCATCAGCATCAGTGCTGCTTGATGTCAAAAAAAGCAATGCTCCAATTCGTTCCGGCGCCGGTTCCAAGTATGCTGTTATTGCCCGCTGTTCAGATGCTGCCGTTCTTGCTTCATCGGGATCTTGCCGGAACGGCAGCTTTCGCAAATGGTACAAGGTAGACCTAGATGGTGAAACCGGGTATATATACAGCGGTAACGTTTCTGTTCACAAGCATAACGAACAGGAGTTACACATTAACGGAGTCATATACGGTGTCTGTAATTGCGGGATGGTGACCGCCAAAGCCAGCAATGGAAAAAGTATAGGCGAGGCTACCAAAGTTATGGGATCGCTAACTCTTGCATTGCCTCTTGCCGCTGCAGACGGGCCGTTGCCAATTGGCGACATTGCCTTTGCTGTAATTGCTGTCATAGCACTGTGTGTCGCACACGATTATTCTATCCCGGAAACGGCAGAGATAAGCGCCGCAGTGACCGAGGCCGATTTTGTTGACTATTTGCGTGGCCGAACAGAAAACACATGTTCAGATTCTTCTTTTCGCAGAGTGAGTCGCTTTCCGGGTGGGCTAAAGTATCTCGACAATTACTGTATGGATCGGGCAGAGGCCTTCCTGTATGTTCAGCTTACAGGCTGCGACGTCTACACCGCAAACGAAAATGAAGCGCTATTACTGGCTGCAATGTACGGGGCAGCAATTATGGAGCGAGATAAAGCGCGCCCCTCTAAGGATATCACCACATATTTCTACCACTATCATTTAGGAACGGATCGCACAAATAAAGCCCATGTCTTTTTTGGGCTGAACGATGCCGGTGTAGGGCCGACATGGTAAAACATCGGAAGGTAAATAAGGCAATTCGTCCATCTTCCAGCGCGACTCATATTATGAGAAGGTGTCGGCAGCGCCGCTCAGCTTGAATCGAAGGAGGTATTTTCATGGATTCTAACAACTGCCATATTCGTCCTACACCCTTACAGGCTGCAATTTATCGTCGTATTTTCCGCTGCCTTTACGATAGATTTCTGGATTGCCCGTTGTCCTTTGCACGTCTGCTGGAAAATCCGACTTATGCCGCCATCGCAGACTGTAAATTTCTTGACTCGAACGGGCAGATTTATGCCCTCCGGCCTTGCACACTGGTCACGGAAAACGGTGCTGTCCATGCACTCACGGAAGGCAAAAGGTTGCCAACCGATGCGCAGACCATTTGTGAACCCGGCATAGAGCAGGCGGAGCTTACCTGGTGTATTCTCCACCAGGACGGGGCAAGACAGCGGGTTGCTTATGTCCTTTCCGACAAACTGGAAGGCAGCTTGAACTTCATGAGCGCGGATGCGCAGGCAAACGGGTTGCAGGCACTTTTTGAGAACGAGCGCAAAGATAATATCCTTCGCCTGCTGACAGACGATGTCTTTCTCACGGACTTCACGCAAACGCTGGGTCGCTATGCCAGCACGCTGTTCCCGCAGCAGGAAAGCCTTCTCGATTTTGAGGCTCCGGTGATCGATTTCTTTGAATACAGCGATGCAGACGCGGAGCACATCGTCAAGGCGGTGCTGCTTGCCAAAAGTCTTGGCATCCTTACTGTCGGCAAGGCTGAGCTTGGGGATGATCCGGTAAGATTCCGGATTCCGGCGGTTGCTGCAATCCTTGCAGTACCGTTTCTGTTAAACGGCACATCCCGCCTTTTGGAGCGGGAAAAGAGCGCCGAAGCCATTATCGTCCATCGTCTGTTCCTCTGGCTGGATGACACCCTGCCGCTGATGAGCAACGAGCAGATTGCTTCGCTGGTCCGCTTTCTGTTGGAAGCGCCTGATGTTTATCGCGTACTGCTTCAGGAGCTGGCGTTGGATCATGAGCTGCCAGAGGATGTTCTGGCAGCGTGCTGCCCGGCATTTGATGGTGAGCTAAGCTCTCTGGAGGTAGACCTGCTTCTGAAAAAGCACCCCAACAGTGAAAATGTGTTTCATGCGATCACGGACGCTTTCCGGCAGAGCGTTTCCTGCGAAAAGCCGAGGCTCTGCATGGCAGCTGTTGTCGTTCAAGCGGCGGCGTGCCAAAGAACACGCATAGCTCCGGAAGCACTGGCGCAAAAGCTTCTTTTTTCGGAGCACCGCGCAGAACAGCTCTTGGGAGCCTGTTTTCTCCGGTATTATGCCAGAGAAAAGTACACGCAGGACTATCATCTGAATATCGCCAGAGAATATCTCGGCAATGTCAGCGCAGAAGTCGTCGGTAAGCTCTTGGAGCGCCTTACGGCAACCCCCTTCTGTGGGCATTATGTAGATGCCATTTTTGATATGGTGTTGGGAGAGCGCATTTCTCGACAAGCCTTGCAGACGATCGACCTCTTCCGTTTTGCGGTGCAGATGGCGGAATCGGAAGAATTCAAAGCGGCAGGATGGAAGCTGCTGTCCCTGTTCCCCATCAATACGGAAACCCTGTGTTGGGGAAAACAGTATACCGGCACCGCGCTCGCTGCCGAAGCGCACCGACGTTTTTCCGAAGCGGCCGGCGAACCGGCAGCGGCTGCGCTGCATTTCACCGCCTATGTCCTTTTGTCGGGCTTTTCTGTGGGAGAGATCTACCGGCGGCACATTGACCTTTGCGTTACATACTTTCACGCTAAGAAGCCTTGGAGCAACGAGGGTGCGGCACTTCTGAGCATGATTGTCAACGACATCTTGCAGCTGCCGGATGTCCCTTCCGTTCATAAAAGGCGCGCTGTTTGTGGCGAACTGCCCCGGCCCTATCTTCCGACGCCTCTGCACATTGCGCGCTGCCAGGAGCTTTACACCTTGGCTACTGCGTTGAGCAGCGGCAGCATCGATTGCAATATCGTTTCACAGGAGTCGGAGCTTCTCGAACAGCTCTACTTCGTTCGAATGGTGCGGGATTGCCCGGCGCAGAAATACCGTTCCTTCCGGCCGGAGATCGCTGCACAGCTTCTGGTAAAATGCAAGACAACGTTCCCGGTTCAAAGCAGCTTCGCCATTGTTTCTGTTTTTGAGCTTCACTGTCTCTACGGAACGCCGCAGTCTGCGCTTGCCTTTTATCGCAGGTACCGGGAGGTGCTCGACCGCACAGAACGCGCCGACACCTTCGCAGCCAGTGTGCCGACATGGTCGGATTCGCGGGCCGGAATTGCGGGATATCTGGAGGCTTTGCTCAGCATTCCCAGGGTCGGTGTAGGAGTTTTACGCGCCGCACGCGCGAAGAAGCCGGAAATCGCACAGGCGCTTCTGCGTGAAGCAGCGCCGCTTCTGAATACACCTTGGTGTGTGATCCGCCTATCTGAAGTCTTTGAAGGCGAACTTCTTGACGAGCTGCGGGCGTTGTTTCCTGAGCAGGAACGGTATGTGTCGCGTTGTTTTGTCGAGGGCGAAACGTGCCGCTCTGACGACAGCGAACGGTGCTATTTCGGCAGCGGAGCACCGGACGAGGAATACCTGGAGAAGCAATGCGGTCGCAGGATTTTCTCCGGCCGCAACGCCGTGCTGTTTTATGACGACCCCGGATTCCTGTATACAGTTATGTGTAGAGATAGCCTTGCGGCAACGACGGTGCTGGCATTGGGGTACGATGACGATCCCGTAATGCTGCGGCTGGCGATCATGTGCTGCGGCAACATTTTGCGATACGCGTCCGCCCGACTGCGCAGGGACCCCGACCTGCAAGCGCTTGCCCGTGAAGTGGAACGGGAACGGGAAAGCACCACGCAGGGAGCCGGGCTGCTTTCTCTGCTCAATCAGATCAACGAAGATGAAGAAGGCGATTTGACTCGGTTTTGACGTTTTCGACAAATTTTATGGCAGTTTTTGTTTGAGTTTGCCACTTGATATTTTATCTGAGTTGCGGTAGAATTTAGTAACCACGAAAGTGGCAGAAGTAGCTTGTTGTTTTTTCGCTGCGAAAAAACAGGAGTGCGAGTCGCGCTCCGTTCCACCTTGCCCGAGACGCGTGCGGTTTCCCGCACGCCGGATCATGCGCCTGTACTTCTGTCACTTTCTATTTTTATCTTCAAACGGAGCCGAGGTGAAGCCCAAATGAAGCCGATGATCGATGAAACGGTTCTTCTGCACTATGACGCGCAGCGCGATATATACTATGCCGAATCCGTTGGAGATCGGGTGGATCTTACACCGTTGGAATATGAGGTTCTTTCCTCCGCTGACGGAAAAACGAACCTTTCTCAGGCTTTTCCCGGACTTTCTTCCCGACAGCTTGCAGCAGTTCTTCGCCGATTAAAGGGCCTCAATTTGATCACCACCAAACGCTACCACGGCTTTATCGTCGGGCGCTTCATTCTCTTTCCCGTGGCGAACCGCGTGAAGGGCCTCCGCGCCTTTGCCGGTATCTTCAACTTGCTTCTGCCCTTTGCCGCAGTCGTTCTTTTTGCTTTTGGAATTGCTCGTTATATGACGTGCAAGCCCATTTTCGGCGACCTCGATTATTTTGATATAGCTCTTTTCTATCTGCTGTTTTCCCTGTCAATCTCCGCCCATGAATTCGGACATTTTTCAGCGGCGGTTGCATATCGGTATTACGTTTCAAATGCCGGACTTCTGCTGCTATTTCGCGTGATCCCCCTGGGGGCGTATGTATCCTTCAAGCAAGACAACAGAGTCAGAATCCGACGGCACAAGGCGCAGCTTTTCTTAGCGGGGATCGAAGTAAATTTTCTGCTTTCCGGAGTTTTCTTCCTGCTGGCCTGCACAGGCAGTCCGCACGCTGAGATATATGATTGGCTTGCAGAATGCAATCTCTACATGGCCATTCTGAACCTTATGCCTGCACCGCTTCTGGACGGCGGCAAGACGTTGGGGATCGCGCTCGGCATTGATAATTACCTCTTGTTTATGCTGAATGTTTTTTCAAAGAGAAACCGGAGACGCCTCGCACACTCCGGTTGGACGGGCTGGCTCTGCATTGGCCTTGCAACCTTTGGCACTTTGACACTTTCCGGTCTGATTGTGTACATGGGTTACAGCCTGATTTTAGATGCTAAAGCAATCATTGAACTGATTGAACTTGTTGGTTGATTTGGTCCGCCCAGCCACTTTGATGTGCATTCCGCGAAAGACAAACGTGAAGGAGGAAGAGAAATGCAATACAAAAAGAATGGGCAAGTGAACTGCAATGCCGTGGATCTGGCAGTTCTCCATCGAGAGGCACAGAAAGGAAAGGCTTGGGCAACGCCCGAGGCGTTTTTGAACGCTCCGCACAGGGAGATCCCTTATATTCCCTCGGTGCAGATTTTTGTGCTGCTGGCATTTCAACCTCAGGATGAGACGGACTATTCTTATCGTCTCCGACAGACGCTGAAAATCAGCAATGACACGGGGGCTTTCTATTCCGAGCGCACGCTCTTTGACCGTTCGCGGAGTGAAAAATGCAGAAAAATCTCCACGCCCCACCCCACACTGATGAAGCTCCAGCGCTGGATCCTCCGCAACATTTTGGAGCAGTTGGAGGTCAGCCCTGTGAGCTTTGCTTACCGAAAGGGCGTGTGTCTCAAGGACAACGCCGCTCCCCACGTAGGGAAAAAGCAGATGGTCAAGGCAGACATTTCCCATTTCTTTGAAACGGTTTCCTACGGGAAGGTCTACGGAGTGTTTGCCGAGGCAGGCTATGACAAGCCTGTGGCAACCCTGCTGGCCAAGCTCTGCACGCTCCGTGGACATCTGCCGCAGGGCGCTCCCTCTTCTCCGGCGCTTGCCAATCTTGTGATGGGGCGGTTTGACGAGATTGTCTGCGCCTACTGCGACGAGCGCGGGATCATCTATACGCGCTACAGCGACGATCTGACCTTCTCCGCAGACCGGATGGATATTGCCGGACTTCTTCGCTTTGTCCGGGCGACACTGAAAGCGGAAGGCTTTTCCATGAATTCCAAGAAGATTCGGGTTCTCGGTCCCGGAGCTCGGCATCAGGTCTGCGGCATTGTGACCAACGAGGTCCTGTCCGTGCCGAAATCCTATCGCCGCAAGCTGCGTCAAGAGGTGTATTTCCTCCAAAAATCCACCCTGGCGGAGCACATCCGGCGGATGAACGATCCCAAATTCATCGATTTCGACGGTTCCATCCGCACAGACTATTATTTGAGAAACCTGCTGGGACGGCTGCAATTTGTCGAGCAGATCCGCCATGACCCGAAGATGCTGGAAGCGGCATTGCAGGTACAGGATATGCTGTTTTTTGCTGAAGAATATCCGAAGCATCCCGAAGTCGGCGGCTTCCTTTTCGGGGAAGTCTCAAGCGTGAAGCGGGAGGCCTTAATGATCGTGAAGCTGGGCGGCGAGGTACCGCCCCGTCTGCTGGAGCTGCTGCTGCCGCACAGTCATTCCTTCGTCGATTGTATGTTGAAATCCGGACGGCTTCGGCGTAAGAAAACCGGTAATCTAACCCTTGGTGCTTCCGTTCGGATGGAATGTACGGAGGAAGATGTGTGCTTTTCCCTCAGGCGGGCTGAGAAAGTCCTGATTCAAATGGAGAACGCAGGACAATATACTGATGCGGACATTTTGGCTTCCTACATTGACGGATTGGCGCATAGCCCGGACTTTCCCGGCGAATTCATCTGGGGAGTGGATATGGCGACCCGAAGCTGGCGCAAGCGGATGACATTACAGCGGTGGGAGCGCTTGCGCGGAATCGACTTCAGTCGATTGGCTCCCTGCGTCGAACTCAGCCAAAAAATGGCAGTCGTTCTGTGCCCGCTCTCTGAATTTCCGAAGGGAATGACGAATGCTCTAACGGATATTCTCTTTAGGGATCAAGCTCAAACCATAGAACGCCTGCGACAGACCGGTTGGCTGGAGGAAATCACCGATGAGAAGGGGATGCTTCGGCTTCGTCTGACGGAACGCGGGATTCTGAGTATGTATCAATCCCGTGAGCTTGTATGGACATGGGAGCGAATGGAGCCTATTTGCGAAGCGATTTTCCTTGCAAAGAGGAACGCCTATCGCGGGGACTACGAGGCATTCCTTTATGCCTCGGCAATTTTGTGGCGGCTGTGTGTGATGGAAGATGTGCCCGGGGATACACGGGAACTCTGCCGGGATACCTCATTGACGCTTGGAATCATTGCTGCAAGAGAGCGTTTTAAGGCAACATCCACAGCCACCGAGGCAGACAAACGTTGAAAAAACGCATGCATGACCTGTAAGGGCTTTTACCGCATGACGAACGGTTCCGGCATTCACTTCTTGATGCGTTTGCTGTTCGTGAGCAAAAATATATTTCGGCAAAATGTGCCTGTGGTCTATAAGGAGAGCATTATGGAATCTGCTGCGTACATTTGGTGTCGTATTCTGCAGGAATTGCAGAATAGCAGAGAAATTGCGCAGTCGGAACCGCTTTGGGAAAGTGCGGAACCGATTTGCGCAGAAAATGGCGTGTTTGCGTTATACATTGCGGATCGCGAGCAGCGGAGTTTGTTTTTAGAACGTTTTTTCGATGAAACAGAGCGCATCTTGCATGATACGCTGAACAGCGAATTGCAGCTCGAACTCTGGGATGATGAAAAAACGGCAGCCTTCCGCTCCGACCCTATGGTAGTCGCACGCATAAATCCGCAGTACACCGGAGAGAATTTCGTGGTCACCCAGGAAAACGCGGCGGCGTTTGACGCGGCAATGCGTTGGGCGGAACAGGCGGATGCGCCGCTTTTGTACATCTACGGCGACCGAAATGTCGGAAAAACGCATCTTTTGCACGCAGCCGCCCGCCGAGCTTTACAGCGGACGCCCGGGCTTGAATTGTTACTGCGCACCGGCGACTGGTTCTTCAATGAGATGATCTGCGCGATGCGCGAAGGAAATTTGGAAGCACGGTTCGCCGAATATTGTAATACTGAAATGCTTCTGATGGATAATGTGCAATTTGCAGTCTACCCCATTATGGCGAATCGGTTTTTGCAGCTTCTGCGCAGCCGCAACGAAACAGGAAAGCGGACCATTCTGACCGCCGACCGACCGCCGGAGGAGCTTTTACCGGAATTGGCGCCGCTGATCGGTCAGGTTGTAGTACTCGGGAGGAATATAAAATGAGAGATATCTATATCAGCCCAATCAAAGCCGTGCTGCATTGCACGGACGATCCTGCGTTAGATTTTATTCTCTGCACCTCGGAGGACTATCTCTCCAAGCCGCTGCCTTCTAACGTACTGCGGCTGGACTTCCGGGATACCGTCGATGTCGATGACCCGGCGGCGTTTTCTGCGCAATTAGCAGCCGATGTTGCTTCCTTTCTCCAACGGCCGGATGCGCGGCCGGAGCTGTTCGTCTGCTGCGACTGCGGCGTGTCAAGAAGCGCCGCACTGGCCGCCGCGATCCGCTGCGCCGACGGCGGTTCCGACTTCTCCATCTGGGACGACCCAAACTATATGCCCAACCCGCTGGTCTATCGGCTTATGTGTGAAGCACTGGGGCTTGGAGTTTCTGAGCAAGAATTAAAGGAGCGGCTGAACTTCAATGCCGCCGCGCGATGGGCGGCATTTTCACATTTCGCAAATCAATAGACGCAGGCAGATCGACCAATAGACTATTGTTGTAAGGGAAAGACGAAATCCCGTTTGCTTCACACAAGAGGAACGAAAATGAGAGAAATGATTGAAACGGTAAAAAGCATTGCCTACGGCCACGCGGTGGCGGATGCGCTGGGCGTGCCTGTGGAGTTTTCTTCCCGGCAGGAGCGGAAGAACGACCCGGTCAGCGATATGCGGGGCTACGGCACGCATCCTGTTCCGGCGGGCACATGGTCGGATGACACCAGCATGGCGATCGCCACGCTGGACAGTCTGGCGGGTGGCGTGGATCTTGACGACATGATGCAAAAATTCTGCCTTTGGAAAACCGAGGCGGCCTATACGGCAACGAATGAGGTTTTCGACATGGGCATTGCGACAGGCGAAGCACTTTTCAGATATCTCAAGGGGACACCCGCGCTGCAATGCGGCTGTGACGGAGAATATGACAACGGCAACGGCTCGCTGATGCGGATATATCCCGCCGTGCTCTATTGGCATTACGCAGACTTTCCCGACCGAAGCGATGATGCGCTGGATGAATTCATTTTTCAGGTCTCTGCTCTGACGCATTCGCACCTGCGCTCCCAGCTTGCCTGCGGTATCTATGCCCATGTGCTGCTGCATCTGCTTGAAGGCAAGAGCGTGACTGACGGACTGCGCCATGCACAGGCGCACTATTCGCAGATTCCTGCGTATCAGGCGGAAATAAAGCATTTCAGAAGACTGTTTGATGCGGGTTTTGCAGCGCTGCCGGAGGACGAGCTCCAAAGCTCCGGCTATGTGGTCACTTCGCTGGAGGCGGCGGTCTGGTGCCTGCTGAACACGGATTCCTATGCGGAATGCGTGCTCAAAGCGGTCAATCTCGGCAGCGATACGGACACGGTCGCCGCCATTGCTGGTGCTCTCGCCGGGTACAAGTATGGCATGGAGGGCATTCCGCAGAGCTGGCTCGGTACGCTGCTGCGGACGGAACTGCTCGACGAGATTTGCGAACGATTTACTGCATCGTATTTGCGTTCGCCACCCGTGAGAAATCACCTCAACCGGCGAAATTGAGCATCATTTCCGCTGAGATTGCGCAACGGGGGCGCACGGATTGAGCAGCCCCAATGCTCACGCAGTACACGGATAATATTTTCGACACTTCGTATTTGTCATTTCTTATACTATAGCAATCTAAATTTGCCTATGTTCATTGCCTGCAAAGCTTTATAACAAAAAGTGAGATAAAGGATATGTAACCGGAATAGCTTTCCAATTTCCGCAGGACTTAGAAGGCTGTGTGCGTTTCCAATTTATGACTTTCAGCAAATCTATGAGTCCAATAGGAAGTTTGTCTGCCCGCGCCTCATGGTGAGTGTGTGGGTACAGACTATTTCGCTGCCTGAAAACAAGCCACATTGTTTTGCGTAACCGGCACAGGCATTCAGAGACCACTTACGTGCCCCAACCGCATGATACGAACGCCTTGCAGGAAAGCAGCTCATGGGGTTCTAGAGAAGAAGTTGACTGAATCGGCACACCGCGTCACCATGCTTGGTGCTATAGCACGAAGTGCGTATTCTGTTTGATTTATGAGCAGGTGAGCCGTGCCGCAACGCATTTCAATCGTGGTAGGAGAGAGCACCCTAACGTTCTGGAAATGGCTCTGTTGGACAGACTCTGCCGCTTCAGCACCTGAATTGCACCTCTTTCTTTTCTCAGGAGATGCTGCCCGCCTCTTATGTTCCGGCAGTTTTGTGGTATAATGATGGCAGTCCATAGCGATTGTGAATGCCCCCCTCTGATAGATGTTATGTAGTAACTCCATTATATCATGTTGGTATATCACTATAGATTTTTTCTTCAAGGGTTCAACTTCTTTACATAGTCAGCTCAGATAATTGTTTGTATAGTTATATCACTTGGGATATGCTCAGTGATCTGCGCATTAAAGTCCACACATTGTGGATAAGCATTTCTTAACAAGAAGGAGCGAATTATTATGGCACTTATTGATGTGATTAAGTACGAAGGTTCAAGTGATGTACTGGTATTTAAACACCCTCTTACGGATTTTAACACCAAAGCCCAGCTAATTGTCCACGAAAAGCAGGAAGCCATTGTCTTTATGGATGGCGAGGCCCGAACGCTCTATACTCCTGGTAGATACGAATTAAAATCAAAAAACCTTCCTGGTGTGAAGCATATTGTTGCCCTTTTCTCTGGCGGTGAATTGGCAAATCATTGTGAGGTTTATTTTATCAACAAGCTGCTGTTTGCCAATATTCCTTGGGTGACATCCTCCATGGATATTCAAGATCGTACTATTGGCAACTACTATTCTTTTTGGGCGCAGGGTTTCTTCAATGTTCATGTTGCAAATTCTGTTGACTTATTTGAAATTATCGGTAATGGCGAATATCTGACTACTGACGGATTGAAAGAACTCTTTAAGGAACGTATCACGAGCGCAGCAAGGGAAATCCTTTCTATCGCCATGAACCAAGAGAACCTTAGTTATGGTGAAATCAATTCCCATCTTACCAGCTTGTCTGATAGGGTCATGGCTAAAGTAAGCCCTGCATTTAAGAAAGTTGGCTTACTTCTGGACGAATTCCGCTTTGATTCCGTCAACATGAACAAGGACGCTGAGTTTGATAAGCATCGCAGTCACTTGGGCGAAAGAAGCGGTCAGCAAATCGAAGGGTATACATATGACAAGAAGCGCATGTACGATGTTATGGAAATGCAGGCAGAGAACCAGGGCGGTGCTGGCACGGCGGCTGGCATGATGACCGGAGCAGGTTTTGGTATGGGCATAGGTCAGGTATATGGCGGCATGGTCGGTAGTGCTGCGAAGTCCGCGTTTGGAAACCCACAAGCTCCTGGCAATGGTGGCTTTAATGGTGGAGTATCCAATACCGCAGGTGTAGTCACACCTCATCAAGTAGAGGATGCACCCAAGGACAGGAAAGTGTGTAGTAGTTGCCGGAATCCGGTGGAGGATGGATGGGCATGCTGCCCCTATTGCGGAGCAGATATTGTTGTAGATCGACTTTGCCCTAACTGTGGCACCAAACTGCCCAGTGCCCCCAACATTAAGTTCTGTCCCGCTTGCCGGACACCTTTAAATAATATCTAAAGAGGGGGAATAAGTTATGAAAGTTTGCGGTTACTGTAACAACGAATACAATGATAGCGAACCGAAGTGTCCGGTGTGCGGTTCTACATTACTTAAGCATAATAAGCACTCCGATTCCGCTGAAGCAGAACTTAAGCGAATCAAAGAGGAAATCGAAAGAAAGCGCAAAAGCAGAAGCCTGATTATCGGCATTGGTGCTGCTGCAATTGTGCTCGCCATCGTAATTGCTATTTTTAGTATTACTTGTTATGTAACAGATCCCCAGCGAGATATCGCAAAAGAAGCAAACGAACTGGTTTCACAAGCGGAACAACAACTCAACGATGGTAATTATGACGAAGCGATTGACATTCTAAACAGAGTAAATCCGGAATGGGATAATTATGGAAAAGTAGAAACTTTGCGTACAAAGGCTGTTCGGGGACGATTGACTGCTACAGTTAGCCAGTATCAAGCATCCGGCGATTATGAGGGTGTAATTGAATTCATTAATACGAATGTATCGGATATCAATAGCGATCCAGAGATCAAGAAAATATATGATGATTCCGTAGCCAAGTACAAAGAAATCGTCATTCAAAAAGCAGATGAATACATAACTGCTGGTGATTATAGTTCTGCAACAAGCGTAATCACAACTGCTGTACGGATAATAGGTGAAGATTCCGATCTCAACAGTAAACTTGTGGATATTAATCGCAGTGAGATTTATGCGACCGTTGTAGGGCAAAAGAATACCGGAGATTATGCTGCAGCAATAACATATGTTAATGAGCGGCTGGATATTGTTGGAACTGATTCGGATATTCTTCTTGTTTTGAGCGAATGTGAAAACGAATATAGAAAAGCTGTTATTTCGGAAGCGGTGAATGCATATCAGAGTAGTGGATATCAAGCTGCTTTGTCGGAGATTAACGCAGGATTGGCTGTAATGCCAGATGATTCCGAACTGTTAAGCGAACAAGCCGCATACCTTGCGTGTGAGCCGATCAGCTTGTTTTCCATAGAGCCATATACCAAGGATGGGTACACAGAGCATAGGTCGTCTGAAAAGGACACAATGGGAAATTCCTACAGTGATGTGCTAGTGGGTTATGGAAGAGAAGGCTCTTCAGAAACCTATGATATAGGTAGTCAGTACAATAGGTTAACCGGTACAATCTTTATACCCGAGTGGAGCAAAGGCGCAGAGAACACAGCAGGTGTCAGAATTTATGGAGATGGTGCTTTGCTTTACGAAAATATGAACATAGCATCAGATACAAAACCCACACCGTTTGAAGTGAATATATCCGGCGTTACTGATCTCAAGATCGTACTCTATTGTGGCGGTGACATGTGGACGAAGCTATCCCCACTCATTACGGACTTGACTTTGCAGAAAACACGATAAGAGGTAATAAAGATGGTCGTATGGAAAATCATGCGTATTCCTACAAATGGCGGGCAGGCTTCTGCTGACCTCTATACCTTTATTCGCCAAATACTATTTTCAACGCAGAGTTTGAAGGAAACAAGCTTTTGCTTGGAATTAGCTTTTTTACATACAACCGGAGAAGAAGTTTCCGCATATATTATCGCAAGAAATACTGTGTTTGAGGGTATCGCTCCTGTTGTGGAAATGCAACTTAGCACTGCGAACTATCAAATTAAAAGACTTAATGCCGAAGCATCTGCCGCTTTATCGCAGCAGATGCTCGGGATGGCTTCTGCGGATATGAACGCAGTTATCAAGACGGAGAAAATCGTCACGACTCCCTATATGCAAGAAGGCTACTATTACTGGGCAGACCCTTTGCTGAGTGATAAAAGCTGTTCCTTCGATAATTTTACAACGATTTTTCAGGCACTGCAAAAGTGCGACTATTCGTTTGTGTCTTTTCAACTTATTCCGACTGCAATTAAGAACTATGAGTCAGATGTATTGCAGTACTTGAATATGTTTTTAGAGAAGCATGTGCGTAGCTCAATAATTAATAACTATGGCATGTCAATGTACGAGCCTTATGCGCAGCCGGCACATGATGCATATCGGTACTACATAGAGCAGAAAGGCCAACCACTATTTTTGTATAACATTATTGTAGGATCTTCCTCAAGATGCAGCGACTTTATATCTAACCAATTGATTGCCACACTAAAGGCAGAATCTTCAAATGCTCCTGATTTTCAGGCAATACCTGTGGAATTTAATCGATATTCGTGTGATCAAGACACATTCCCAATCTATGTTAATTCCCTACTCCAGCAGCAATACCGCGACATATTTATCTGGGGTGGAAATATTGTTCCTCCAAATCAATTGTCTCGTTTCCCGTTTCTAGTAACCGTCGATGAAGCGTTGATGTTTTTCCATCTCCCCTATGATGATGGGAAAATTACTGGTATTTCCGGAAGTTCATACCAGTCCTCAAATGAGTTACTGGACAAGAAAGTGACTGATCCTTGCAATGTAGTCTTTGGTCGAGCAATCAGTAATACGGATGTTTCTATTGGTGCACCAGCAACGGATTTTGCAAAACACGTTCTGATTGTTGGCATGCCCGGGACTGGGAAAACCACATTTTCCATTAATTTGCTGTTGCAGTTTCAGAAGAAAGGTATTCCGTTCCTTGCTATTGAACCTACCAAGGCAGAGTATCGGTCAATGGTCGATGTAATTCCGAGCTTGCAGATTTTTACTCCAGGCAACAATTCTGTCGCGCCGTTTATTATGAATCCATTTATTCCCCCAAGAGGAATTCGGATTGAAAAGTATATCCCAAGTCTGTACAGTGCGTTTAAGGCAGCATTTTCAATGCCATCTCCATTGGATGTAGTGTTCTTAAAAACAATCCGGACTTGCTATAATCGTTATGGTTGGCGAGACTATAGTATGGTTGGCGATCCGGAAGTAACTCTGTTTGGTTTCCATGAATTCATATTAGTATTTAAACAGATAATTGATAATTCAGATTATAGCAAAGAAGTAAAAGGTAACCTCCGTAGTGGCGGTGTTCTTCGGCTTTCTAATTTAATTGAGCAAAACCGCAATATTTTTGATACAATTCACACGATACCAATTGAGGATTTGCTAATTAAGTCTACTGTCATAGAGCTAAATGCTATCGATGACATTGAACAGAAGGCGCTTATTATTGCCATGCTGCTTATCAATATTTCAGTGTATTTAAAGAGTTCCCACGCCGAAAATATGGAGTTAAACAATGCAATTCTCATTGATGAAGCGCATGTGCTCCTCGATCAGAGAACAAGAGTTAAAGACGATCAGATAGGTTCTCAAAACTACGCAGTCCAATTAGTAGAAAACCTAATCGCTGAAATTCGCGCTCATGGAACCAGCGTAATAATTGCTGATCAGCGGCCAAGTGCAGTTGGCAGAGCTATTGTTGCTAATACGGATATTAAAATTGCCTTCCGTCTGACCGAGAAGGGAGAGAAAGAAATAATCGGTAACAGTACGGATATGGATGATAGCATGGTGCAACAGCTTTCCCAGTTGGAAAAAGGGCAAGCCTATGTTTACTACCATAAACTAAAGAAGCCTCAAATGGTAATGACTCCAAATATTCGATCTGACATTGGGATTAGAATCAAGGTAGCTGATAACGAAATACAACAGCGTAACACATATTGGGCAGATAAAGAAAAACTGCTTATGCCGTATCCTCTTTGTCAATACTGTTGTAATAGCAGTTGTAATTTCAGAATTCGTGCTGATGCTGAGTATTTTTGCAATTTTATTTGGGATAACATTCATAATGAAGTTAAAGATGATGAAAGCCTGCAGAAACGGATTTATGGTATTCCTGTGTTGTTGAAGAACCGCCTTGCAAAATACACACCAAAAGTGCAAAGAACTCTAATAAATTGCATCCGAATCGCGTTGCAACGTAAGTGCGCGATAGAAAAAGGGATAGTTTTACATGACGCTTGTATAAAAAGTGCAATACTTAATAATCATGATGATGAGGTGATGGGTAATGCTTTCTGAACTTGATGCAGATGGCTTCGTTGATGTGGCAGATAATTTAACAGATGATATCGCAGAGCCTGCTGATACTTCTGATCAGGTTGATAAAATGCTTGATACGATGTCACTCGATGAATTACACAAACTGCGAGAGGATTTGACCAACGGTAATATCGCCGACATTTCTGATTTAAGGCCTATAGATGAACCGGACTTCGCCTTTCATTGGGATGGTGGTCCTACACATAATACGGACTTAGATGAAGATACCGAACCTTCACCGCATACCAAAAAACTGACTAGATAGGAGTGGAATACATGGCTGTACCGAATTTGGAAAACATTCAACCAGAAGGCGCCGTGGAAGAAGTAAAGGAGGTGTCTCTTGAAGAGCTTTTTGAGCCGTCTTTTAAATACCACGCAGTTTCTCTGGACAAACAGATGGTCTTGGATGAAAATGGGACACCGTTCACCTTGAAAGAACTAATTGATTTAAAAGAACTCAGAGAAGAACCAGAGTGGAGCAAGGGGTAATCCCTTTTGCTGGGGAAAAGCATCGATTTGCTGTCTGTAATTGCTTCTCAGCATACAGTAGAAGGGCAGCAAGAAAGCAACACCGTGGTTGGAAAACGGGTTATAAAGGAAGCCGTGGCGTTTTCTCTTCTGGAAAAGAAGACGAAAAACTACATAGCCTTGCTGATTTCGGGAAAGGCCAGCGAGGCGGTCATGGCCACCGTGTGGATACCGAAGGAAGGGGGGCGGCGACCATTCACGTAGATGCTCAAAACCATTACCGTTGACAACGGCTCGGAATTCGCTGACTTTGCCCAATGCAAAAGCTGGGGTAGCAAGGTGTCCTTTGATCCGTATACTTCGTGGGAACAGACGCAGAACAAACGCCACAACGGATTATTCCCCGCCTTCGTCTCCGCAGGTGCTTCTGTGAAGAATTGCTCTGCCGGGTATATTCCCTCAGCAGATGAACAGGGCGCACGTCCTAGGAAGAAACCGGAATATGCAACCCCGAACGAGTCGTTTGACTTGTTTCTTGACCGGGTGTAGGCAATTTCATCTGGCACCGAATAATTTTTATTTACGCAGGTTTCCAATTTGCACTTGCAATTTGTTCAATAATTAAAGAACCTCTGAATAAACCGGGTTAATTCTGTCCCCATTCGTCGTATTAGTCACTTTTTGCTTAGTTAAGGAGATTTCGGTGCAAAATAGACGCTATAGTTTACCTTTCTGCTCCATTTTCCGAAAAAAGGGCAGACTGCTCCTATATCAGGTTGTGGAGAGTTATCGCCCGGCAATCGCAAGGGCGTATAGATTGGCACAGGCGAACATTGCGTACAGCCGATTCTCGTTTTTCTTTGATCCACGATACGCCGCCTTTTTATAACCGAACTGACACTTAATAATACGGGGTGTGCGCTCCGCCTTACAGCACAGCGAGGACTTGCGGTTTTCAATATATCGTTCCCAATCAATTGCATTGTCAGAAATATGAGGCAGCTTTCCGGGGCGGCGGTTAATGCGGTAGTCAATGGCGGATAAATGCTCGTCGCAGGCTACTTCAGGGCGCTTCTGGATCCCCAGATACCCAGCATCCCCATATACCACTTCACCGTCTTCGCAAATCAACGCGGCTGCTTGTGTGATATCGTGGGCATTTGCCGCCATGACCGTAATGGTATACACAAGCCCGCTGCCGGCATCCACACCGAAGTGGCATTTCATCCCAAATTTCCACTTATTGCCCTTTTTCGTCTGATGCATTTCCGGGTCGCGCTTCTTCTTCGCGTTTTTCGTGGAGCTGGGGCATTGATAATGGTTGCATCTACAATGGTTCTGCCCTTCATCATGTGCCCGGTTTGCACCATTACCCGGTTGATTGCGTCAAAAAACAGCTTGTTCAGGCCGTTAGCTTCCAGAAGATGGCGGAAGTTGCACAGGGGCGTTTCGTCCGGCGCTGCTTCTGTCATGAAGTCAATGCCTGTGAATTTCCGCATGGCATAGCTGTCGTAGATAGCATCTTCAGTTGCCGGGTCAGATAGATTGAACCAAATCTGAAGCAGATACATCCGTAGCTTTTTTTCAATCCCCATGGGCGGCCGTCCCTGCTTTCCCTTGGAATAGCAGGGCTTGATGCCACGAACCCACTCGGTCCAAGGAATGATTTCGTCCATGATCTTCAGAAACTCTTCCCGCTTGGTTTTCTTCTTGCGGTAACTGTATTCGATGTCTGTAAATGTTTCCTGCTTCATTGCCTGCACTGCCGTTGCTTTGATGGGGTTATTTTACCATATCTGGATCCTCTTTGATAGTGCGGATTAAATCAGAGGCTTCTTAGGTTTATACGTTGTATATTATTCCTTTTAAGTATGCTATGTAGATTCTGTGTGCTTTTTACAGAAAATGGTACCGTAGCGAGAGCTTCAGAAGGAGTAAGACGATTGCGTCCCTTCTGTCCCAATTGTCCCAACGTGTTAGGACGAACTCCGCAAAAAATGCACCACGCCTGCAAAGCATGGTGCATTGTATCCACGAACAGTAGATTTGCCAAATCTGTTACCGTTGTTGATACAATTTCAACAACGGTAATTTTTATTTTCCTCTTGTTTTAGGTGCTTACCGCATGAAAATGGGTGTTTTCCGATCATTTTCGGCTTTGACCGGCTGCACCGCCCCATCGCCGCAGCCGGGTGCCCCCCGATGCACAGCTTGTGTGAATTGCAATCGTTATAAGAATATAAACGATAAATTATTATTTTTTATATTGACAAAGGAAAGCCGCCCACAGCCGGGAACAACTCCGGTCATGGACGGTTTTCCCTTGTCCCCCCGGGACATAGAGGACAGAAAGGACAAAATAGAACAGACCCGGAGCAGCAGATTCTTTTTCTGCCGTCCCGGGCCTGTGATTAGCAGTATATGCTTTTAATACTTTGCGAACTTATAGGTTTAGGGCACAGACAACATAGCGTTGTGTATCACCTTTAATAACCTAAGGCTCTTTCGGTCGTGGATATACCTTATCCAATAAGGTCCATCTTTTTGCGAAGTGTGCTTTGTTCGTGAGTCTATTTCTTCGGTTGTTTAATTACTGCAGCCTGATTTTCAATGAGATGGTATGGTGGTTTAGGATTCTTACTCCAGAATATATTAATATCGAACTGGTGTTCTTTCAACTTCTGGTCCAAATTAGAAACACGGATCAGATCGCTCTTATATTCCTTGGTGGATTTGCTGTTCAAGAGTTCTGCAATGACTTTTATATTACAGCTACGCACCAATTCTCCCTCGAGATTAGGGACTTGTGGAATAGTAACCACCGCGGAAATAGCAGAACATGACTTGAGCTTTTCAATGTTTTTGTCAAGTCGAGCAACATTGTCCGTGTCGGTATCGAATATTAAAACCACAATGGTTCCTTTAGCAAGTGTCCTTAAGTGAAGATCGGTGATATTACATTCGATTACATTTAGTTTTTGGACTTTTCCTGGGTGAATAAGACCCATGCTGTTTTTAAGGGTATTGACAAGCTTCTTTTCATCATCGCCTTCGACTAAATACAGCAGATTTCTATTTCTCATTGCCGCTACCTCCGGAATTAAAAATCTGCAATATCGTATATGAGTTCCAATGCAGGAGCACTAGAAAACATATCGTTCTCGACGGCATTTTTCAAGGAATCTGTATTACGCTTAAGTACAGATGACGCATCAATGCAAGTGATTGGACACGCAACATTATCAACATCCTTTCTCAGGAATGAATATGTATGCTTAGGTAAGTTCATATCAAGAATATCAGTATTGTGCGTTGTGAAAAACAGTTGATCATTGGGCTTGAGGCAATCAATCATTAGGGAGAGAATAGCTTTTTCTATATCACTGTGAATATATGGGAATTTTTCGTCACAATAATAGAAGCCGTGCTTTCCTTCTTTAAGTGATGCCACAAGCAGTGCAATCTTTACGCCTGCTTTGGTGCCACTTGATAGTTTATTACTATCAATTTTTTTGCCATCCTGAAGAATAACAGGGTTATCTGGTATTCGAACAATGTATGTCTTTTCGACTTCCTGAGAGATATCTACTGCCTTAATGGAAGGGTCTAATGCTTTTAATATATTCTCAAGCACTAAACGGAACCGATCATCCTTGTCTGGTAGGTCAAGAACGCAGTCATTATCCTCTGGGTATTCAAAAAGCCAACCAAGCCCCTCCAGTTTCTCCAACTCTCGCAAATAATCTCTTTCGGGAATATACTGCGTTTCTTCAATCCTTTTTACACAAGATTCGTAGCTGTCTTTGGTATGAATTCTTTCTTTTTGAACACTAAGAGAAAAGTTATCAGGGGTATATTTACCTTCGGTGCAAGGTGTAATTTTACAATTGATCCGATAAAAGCAATTGCTAGGAAACGCAATATCTAACGCAAAAGACGCTTCTTTGCCCTGATCGGAAATAATCTCCGTAAATTTCTCATAGCTTTTTTTGCTCAAAAAGTTGAAAATATACATGAGCGCATGACCCAATGTAGTTTTTCCGGATGCATTCGCCCCCATAATAATGTTGACCTTTTTGTATCTGAAGTTTGGGCGTTCAGCCAAATGCTCATCCTCAATACAGGATCCAACAATTTTCTTGGGATATGTTAGGTTTAGATGAAAGTTTCTAAAGGCATATATATTGTCCAATCGGACATCTAAAACAATCACGGTATCACCTCTCTTGATTATTTCTTCGGATTTCACGAAGTAATCCTCCTTTCATATTATAGCGCAACACTTTCAAAAAATCAACACTGTTTTTTAGAGGGATAATATACGATACCATTTTTGATATGAATAAGCACTCGAAATAGCATAGCTAATTCGTGCACCTATAGCCTTATATTGCGCCTGCAATGCAAGAGCAAAATAGAACAGACCCGGAGCAGCAGAATCTTTTTCTGCCGTCCCAAGCCTGTTTTTACTATTCTCATAGCCTTGTTGTGATTTCCTTCCCATCCGCGAACCGAAACACTACCCGCTCGTCGGCGTAGACGGTGACATGGTCAACGGTGCCGTTCCAGAGCTTTTCGTCGAAGGTCAGTGGCAGGGCGGTCAGTTCTCCCAAAGAAGCCGAATCCAAGAATGAGGATGACGACTCTGACAATCATCCGGGAGCTGGCGGAAACAGCGGCACTATGATCGTGGACGCCACCTGCGCACCGTCCAATATCCGTTATCCGCAGGATGTTTCCCTGCTCAATAAGGCCAGAGAAAGCGCCGAGAAGCTTCTGGATGTCCTCCATGATCCCGCAGAAGGAAAGAAGCCCCGAACTTACCGCCAGCGCGCCCGGAAAGATTACCTGAAATACGTAAGATGCCGTAAACATACCGCAAAAATGACCCGCAAAGCCATTGGAAAGCAGCTGGCTTACCTCCGGCGCGACCTGGATGCCATTGATGGCAAACTGTCTCTTGGAAAGTCTCTGACCACGCGACAGATGAAGCAAATCAGCAACATCCCGTTTGCTGCCGTGCATAATGAGCGGTTCCTTATCCGGCGTTATCAAGCGAGTCTGCCGCGTGGCTTTTATTTTCCGAACAGCTCAGCGGCCTGCTTCATACGCTGCATGATGGGCACGTTAAAGGGGCACTGCGTTTCGCAGCGGCCACAGCCGATACACTCACCTGCATGATGCTCAAGTGCATCGTAATGTCCCTGTAGGGTGGGTGTAACGCCATCGAGAAGCGCCATGTCCAGATACTTGCTCAGCTGCGCAATGTTGATGTGCTTTGCGCAAGGCAGGCAGTGATTACAGTACATACAGCGTCCCTGCATGGAGAATTTCGGCTCTGCGGCAAAGAGGAAGGAATAATCCAGCTCCTCCGGCGTCATTGTTTCATAGCGCACGCAATCGGCAACCTGCTCCGGTGACTGCATTCCAACCAGTACGCTTGCGACGCCGGGCCTGGAAAGCGCATAGTGCATGCACTGCTGAACCGTCATGGCCCGGCCGAAGGGTGAGGTCTTATCAGAAAGCAGCGCGCCTGCGGCCAGAGATTTCATGACCGTGATGCCAACACCATGCATCTCGCAGTAGCGGTACAATTCTTCCCGGACCGGGTTGATGCCGCCAAGCTCCTGCATAGAATCGAAAAAGCGGTTGTTCAGCTTGCGTGGGCGCTCCGCGTTCTCATTGAGCACGTCATAGGCTGGGTTGACGCTGAAGAGCATTAGATCGATCAGGCCGGTTTTGGCCGCCCGCAGCGCTTGCACGGGATTGTGGCAGCTTACGCCCAGCGCACGGATTAAGCCCTTTTGCTTCAGCTCCAGTGCATATTCTAGGATAGGTCCGGAGAAAATTTCCTCATACTCCTGCGCGTTGTCGATCATATGGATCATTCCGAGGTCAATATAATCCGTCTGCATCCGGCGCAGAAGATCCTCAAAAAACGCCTGCACGACCTTCACGTCCATGGTACGACCGTACTGTCCGTTTTTCCAGATAGAGCGAAAATGTCCCTGGATGTACATTTTGTCGCGCTTTCCCTTGAGCGCGGTGCCAAGGTCCGAGCGGATGTCTGGATTGGACATAAAGCAATCCAGCAGATTGATACCGGCATCCATTGCAGCGTCCACGGTATTG